>Ga0208370_100301_pt1 | contig 13767 bp, 13 predicted proteins | sample Subbio12Jun_QV11_FD_184822 | JGI IMG/M metagenome (GOLD analysis project Ga0208370, IMG submission 184822) | Serpentinite rock and fluid subsurface biosphere microbial communities from McLaughlin Reserve, California, USA -CR12Jun_QV11 (SPAdes) | ecosystem: Environmental > Terrestrial > Deep...
ACCTGCGGCAGCGAGGCAGGAGCCGAGCGCCGCGCGTGAGCCCATGGATGGGCGATCGCGCGGGAAGCAGGTGGCCCGATCCGCCGACAGGCTCGCCTTACCGAGCCCGAGCGTGCCACCCGATCCGCCGACAGGCTCGCCCTCCGGAGCCCAAGCTCGATCCGATCCGCCGACAGGCTCGCCACCCTGAGCCTGGGCCCGATCCGCCGGCAGGCTCGTCCCTGCGAGCTCGAGCCCAAGCTCGATCCGATCCGCCGACAGGCCCGCCTTCCCGGGGCGCAGGGCCTTCAGCCGAACAGGGTGTCCATGTCCTGCCCCAGCCCGTTCGCCTCGTCCCAATGGGCGGCGAGGCGCCCCGCGTCCAGTTCCAGCCACGAGGCGACCGGGGCGGCGGCGCTCCCGAACAGGCGTTCCACCGGCTGCCGACCGATCACCAGCAGGTGCAGGGTGCGGGCGACATGGACCACCCCGGCGTACTCGTTGGGCACCCGGGCGGCCATCGGCGCCACCTGGTGCACCACCGCCTCGCAGAGCACGTCGGGGAAGTGCCAGTGGCGGGCCAGTGCGCCGCCGATCTCGACCGAGGTGTAGCCGAGGATCATCTGCTCGGTGTCGCCGCGCGGCGCGCCGGCGGCCACGGCGGCGTCGACCTCGCGCATGCGCTCGCCGTCCAGCACGTGCATGAGCAGGTTGCCGACGTCGTGCAGCAGGCCGGCGCTGAAGGCGGTCTCGGCGTTGAGCTGGCGCAGGCCGCCGCGCCGCACCGTCCAGCGGCTCAGGCCGGCGACGAGGAAGCTCTTGCGCCAGAAGCCGCGCAGGTCGAAACCCTCGGGCGGGGTGAAGGCACCGACCACGCCGCAGCTCGCCACCATGGTGCGCAGGGCGTCGACGCCGAGCAGCACCACGGCGTCGTTGATCGAGGCCACCTGGCGGCCACCGCCGTAGAACGAGGAGTTGGCCATCCGCAGCACCTTGGCGGTGAGTGCCTGGTCGAGCTGCAGCTTGGCGGCGATGGTGCCGGTATCGACATTCGGGTCGTCGAAGGCACGCAGCAGTTCCTGCACCACTTTCGGGATCGAGGGCAGCTGGCTGGCCTGTTCGAGCAGTTGCTGGACGCGCATGCGGGCCTTCCCGGACGGTGGTGCCGCAAGATTAGGCGGCGAAGCGACGCTTGAGGAAGCCCCAGGCTGCGCGCAGACCTTGCGCCTCGCCGCCGGCGGGCCGGCCCGGGCGGTCGGCATCGTTCCAGCTGTAGACGTCGACGTGCGTCCAGTCCTGCGCCTCGGGCACGAAGCGTTCGAGGTAGAGCGCGGCGGTGACGCAGCCGGCCATGCGCGAGCCACCGGCGTTGGCGAGGTCGGCGATGCCGGACTTGAGGTAGCTCAGGTAGGGCCGCCACAGCGGCATGCGCCAGAGCGGGTCGCGCTCGGCCGTGCCGGCCTCGAGGTAGGCCTGGGCGAGGGCGTCGCGGTTGGCGAACAGGGCCGGCAGGTCCGGCCCGAGGGCGATGCGCGCCGCGCCGGTGAGCGTGGCGAAGTCCATCAGCAGGGCGGGCTTCTGTTCCGCGGCGTAGGCCAGCGCGTCGCCGAGGATCACCCGCCCTTCGGCGTCGGTGTTGTCGATCTCGACGGCGAGGCCCGGGCGCGTGGCGATCACCTCGCCGGGGCGGTAGGCGTCGGGGCCGAGCGCGTTCTCGACCGCCGGCACCAGCAGGCTCAGGCGCACCGGCAGGGCGCGCTCCAGCACGAGGCGCGCCAGCGCGATGGCGTGCGCGGCGCCGCCCATGTCCTTCTTCATGTGGCGCATGCCGTCGGCCGGCTTGAGGTCGAGGCCACCGGTGTCGAAGCACACCCCCTTGCCGACCAGCACGAGGTGCGGCAGGGCGGCATCGCCGTGGGTGAGTTCGATCAGCCGCGGTTCGCGGTGGCTAGCGCGGCCGACGGCATGGATGGCCGGGAAGTTCTGCGCCAGCAGATCGGTGCCGCGCACGCAGCGGAAGCCGGCGCCGTGCGCGGTGGCCAGCGCCCGCACCTCGGCCTCCAGTTCGTCCGGGCCCATGTGCTCGGTGGGGGTGTTGACGAGGTCGCGCACCAGGCAGGAGGCCTCGAGGACGGCGAGGGCCTCGGCCTGCGCGGCGGCATCGACGGCGAGCGTCGCGGTGGGCTTCGCCGTCTTCAGGTAGCGATCGAAGCGGTAGGCCCCGAGCCCCCAGCCGAGCAGGGCGCGGTCGGCGGGCAGGGCGAGCGGGCCGCCCTCGACGAGGCGGAAGGCGAGCGGTGGCAGCAGCAGGGGCAGGTGGCCGAGGCTGGCCGGATCCTGCGGGTCGCCGATCCCGGCGACGGCGGCGGCGGGCGTGCCGTCCACGCCGGGCAGCACCAGCGCGCTGCCGGGCTCGCCCCGGAAGGCGTGGGCATCGAGCCAGGCCTGCCAGTGCGGCGGCTGCGCTTCGCGCCAGGCCGGGAAGCGGGCGGTGTCGATCGGGTGGAGCGGCAGGGCCGGCGCATCGGCCGGAACGAAGCAGGGTGGGCTGGGCATGGGGAATCGGACGGTGGGGAAGGAGCCGATGCTCAGGCGAGCGTACCGGGTTCGGCGCGGCCGACGGACGCTGCCGGCAGCGGCGCGGCCTCGGCGAGGGCCGCCACCAGTCCGGTCAGCGTGGCCACCTCGAGGTCGGGGCGGGGCAGCCCGGCCGGCCAGTCGGCCGCGTTGCGATTCACCCAGCAGGTACGCAGGCCGGCGCGGGCGGCACCGTCGACGTCCAGCCAGGGGTCGTCGCCGATGTGCAGCACCTCGGCCGGATCGAGGCCGAGCCGCGCCACGGTGTGCGCGAAGATGGCGCGCTCCGGCTTGGCCACGCCGAACTCGCGGGCCGCCACCACCACCGCGAAGCGCCCGGCGATGCCGATGCGCTGCAGGTCGGCGTTGCCGTTGGTGAGCGCGGCGAGCGGGAAGCGCGCGCCCAACGCATCGAGCGCCGGCAGCGCGTCGGCGTAGAAATCGACCCGGTTGCGCTCGGCGTACAGGGCCTCGCAGGCCGGCCCGGCCTCGGCCGGGTCGTCACCGCATTCGCTGAGCGCCTGCACCAGGGAGAGCAGCCGTTGGCGGCCGAAGTCGTGGGCGAGCTGCGGGTTCTCCTGCGCCACCTGCTCGCGCAGGGCGCGCAGGCGTGCCGGCGGGTAGGCCCGCGCGGTGCGCGGGCAATGTGCCTCGAGGTGGGCGTGCAGGGCGGCTTCGGCGCGCTCGATGACCGGCCGGATCGGCCAGAGCGTGTCGTCGAGGTCGAAGCTGAGGGCGCGAAGGGAAGTGTGCATGCCCGGCATCATGGGGCCATCGCCGCAGCGGCGGCGTCAGCGCAGCTCCAACTCGCCCTGCTGCGCGCCCCGCCGTACCGTCAGCACCAGCCGCGGCGGTGGACTGCCCAGCGCCGCGCGCAGGGCGGCGAGATGTTCGATGCGGCGGCCGTTGACGCCGAGGATGCGGTCGCCGGCGCGCAGCCCGGCGAGCCCGGCGCGCGAGCGCGGATCGACCTCGGCCACCACCACGCCGCGGCCGCCGGCCTCGCGCTGGCGCGGGGCCAGTTCGGCCACCACCGCCCCGGCGAGGCGGGGGTCGAGTTCGGCGCCCGGCAGCTGCCGCGGCGGTTCGCGCAGGGTGGTGCGCAGGCTCAGGGTCTGCGCGCCGCGCTGCACCGTGAGCTGCACCGGCTGGTTCACCGGCAGCAGGCCCTCGGCGTTGCGCAGGGCCTGGGCGCCGTCGACGCGGCGGCCGTCGATGGCGGTCACCACGTCGCCCGGCCTGAGCCCGGCGGCCTCGCCCGGGGCATTGCGGTAGACCCGGGTGACGATGGCCCCGCGGGTGCCAGCGGGGACGCCCAGTTCCTCGGCGAAGCGCGGCACCAGGTCGGCCAGTTCGATGCCGAGCGAGCCGCGCCGGACCTCGCCATGCACCAGCAGTTGCCGCATCACCTCGCCGGCGAGGTTGGCCGGGATGGCGAAGCCGAGGCCGATGTTGCCGGCCGCCGAGCCGCGCGGGTTGAAGCTCGCGGTGTTGATGCCGACCAGCTCGCCGCGCAGGTTGACCAGCGCACCGCCGGAATTGCCGGGGTTGATCGAGGCGTCGGTCTGGATGAAGTTCTGGAAGCCGAGCCCGGTCAGGCCGCTGCGCCCCACCGCCGAGACGATGCCCGAGGTCACGGTCTGGCCGAGGCCGAAGGGGTTGCCCACCGCCACCACGAAGTCGCCGACGCGCAGCCGCTCGGAATCGGCGAGCGGCAGGGCGCGCAGGTTGCCGGGGGGGATGCGGATCAGGGCGACGTCGGTGGCCGGGTCGCTGCCGATGAACTCCGCGCTCACCGTGCGGCCGTCGTGCAGCTGCACGCTGACCTCGGTGGCGTTCTCGACCACGTGGTGGTTGGTGAGCACGTGGCCGCGCTCGGCGTCGACGATCACGCCCGAACCGAGCGACTGCGACTCGCGGCGCTGCGGGCCGGGCGGCATGCCGAAGAAGTGCCGGAAGATCGGGTCGGCCGCCAGCGGGCTCTGCACCTCGACCACCTGCCGGGTGTAGATGTTGACCACCGCCGGGGTCACGTTCTCCAGCATCGGGGCGAGCGAGGGGGTGGCGGCGGTGGCCGGCACGGCGGTCCGCGCCGGCGGCAGGGCGGTGGCGGCGAGCAGCCCGGCGAGCAGGCCGGCGAGCAGGACGGTGGCAAGGGCGGGCGGGCGCATGGCGGGAGGCGGATTCCGGTGGGAAAATCCATTGTAAACAATCGTTTGCACGCTCCGTGCGAGGGCTCTCGCGGCGGTTGACAGGCCCGGGGGTGCGGCGTACCGTTCCGACTCGCTGCTCCCAACATCTTGGGGTTTCAGCGGGGAGTGGCCCCTAGATTTGGGGCCGTATCGCCCGGCATGGGCGCGAACAGGGAGAATCAGGGCATGAGCACGGCGCGTCTCGAGGCGGTGAAGACGGACACTCCGGTGGAGATCCCCATGCAGCCGGCGTCCTGGGACATCTGGGACAAGAAGTACCGCCTCAAGACCAAGAAGGGCGAGCCGATCGACGCCGACATCGACGGCACCCTCAAGCGCGTCGCCAAGGCGCTGGCCGATGCCGAGCCGACCGCGGAAAAGCGCCACTACTGGTACGAACGCTTCCTCTGGGCGCTGCGCCGCGGGGCCATCCCGGCCGGCCGCATCACCAGCAACGCCGGCGCGCTCGAGCACAAGCCGGCCACCAGCACCATCAACTGCACCGTCTCCGGCACCATCCCCGACTCGATGGACGGCATCCTGGAGAAGGTCCACGAGGCCGGCCTCACCCTCAAGGCCGGCTGCGGCATCGGCTACGAGTTCTCGACGCTGCGCCCGCGCGGCGCCTTCGTCGCCGGTGCCGGCGCCTACACCTCCGGCCCGATGTCCTTCATGGACATCTACGACAAGATGTGCTTCACCGTCAGCTCGGCCGGCGGCCGCCGCGGCGCGCAGATGGGCACCTTCGACGTCTCCCACCCGGACGTGAAGGACTTCATCAAGGCCAAGCGCGAGGACGGGCGGCTGCGCCAGTTCAACCTCTCGCTGCTGATCACCGACGAGTTCATGGACGCCGTGGCCGGCGACGCCGAATGGCCGCTGGTGTTCCCGATCAGCGAGAAGGAGGCCGCCGACATCGACCTCGCCGATGCGAGGCAGGTGGTCTGGCGCGAGTGGCCGACCTCGGCGGGCTACGTCAGCCGCGACGACGGCCTGGTGGCGTGCAGGGTCTACCACCACGTCCGCGCACGCGGGCTGTGGGACATGATCATGACGTCCACCTACGACTTCGCCGAGCCGGGCTTCATCCTGATCGACCGCGTCAACGAGATGAACAACAACTGGTGGTGCGAGTCGATCCGCGCGACCAATCCTTGCGGCGAGCAGCCGCTGCCGCCCTACGGCGCCTGCCTGCTGGGCTCGGTGAACCTGACCAAGTTCGTGCGCGACCCGTTCACCGACAAGGCGCGCTTCGACTGGGAGGAGTACAAGGAAGTCGTGCGCGTCTTCACCCGCATGCTCGACAACGTGGTCGAGGTGAACGGCCTGCCGCTCGAACAGCAGCGCCAGGAGATCCTGCGCAAGCGCCGTCACGGCATGGGCTTCCTCGGCCTCGGTTCGACCATGACCCTGCTGCGCATGAAGTACGGCTCGCCCGAGAGCTGCGAATTCACCGAGGCCGTCTCCCGCGAGATGGCGGTGGCCGGCTGGGAGGTGGCGTTGTCGCTCGCCGAGGAGAAGGGCCCGGCGCCGATCATGGACGAGGACTTCACCGTCACCGCCGGGATGCTGCGCAAGCGCCCGGAGATGGCGGAGGACGGCTGGAAGGTGGGCGACGCCATCAAGGGCCGCGTGCTGCACGCCAGGTACAGCCGCTACATGCAGCGCGTCGCCGGCGTGGCGCCGGAGCTGGTGCAGAGGCTCGCTGAAACCGGCGCCCGCTTCACCCACCACAGCTCGATCGCGCCGACCGGCACCATCTCCCTCTCGCTCGCCAACAACGCCAGCAACGGCATCGAGCCCAGCTTCGCGCACCACTACTCGCGCAACGTGATCCGCGAGGGCAAGAAGACCAAGGAGAAGGTGGACGTCTACAGCTTCGAGCTCTTGGCCTACCGCGAGCTGGTGAACCCGAAGGCGATGCCCTACAGCGACGACCCGGAAGCCCGGCTGCCGGACTACTTCGTCGCCGCCGACGACATCACGCCGAAGGCGCACGTCGACATCCAGGCCGCCTCGCAGATCTGGATCGACTCCTCGATCTCGAAGACGGCGAACGTCCCGACCGACTTCCCCTACGAGGACTTCAAGGACATCTACCGCTACGCCCACGAGAAGGGCCTCAAGGGCTGCACCACCTTCCGCTTCAACCCGGCCGCCTTCCAGGGCGTGCTGGTGAAGGAGAAGGACTTGGAGAACACCACCTACCGCTTCGAGCTCGAGGACGGCAGCGTGGTCGAGGTCAAGGGCAACGAGCAGATCGAGTACGACGGCGAACTGCACACCGCCGCCAACCTGTTCGATGCGCTGAAAGAGGGCTACTACGGTAAATTCTGAGGGCTCGCGGCAAGTTCTGAACCGGCAAGCGTGCACCGGCCCCATGCACGCGGATGCGGCACCCGACGGGAGTGTTCCCCATGAGCAACGGCAACGGTGTGAGTAGCACGATCGCGCAAGCGGTCGAAGCAGTGAACGAGAAAGCCAGCGAGGTCGTCGAGCAGGCGAAGGCTAAAGCGGCGCCGATGGTCAAGAAGGCCAAGGCCGAGATGGCCAAGGTCGAGAAGGCCGCCAAGGCGAAGCTCAAGCAGGCTCGCGCCTCGAAGGCCGGCAAGGCGGTGGTCAAGGCCGCCGGTGACGCGCAGAAGAAGATGGCGGCGGCGAAGCGCGAGCTGGATGCAGCGGCGAAGCAGCTCAAGGCCAAGCTGAGGAAGGAGAAGGCCGTCGCCAAGAAGGCTGCGGTGAAGAAGGCCGCCAAGAAGGCGCCGGCGAAGAAAGCCGCGGTGAAGAAGGCCGCCAAGAAGGCACCGGCGAAGAAGGTCGCGGTGAAGAAGGCCGCCAAGAAGGCACCGGCGAAGAAGGTGGCCGCGAAGAAAGCCGCGAAGAAAGCCGCCAGCAAGACCGCGCGCCGCTGACCCGGCCGCGACCGTGCCCGAACCCCGCCTCCGCGGCGGGGCCGGGTTTCCGATCCCGCGGAAAACCGCAACCCCGTACCCGCATCGTCCCACCGCAGCACCCGCAGGAGCGCCGGCCATGGCCATCAGGATCACCAAGAAAATCAAGGCATACAGCGTCGCCACGCCGGACGAGAAGATCGTGTCCCCCGCTCCTGCCGACGTCGCGCCAGCGGCGCCGCCGACCGCCGAGATCATCCAGATGCACGAGCGCCTCGAGCGCCCGGAGACCCTGGTCGGCGCGACCTACAAGATCAAGTCGCCGCTGTTCGAGCACGCGCTCTACGTCACCATCAACGACATCGTGCTCAACCCCGGCACCGAGCACGAGCTGCGCCGGCCCTTCGAGCTGTTCATCAACTCGAAGAACATGGAGCACTTCCAGTGGATCGTCGCCATCACCCGCATCGTCTCGGCGGTGTTCCGCAAGGGCGGCGACGTCACCTTCCTGGTTGAGGAGATGAAGGCGGTGTTCGACCCGCGCGGCGGCTACTTCAAGGCCGGCGGCGTCTACATGCCGTCGATCGTCGCCGAGATCGGCAGCGTCATCGAGGAGCACCTGAAGGCGATCGGCCTGATCCGCGATCCCGGGCTGAGCGACGCCCAGCGCGCCCTCATCGCCGAGAAGCGCGCCGCCTACGAGCAGACCATCCGGCGCGGCGGCGAGGCCGCCGCCGCCACGGTGCTGCCGGTCGGCGACGTGGTGGTGACCGGGGAGGGCGCGGGGTTCCCGCCCACCGCGACGATGTGCGGCAAGTGCAACACCAAGGCCGTGGTCATCCTCGATGGCTGTCAGACCTGCCTGAGCTGCGGCTATTCGAAGTGCGGGTGACTTCGCCGCGGCCCCTGTTCGGGGCTGGGGCCGGGAGGAGCCGCGACGGGCAGCGCGCGGTCAGCCCTCGTCGCGCGGCTCGGCCCCCTGGCAGGGCTGCTTGCCGTCGGCCCCGGTGATGCGGGCGGCGTCGAGCGAGGTCAGCTCGCGGTCACCCTCGATGCGGAGCTGGTCGCCGACGCGGATGTGCAGCGGGGTGGCGTCGCCACAGACCGCCCAGGTGTCGACCCGCACCGAATCGGTGCCGACCTTGAGGCTCAGGCCGTCTTCCCAGACCCGTTCGACGGTGCCTTCAACGGTAGCCCAATCGGCCAAGGCGAGGCTGGGGGTGGCGGCAAGCAGCAGCACGAAAGCAAAGCGCATGGGCGAACTCCAGTGGGGGGAAGCGTAAGCCTAGCGCAGGCCTTCGACCGTGGGCTGAACCGGCTCGGGCATATCGGCTTCGTCGCCCTCGCTGGCCGGCACGGTCTCGATGTTTTCGTCCGCCTCTTCCGTCGCGCCGGGGGGAAACACCTCGTAACCGCGGGCCCGAAGCCCGGCGAGCAGGCCGTCGTCGGCCAGCAGCAGGCGCAGGTCGACCACCGCCAGCGCCTCCGGCACCTCGTTGAGGGCCTGGCTGGCGGCCTCCAGCCAAGCCTCGACCAGTTGCTGAGGTAGGCGGTCGAGGCCGCGCTTCCTTGCCACGTCGGTCGCCAACACCGCCAGCGCACAGGCGCGCAACTCGTCGTCGAAGCGGCGTTCCAGCAGGGTGGCGGTATCGCCCACCGCCCAAGCGTTGGCGCGCTCCACCAGCACGCCGGTATCGTTTTCCAGCCGCGCCAGCGTGGCCTCCAGGCAGCCGATGTCGTCGAGGCCACCGGCACCGAATTCACGCAGGGCCTGGCGCGGATCGTCGAGCGTCGCCTCGACTTGCACCCGGACGATCTCCCGTCCCTCGCGGCGGGCGATCCGCTCGACCCGGCGCCAAGCGAGGTTCTCCCGCTTGAGGTCGAGGTCCTCCAGCGCCTCCTCCATCAAGGCGAAGGCGGCGAACAGCGGCCGGCGCCGCTCCAGCGCTGGTGCCTCGCCGATCCAGCGCGCTTTCTGCACCTGCCAGCGGGCGTGGAGCTCGGGCGGCAGCACGTCGGCCAGGCGCTGGTCGTCGGGAAGGTTGCGGGCGCGCAGCGCCGCCGGCAGCAGGCCGAGCCGGCCGAAGAAATTGAGCCCGGTATCGATGCTGCCGCGTGGCGGGGCCAGCACCCGGTCGGCACCGACCACCCGTTCGTCCAGTTCACGCGGCTCCCACTCGATGCGCCGCGGCAGCGGGCTGAGCGTGCCGAGGATCCAGAGGGTGTTGCCGCCGTGGCGCACCTGCCAGAGACCGGGACCGGGCTGGATGCCGGTGACCACCAGGGTTTCCAGCACCGGGGTCGGCGGGGCGGCGGCGCTGGATTCCACGGTTTCCGCCACCTCCGGCACCGTCACTTCTTCCGGCACCGCCGGGGGTACCGGCGTGGCGGCTGCGGGCCAGGGCGGCAGGGCGAGCAGGACAAGCAGGGCGATAGCGTGGCGGTGCATCGGGGTTCCGGAGCGGTGGAGGGACGGCCACCATCCTGCCGCGGGCTCGGGGAGGCCGCGTGAGGCGTTCAGGCCGCGCCATCGTGCAGGCGGTAGTCGTGTTCCCGCGGCACCCGCACCGCCGCCGCGTACTCGGCCGCTGAGCCCGGGAACAGCGCGACGATGCGGCCGTTGCCGGCACGGTACCAGCTGTGGCAGCGCGACCAGACCGAGCCCACGAGCCGCGCCTGCAGGGCGGCGTTGTGCGCCGCCATGGCCTCGGCCCGGACCTCGATGGCCCGCGCTCCGGCGGCCTCGGTACGGGCCATGCAGGCGAGCACGTGCTCGACCGCCGGTTCGATGAACAGCAGGGTGCTGGTGTGGCCGGTGGCGGTGTTCGGGCCGAGCAGCAGGAACAGGTTGGGGAAGCCGGCCACGCTGATGCCGTGGTGGGCCTGCGCGCCTTCGGCCCAGGCGTCGTCGAGGTGTCGTCCGCCGAGGCCGTGCACGGCGAAGCCGGCGAGCGGTCGCGCGGTGTCGAAGCCGGTGGCGCAGACCAGCACGTCGAGCGGATGCCCGCGGCCGTCGGCGAGGCGCAGGCCGTCCGGCTCGACGGCGGCGATCGGCGTGGTGTCCAGTTGCACGTTCGGCCGCGCCAGCGCCGGGTAGTAGGTGTTGGAGAAGATCAGCCGCCGGCAGCCGAGCGGGTAGCGTGGCGCCAGCGCGGCCCGGAGCGCCGGGTCGCGCACCTGCGCGTGGCGCAGGCCGTGCGCCAGACTGTGCAGCAGGAAGCGCATCGGATGGCCGTCGTCGAAGCCGCGGCGCACCTGCTCCAGCACGCCGACCCAGCCGCGCCGCACCAGCCGGGCGTAGGCCGGCCGGCGCGCCAGCCAGCGGTCGAGGGCGTGGTAGCGGCGGTCCAGCCGCGGCAGCACCCAGTTGGCGCTGCGCTGGAACACCACCAGCCGCGCCGCCTTCCGGGCGAGCGGCGGCACCAGTTGCGCGGCGCTGGAGCCGGTGCCGATGACACCGACCCGCCGTCCCTCGATCGGCACTGCATCGTCCCAGCGCGCCGAATGCAGGCGCGGCCCGGCGAAGCGGTCGAGGCCGGGCAGGTCGGGCCAGCGCGGCGGGCTGAGCGGGCCGGTGCTGCACACCAGCCAGCGGGCGTGCAGGGTGGCGCCGGCGGCGGTGCGCAGCCGCCATTCGGCAGCGGCCTCGTCCCAGCACGCCTCGACGAGCGTCTCGCCGAGCCGCAGGTGCGGCAGCAGGCCCTCGCGCCCGGCCAGCGCCTGCTGGTAGCTCTGGATCTCGGCGGCATCGGCGAAGCGCCGCGACCAGTCCGGGTTGGGCGCGAAGGAGAAGGCATAGGCCGGGGCCGGCACGTCCACCTGGGCCCCGGGGTAGCGGGTGTCCCACCAGGTGCCGCCGAGGCCGGGCTGCTTCTCGACGATCACGAAATCGTCGATGCCGCCGCGCTTCAGGCGGATGCCCATGCACAGGCCGGACATGCCGGCGCCGAGCACGACGACGCGGTGGCGGGATTCGTGCGGGGAGTCCATCGGCCCATTTACACTGGGCGTCCGCAACGCGCCAGTGATCCATGCCCCGCTCGATCGCCCTGGTCGGCTTCGACGCCGACGACACCCTCTGGCACAGCGAGACCCACTTCCAGGCCGCGCACGCCGAGTTCGAGCGCATCGTCGGCGGCTACGTCGACCTCGCCGACGCCGGCGTGCACGAGCGGTTGCTCGCCACCGAACGCGAGAACATCCGGCTGTTCGGCTACGGTGCCAAGGGTATGACGCTGTCGATGATCGAGACCGCCATCGCCCTCACCGGCGCGCGCATCAGTGCCGCCGACCTGCACCGCATCGTCGAACTCGGCAAGGCCATCCTGCGCCATCCGGTCGAACTGCTGCCCGGCGTGCGCGCCGCCGTCGAGGCGGTGGCCGCCACCCACCGCGTGGTGCTGGTGACCAAGGGCGATCTGTTCCACCAGGAGCGCAAGGTGGCCGAGTCGGGGCTCGCCGGGCTGTTCCAGCGCATCGAGGTGGTCAGCGAGAAGGACACCGCGAGTTACGCCCGGCTGCTCGCCGAGTTCGACCTCGAACCGGCCCGCTTCGCCATGGTCGGCAATTCCTGCAAGTCCGACATCGCACCGGTGCTGGCGCTCGGCGGCTGGGGCATCCACGTGCCCTACCCGCTGGTCTGGGCGCTGGAACAGGCCGAGGTCGACAGCGCGCACCCGCGCTTCGCCAAGGTGGCGCGGCTCGACGAGGTGCCGGCCGTGCTCGCGGGTTGGGGCTGAGCCGGTTCAGAACCGCGAGTAGCGCCAGCCCAGCATCCGGCCGTCGCGGTAGGGCATCACGCCATGGAAGGGCCGGCGGTCGCCGTCGAACACCAGCGGCAGGAAATGGCGGTCGCCCTCCCACATCGGCAGGTCCATCAGGCGGGCGAGCGGCACCCATTCCAACTCGCCCTCGGTGTTGGCCGCGGGCGGCTCGCCCTCGAAGGCAGTGACGAGGAACACGAAGCCGAGCCAGTCCTCGCCCTGCTTGCCGAAACCGGGCCAGCTCACCGTGCCGCGCAGTTCCATCGCGGTGACGGTGATCCCGGCCTCCTCGCGGATCTCGCGCGCCATGCCGGCGGCCGCGTCCTCGTCGGCCTCCAGCTTGCCGCCGAGTCCGTTGTACTTGCCGAGGTGCTGGTCGTCGCGGCGCGCGTTGCGGTGCACCATGAGCACGGCCGCGCCATCGGGCGAGAGCACGTAGCCGAGCGTGCCGATGATCGGGGTGTAGGGCATGGGGTCCTCCGTGGGCGGGGCATTATCGCCGCTGCGGCCCTGGCTTGACCTTGGGCAAGACGCGCCACGACCGTGGCGGCGACAATGGCGGCCTGCCGCCCCGGAGCCGCCCGCGTGACCCCGACCGAAGACCCGCTGTACGCCGAAGCCCTGGCCACCTTCCGGGCCCTGCTGGAGGAGGCCGGCACGGCCGGCGAGCCGGACCCCACGGCGATGAGCCTCGCCACCGCCGACGCTCAGGGGCGGCCCTCGGTGCGGGCGGTGCTGCTCAAGCACTTCGACGAACGCGGCTTCGTGTTCTACACCAACTTCGACTCGCGCAAGGGCCGCCAGCTCGCCGCCAACCCGCAGGCCGCCCTGCTGTTCCTCTGGAAGGCGCTGCGCCAGCAGGTGCAGGTACGCGTCGAGGGCACGGCCGAGCCGGTCGGCGCGGCCGAGGCCGACGCCTACTTCGCGAGCCGCCACCGCGAGAGCCAGATCGGCGCCTGGGCCTCGTTGCAGTCGCAGACCCTCGATTCCCGCGAGACCTTCGAGGCGCGGCTGGCCGAGTTCAGCGCCCGCTTCGAGGGCGGCCCGGTGCCGCGTCCGCCGCACTGGTCGGGGTTCCGGGTGGTGCCGGAGATGATCGAGTTCTGGTACGGCGCGGGCTTCCGCCTGCATGAGCGCCAGCGTTACGCCCGCGTCGAGGGTCGCTGGACCAAGCGCATGCTCTATCCCTGAGGGTTCGGGCGCCTCAGCCGCGCCGGTGGGCCGCGACTCCGTGGGCCCGGAACGGTGCGCTCGGGCTTGGCAAGGGCGAGCCTGTCGGCGGATCGGGCCACCTGCTTTCCGCGCGATCGGGCGTCCTGCCCTCACGCGCGGCGCTCGGCTCCTGCCTCGCTGCCGCAGGACGGC
>Ga0208370_100303_pt1 | contig 13633 bp, 21 predicted proteins | sample Subbio12Jun_QV11_FD_184822 | JGI IMG/M metagenome (GOLD analysis project Ga0208370, IMG submission 184822) | Serpentinite rock and fluid subsurface biosphere microbial communities from McLaughlin Reserve, California, USA -CR12Jun_QV11 (SPAdes) | ecosystem: Environmental > Terrestrial > Deep...
GTGCATGGACTGACCGCCAACCCTACGACCCCGCTCGCCACGGCGGACTGCAAATCCTGCTCAAAACCACGGGGGGTTGACACAGGGTGTCTCATGCGGCCTCGGCCTCCGGTTCGGCGTCGTCGTCACGCTCATCGTCTTCGGCCAGCTCGGCCAGCGTCATTCCGGCGGCCAGGTTGCGGGCCTTGGCGACGGTCAGCGCCACCGCGCCGATGTCGTCGGCCGTCAGCGACGGGTGTCGGCGCTTCAGCTCGCCTGGGATGGTCTCCAGCAGGCGCCCGACGCGCGCACCGGTGCGCGCCAGCACTTGCTCGAGCACATGGGCCGGCGCCAGTTCGCCGCGCGCGACAGCGTTCTGCATCGCGATCTTGTCGGCCTGCTCGCGCGCCAGGCGCGCACGCTCGCGCACCAGCTCGCCGCTGCCTTCGCCGCCGCGGCCGGCGGCCATGAGCCGGATGTGCTCGCAGTAGGCCAGCAGCCAAGCACCGCCGGCATCACCCGGCGACAGCACGCCGCGTGAAACCAGGCCGCTGACGACCGGCTGCGAGATGCCGACCAGCTCGCCGAACTCGGCCTGCGTCATTGATCGGGCCAGGTCAATCACCATAGCCCCCCTCGCAAACCCTTGAAACTAGAGAGGTTTCGGGCCGCATTGCCCCCGTGAGCCACCCCGCCGCCGGAAGGACCCGCGAAGGGGGGGGAGGGGTTCGGCCAGACCTGAGCCGAGGTATGGCAGAGGTCTGGCATCCCGAAAGCCGCGCCGTTGCTGGCTTTGCCATACCTGCCATACCTGCCATACCTGTACAGACAAACATGGGGAGTCCGAGACCGTAGGACTCAGGAAAGTAAGCGCGGCCGAAAAGGTCTGGCAGGTTTGGCAAACCCGCGCCACTACTCGCTCTGAGGTCTGTCAGAGGTCTGGCAAGGTCTGGCAAGGTCTGGCATCGAGGCCTAGAACGGCGGCTCATTCGAACCTCCCGCTGGCGCTAGGCTCTGAATGGGCTCCCAGCCGCTGACGCGCACGCCGGTCGCATCGATCGCGCGACGCTTGCGCCAGCCTAGCCGATGCATGGCCTGGGCGATACGCATCTGCTCAGGGCGACCATGCCGCCCGGCGTCGAGACCCACTGCGTGAAGCAGTAGCTCGTTGGTGCTCACGAAGTCGATCCGCGCGACCGACTGCAACCGGTCGGGATAGCGACCCACGTCCAGACGGCCGGTCAGCCAGCGCGCGATCATGTCTTCCCAGCTGTCGCCGATGTAGCGCCGCTCCTGTTCCTCGGCCGCCCCGGTCGGCAGACGCCAGTACGGGAAGCCTGCGCGGAACAGATGGACCGCCTCGGCCCAGAGCTGATCGCGCTCGGCCTCGAGGGCCACGACGTCGATCGAACCACCGTCGGGCACCTCGATCGGCAGGAAACGCCGCCCACCCGTGTCGTCGCGCAGGTAGTCGTTCTTGTTGGTCGTGCCGACGAACACGCACTCCCGGCGCCAGGACTTCGGCGCGCGGTCATAGGGCGCCCGGAACTTGTCGGTGCGTCGCGTGATCGTCGCCTTGATGCTCGTCACATCGACCTTCGAGAACGAGTCCATTTCAGCGATCTCGATCGCCCACGCGCCTTGGATCACCTGGAAGAAATCAGGCTTCGAAGGCGACTCCATCGTCTCGACGTACCAGGGCGCGGTGAACAGCGTCTGCACCGCGGTGCTCTTCTTCTTGCCCTGACCGCCCTCGAGCACCACCATGAAGTCCACCTTGGCGCCCAGCGCTGGCGCCTCAGGATCGACCCACAGCACGCGCGCGACGGCCGACACCAGGAAGCACAGGGCGGCCCCGCGGCTGTACTCGCTCGACGCCACGCCGAAGTGACGGACGAACAACGTCTCCGCGCGCGCTTGGCCATCCCAGGCCAAGGCTTCGAGGTACTCACGGAGCGGATGCCGGCCGTGGCGCCGGGCCACGCTCACCACGGCCTTCCAGACGGTCTCGTCGGCGGCCTTCAGCGCGTAGGCGTTCTGCAGCCAGCTGGTGAGCTCGAAGCAGTCCGCGTCCTGGAACTCGTCGAGGCGGCTGCCGCGCCATGGCGGCGTGCGCGCCATCGTGATGCGGCCGCTGAACTGGTTCAGCCAGAACAGGCCAGCGAGCACGTCGTCATGCTCGAGGATGGTGATGAGGTTGAACAGCGAGCCCTCGAGCCGGCCCTTCTGGTCGCGCGCCAGGATGTCGCGCCAGTCCTTTTCGCCCTTCGGAGGCGGAGCCCCGCCGCCATCGATGACCGTCATCTTGGGTCGCTTCGAGGTCATGCCGCGACGACCTCCAGCTCGGCCACGCGACTCGCCGCCCACGCGCCGATCTGCCGTGGGGTCCAGCCGTCCGCGACGGCATCGGCGATGTCCCAGCCTCTCGGCTGGCCGCGGGTGTCGATGAAACGCATCGAGCGGACGCCGGCGCGCGCCAGGTACTGGGCGACGCCCGGGAATCGTCGGCCGTCGCGGTGCTGGTAACCCAGCATCGCCTGCAAGCCGGGCTCATCGGCGTCCGGCCAGAGCACGACGTCACGGCCGCCCAGCGGCGTCCAGTCGACGTAGGGGATGCCCTTCGAACCGCCCGGCCAGCTCACCGCGGCGTACATCGGCAGCGCGCCAGCGCCAGCCGCGCCGCATTTTTCGCCCTCGACCAGCAGCACAGGCGCCTGCGGCTGCGCGGCGAGGCGGTCCAGCCCGAACAGCGGCCGCGGCCGCGGGAAGGGGCGGATGCACCACTGCTGCGCGCCGTCCGGGCCGACGCACCAGGTGATGGTCGGCGTGATTTTGCCGTCAGGGAACTCGCAACGCAGCACGTACCCCAGCAGGCGGCCCTGCGCGTCGCGGTAGGCGTCGGCGCGGCTCGGCTTGAAGCGCGTCATCTTCCCGTTCGGGAACCCCTCGCGCGGCTTCGGGTTGAAGATCGGCACCGTCCAGCCGCCATCGGCCATCAGCTCGGGCGCACTCTCGGGCGCCGGCAACAGCGCCACCCAGTTCTCCCCCTGCCCCACGCTGGCGCGTGCATCGGGCGGCTCGGCGACGGTGGTTGGCAGGTCACGACCGAGGGCTTTCCCGGCCGCCTCGCGGAACCCGAGGTTCAGGTGACGCATGAGGAACCCGATGGCATCGTGGTGCGCCCCGCAGCCGAAGCAATGCGCGAAGCGCTTCACCGGGTTCACGTACAGCGACGGCGATTGGTCGTCGTGGAACGGGCACAACCCGGCGAACTCGGAGCCCTTGCGCTTTAGCGCCACGTAGCTGCCGACCACCTCGACGATATCGATCTCGCCGAGCAGCGCATCGATGTCCAGACGCTCAGCCACGGCGTACCCCCTTGGTGTCGAGGCGCCGCTGGATCCGCCACTGCATGCGCAGGAACTCGGCGGCACGCTCGCGGCAACACCGTGGCGCACCGCAGTCGTCGTGCTCACAGCCCTCGGGAATGGCGGCGATCCTCTCCGCCCACTGCGCCTCGAGGAGTCGTGCGATGTCGAGCACGCGGCTCATGCAGTAAGAGACGCTCATCAGGCCACTCGGAAATAGGCCGGCGAGTCACCCGGCGGAGTAGCGCGGCCGGCCGCCATGTCGCCAGCACCGTCCACGTCAGCAACGCTGAGGCACCGGGCCTCGCCTGCGGGTGTTGTTGGGGATCGGAGACACCGCCCGCTGGTCTCCGCGCTTCCGCCGCTCAACCGATCGGAAACGGTCTCGCTCTGCTGCCTCGGCACGCAGGCTTTCACCTGCGCGCAGTGCTCTATGGCCTTCACCGGCGCGCCCTCAGGTCGCGCTCGTGCGCGCTTTCGCACGGCACGCAGCGGATCGCGCCCCACTCGGCGCGCATCGGCGTGATCGCCGCCCCGCACTCCATGCACTGCTCCACGTGGCGCTTCGGTTTCGGCCGGTTGACGTGGTTCGCCACCGCGGTGGCACGCTCCAGCTCGGCCCGGTCGGCGGCGATGTCGATGGGGTCGCTCATGCCGCGCGCCCCATCAGCTTGGCCAGCAGCTTGTGCTCGGCCTCGCGTTCCGCCTCGAGGCGCGCCAAGCGTTCCTTGGTCTCGCGCAGCTCGCGGTCTTTCGCATCCTCCGAGCGGTGCAGCCGCGCGGCGTCATAGCCCCGGGCATTCAGCAGCCACAGCAGCGGCGCATCGTTGCCGCACAGCTCCATCAGCTTCGCGAGCTGCGCAGTGGGGAAATGCGCCTCCCCGCGCATGATGCGCGACCAGTGCCCGGCGTCGATGTCGAGCTCGCCGTACACCACCTTCTCGCACTCGAAACCTGCGGCGGTGATGCAGAGCTTGATGGCCGCCAACAGCGAGGGCTGGGCCAGCACCAGGCGCAGGTCGATATCCTGCGCACCCCGCCGCAGCCTCAGCAGGCGCTGGGGATCGTCAACCGCAGGCAAAGACTTGGACTTCACTTGACGGTCCTCCGCGGGGCAAAAAAAGGGGCATGGACACTCCGCTCACCCTGCAAGCGCTGCACGGCCTCGACGGCCGGCTGATCGCGGTGTTGTTTCGGCTGGCGGCTCACGGCTCACCCCGCCTTCGCCAAGGGTGCGGGCTCTGCCGAGAGCCAGATGTCGGGCCGCAGGCTTTCCTTGGCCACCTCGCCCCCGGTGGCTGCTTCGATGCGCATCGCCATCTCTGGCGAGGGGCGCTTGTTGCGCCACCGCTTGGCCAGCTGCCAGAGATAGACGGGATCGGTGTCGAGGTCGCGGGCGAGCTGCGCCCGGCGAGCGGGGTCGGCGATGTAGGCGGAGAGGTCCATGAGCGCGGTTAGTCCCGAAGTAACCGCTACCCTAAAGTCCACAGCTAACGAATGTCAATTAGCTGTGGGCTATCGTTCGGGTATGGACATCTTTGACATCCGGCGCCGGAATCTCGCCGCTTTGATCCGCGGGCTTGAAGCGCAAGGACTTAAGAAGCGCCGAGAACAGGCCCAGCGGCTTGGCATGAGCTCTTCATTTCTAAGCCAGCTACTCAATGGGAAGAGGATGGGAGATGAGGTTGCCCGAGGGATCGAGATCGATGCTTTCCAGCCGCATGGCTGGATGGACCGCGATCACGGCAGCTCTGTGGGGGAAATTGCGGCCGACTCGATCATCGCCAGTGAGATGATCAGGCCACCCACCGTCGACAGCCTGATGTCGGCCCTTGCACCACGCCTGCTCGCTGCCACGCCCTACATTCGCAGCCAGGTCGGCAAGATGCTCATGGACTACGCGACAAGTCCCGACGACAACAAAGAGATCGCCAACGCCATCCAACGGCTGCTGGAGCCCGATGCGTGATCCCGGAGCTTGATCAGCATGGACTGCTGCCACCCGGGGTCTGGCATTGCACCCTCACCGAAGCTCAATCGCGCTTCGCCACGACAGCGCATCGGCGCGATCTGTGGCGGGGCCTCGGGCAGTTCATCGCCACCCACGTCCCCCAGGTGCCCGGCGTCGTTGCGCTTTACATCGATGGCAGCTACACCACGAGCAAGCCTGCGCCGGCCGACATCGACGTCATCGCCGATCTGGCGGATTTGCAGGGAGCAGACCCTCTGGCTGCGATTCTCCATGCCAAGCTGCGCCGAGCCGAGTTCAGGCAAATCTATGGCGTAGACTTCTGGGTGAGACATCCTGAACTACCCCTCGACCTTGCCAAAACGTTCCAGCAGGTGGGCGACAAGCAAGCGTCGAGGCTTGGCCTGCACCCCACCCACCCCAAGGGCATCCTGAGGGTACGTCCATGACCGCCGGCATGCGCTGGACAGACCACGCCCACCAGAATCTCGATGGGCTGCTGCAGAACCTGGTGGCCGAAGGCCGCCTGGCGCTTCAGCATGGCCTGGACGCCACGCCAGCGCAGATCGTCGAGAGCAACCGCGACCTGTTGCTTGACATCGTGGAACGCAGCTTGCCGCTCGCCAAGGTGATGGATCACTCCGACCTCGTGCTTCACGCTGAAGGCCGCGCCGTTCACTCACACCACCCGCAACTGGGAGCGTTCAATTGGCTCTCGCTGGTCGCAGAGCGGACCGTGCGGCGCTTGTCCAGCCACCTTTTCGACCTGAGCGAACGCGACGCCAAGCGACTCGGACGCGAGCTCGACCTGCGCCTCACCGGCATTGCCGCCGGCAGCTTGTACGTCGGCTTTTGCATCGCCGACGCCCCGGCAGGCCTACTGGGTGAGGCAGGCGAGCCTGTCATCACCTCCATCCGCGAATCCGTGCACAAGCTACCGGATACGGCAGCCCAGATCGGCCGCGAGAGCATCTCGGCGGAGATCAACGAACTGTTGCCCGACCCGGCGCAGCGCGATCTCTCGCTCGAGGCCCTGCTTTCACTGAGCCCCACCGGAAAGCGCGGCATCAGCTCACTCGACATCTCCACGCCCGGGCACGCCAGCAGCACCCTCTCCCCGCGCGAGCGCGTGATCCTGAAGGACGCGCTCCGCAATCCGCGGCTTAGCAACCGCAAGGCGGGGCAATTTGTCGGCCGGCTCCACGAGATCGACCTGGAAACCCGGCGCTTCCATCTTCGCGAGGTGCTGACCGTGGGCAGCCTCCGGTGCGTGATCACCACGTTGACCAAAGAGCAGGGCAAGGCACTGCTTGGCGAGTGGGTGCGGGTGCGCGGCGAGTACGAAACAGACCGGCAAGGCCGACCGCGACTGATGCTGGTGTCGAGCGCGGAAGCGCTGCCTTCGGCGCCTCAACAGCCCCTTCTCACTTAATGGCGCAGTACACCGGGACGCTATTCCTCACCGGATAGAACCTTCACAAAATTTCCGTCGTAGTCCGCGCTCGCCCTGCAGACGCGCACACAAGCGGACTTGGCAATCATCAGCCGGCGGGCGTCTCGCGAGAGCTCGAAGTAGCACGTATGCCCACTCGCAAGGAATCGGCCAGGGATCACTTCAGGATCGTCCGCCACTCTGTAGATGATGCCGATTCGCTGCACATCACCGTCGGCAAAGCTGAAGTTGTCCTCGACCCCCTCAAAGGTCAGGTCATCTGCGTAAGCCTTCAGTCCGGGACAGGTGCGGTCCAGTGCCGCGATGAGCAGGGCCGCCAGGCGCTCAACCTCGGATATCTCAGCGCCCGGCCCCGGATCAGCGTTGGGCACCGGCGCGTAGTCACCTCGCCCCACGAGATGGCCAACCGCCGACAACAACAACACCGCCAACACGAGCACTCCTAGCCTGCGCACGATCAGTCTCCATGACCCTCTTCTCGTCAAGAACTTAACCGAAAGATGCTCAGGGCGGGGCAATCAGCCTCGGGGATGCGCATCCTAGGACCACAGAGGAAGCCTAATTTTTTACCTGTTGACTAACGCATTAGTTCTGAAGTAACGTCTCTGCACCGCCCAGTTCGCGATGGAGACGTTGATGCACACCACCAATCTCTCACTCACCGTCGCCGGTACCCGCGTCCGCCGTGACGCTGCCGGCCGGTACTGCCTGAACGACCTGCATCGTGCCGCCGGCGGCGAGAACCGCCACCGCCCGTCCCTGTGGGCGGCCAATCGCCAGACCGCCGACCTCGCCACCGCGTTGGAAGCCGAAGCAGGAATTCCTGCTCTGGTCGCCGAGCAGGGCGGTACCACCCCGGGCACCTATGCCGCCAAGGAGCTGGTCTACGCCTACGCGATGTGGATCAGCCCGGCCTTCCATTTGGCCGTGATCCGCGCCTATGACGCACTGCTGACCGCGACCCCGCCGGTCGACCCGGCCAAGGTCACGCGAGTCGACCTGGCCCGGATGATCCTCGACGCCGAGGCCGAGATCGCCCAGCTCCAGCACCAGGTCGCCGAGGCCGCGCCCAAGGTCGCCGCGCTGGAGCGCATCGCCGAGGCCTCCACCGGCTCGACCTGCATCACCATCGCGGCCAAGGCGCTGGGCCAGCGGCCGCGCGCCTTGTTCGGCTGGCTGCAGCAGCACGTCTGGATCTACCGGCGCAGCGGCAGCGCCACCTGGTGCGCCTACCAGCACCGGCTGGCGGCGGGCCTGCTCGAGCACAAGGTCAGCACCGTCAGCCGGCCCGATGGCAGCGAGAAGACCGTGCACCAGGTGCTGGTCACTCCGAAGGGGCTGGCCAGGCTCGCCGAGGCCTTCGGCAAGGCGGTGGCCGCATGAACACCGTCCTGCAATTCCCCGCCCATCGCGCCCGCGACGCGGCCGCCGTGCGCCAGATGATCCGCATGCGGTCGGCGACAGGGGGCTATGCCCGGTCCGAAACCGAGCGCGCCGAGCGCGCCGCGGTGCAGGCCCTGCTGGTCGGTGCCTGCAGCGCGGCATGGGCCATCCACGTGGGCTACTGCGTGCTGCGCGGTCGGCCGCTGCCGCGGCTGCACCGGAGCCTCGCATGAACGCCGTCATGAGCCACGACATCGCCACACCCGAGATGCTGGAACGTATCGCCGGCGTCTACAGCGAATTCGGCGATGATTCCATCGTGCACGCCCTGCGTGCCATGGCCACTGCATGGCGCGCCACCGAGCGCGCGCTCGCCGAAGCGCAGGCAGAGAACAGCGCCTTGATGCTGGCCATGGACCGCGCACACCTGAACGCACGGCGGCTGGAAGACCTCGCCGCGGCGACTGCGAACGTACTGGCCAGCGTCCGGCCCCCGCTTCGCCCGCAGGCCGAGGTGCCCGCGTGAGCGCCGTGCTCGCCTTCGCCTGCGGCCTGCTGGCCGGGTGGCTGGCCCGCCGCGTCTACGTTCGTTGGCGTAACGCGCGCCTCTCGCGCGCCCAGCGCATCGGAGACATCGTGAGGCGCGCACCTTGAACAGCCCCGCCATGGGTGATCACGGCGCCACCGTCCGGGCACTGGCGGCCGTCGCCTTCCGCGCCGAACTCACCGCCATCGTGATGCGCCGTGGTGCCACGCTTCGCCTCGGCTTCAAGGGCCGCTACGCCTACCTGCAGGCGCAGTGGCCGGGCGCCGAGGAAGCCCTGAGCCTGCTGCGCGCCGAGAACTTCGAAGTGGTGCGCTACCTGACGGAGCCCGAGGAAGCGCAGCACCCCGACGAGCCCAGCACCGAACGCGCACGCCGCCTCACCGCTGAGCGCGCCGAGCTGGCGTTCACCGCGCTGGAAATGCGCGCCGAGATCGACGCCCTGGTCGAGGCCATGGCCTGCCGCCCGCGCCTCGCCAACGACGGCAAGCGGGCATGGGTGTGCGTGCAATCCGCCGGCGAGTGGATCCCGGTGATCCGATGCCGCAAGGGCCTGCCCCCTGAGCGCCTCGACCTACACGCGGCGATAACCGCGGCGCGCCCCGACACCAAAGCCATCCGCCGCGGCGAGCGGCGCACGACCCCTGCAGCACCCACCACGGAGCAACCCGCATGAACTCCCAAACCGCGAGCGCCATCGTCGGCGCCCTGCAATCCGTCACCGAGGCCTTGACCACGGTCGCCGCTCTCACGCTGCAGCAGCCCGAGGCGGCTGTGCTCGACGTCACGCGCCTTTGCAGCGGCAACGATGGCGCCGTCGGCGGCCCGCGTTTTGTCGACCAGGGCGACGGCACCGTCATCGACACGGTGAGCCGCCTGCAGTGGTCGAAGGCGACGCTGACACCGAAGTGCATCAGCCAGCACGATGCCCTGAAGCTCTGCGAAGGGCTGTCGCTGGCCGGCTATGGCGACTGGCGACTGCCCACGCGAGCCGAGCTGCTCACGCTGGTGGACGACACGCGCCACCAGCCGGCGATCAACGTCGACGCGTTCCCCGACACGAAGAACGACTGGTACTGGACCAGCACCGTCTGCGCGTGGTCCTCGGCCCGCGCCTGGTGCGTCAGCTTCTACGACGGCGGCTGCGGCAGCGGCCTCCGCGGCAGCTTCAACGGCCTCGTCCGTGCGGTGCGTTCGGTGCCGGCCGGTCAGTGACCTTTGCTTTTTTGCCCACGGAGATCCCATGAACAGCGACACCCCCCGCTTCATCGACAACGCCGACGGCACTGTCACCCTGCCCGCGCTTGGCCTCATGTTCTCGCAGGCGACGATCAGCGAGGTCGACGTCACGCAGCACCAGGCCGAAGACCTGTGCCGCGAGCTTCGGCTTGCTGGCCACGACGACTGGCGCCTGCCCACCGACCACGAGCTGCTCGCGCTCGTCGATCGCTCTCGGCACAACCCGGCCATCGACACCACTTTCTTCCCGGATACGAAGCCCGACTGGTACTGGACCAGCACCGTCTGCGCGTGGTCCTCGGCCCACGCCTGGTGCGTCCTCTTCAGCGACGGCAACTGCTACTACGGCGGCCGCGGCAGCGGCAGCGGCCTCGTCCGTGCGGTGCGTTCGGTGCCGGCCGGTCAGTAACTCTGCCCTTTGATTGCTGAGCATGTCCGTCAACCTTCCGCCCATCGTGAAGCTCGCCGAGCGTCTGATGCTTGAGGTGGAACGCGCCGTACGCGCATTCCCGCGCTACCACAAGTACAGCCTTGGCCAAGAGCTGCGCCAGCAGTGCCGAGACGTCGTGCGGCTCTGCTACCGCGCATGGCGCACGCGGGATCAGCAGAACGTGCTGCTGCCCGCGCTCGTGGAAGGCGTCGACGAGATCAAGCTCAGCCTGCAGCTCGGCAGCCAGCTTCGCGCCTTCCGCAGCTTTGCGGAATTCGAGGCGCTGCTCCGCGTGGCGCTCGACCTCGGCCGTCAGGCCGGCGGTTGGCGTCGACAGGTTGTTCCGCACCCCAAGGGCCAGAATCCCGAGCCTGCTACGGCTCGCGAGCGTGCCCACACACTGAGTACCCGCTCCGCCTCTCCCGCAGGGGCCAACGAATGACGAAGCCGCGCCGCCATCAGTGCCGTTCGGACGGGTCGCAAGCGAGCGGGGATGCGTGGTCCTCGGCCCACGCCTGGTGCGTCAACTTCAACAACGGCAACTGCAACAACGACAACCGCGACAGCAACAACGGCCTCGTCCGTGCGGTGCGTTCGGTGCCGGCCGGTGAGTGTGAGGGTGCCGCGGCCCAGGGCGTGACTCTTCGCGCCCTGCATGCCGCATGGAAGGAGGCGCGGCGCGGCAAATCGCCTAGCCGGGACCAGCTCGCTTTCGATGCGCGATGGGCCGAGGGGCTGACGGCACTCGAAAGCGAGCTGCGCAGCGGCACATGGAGGCCGCGCCGGAGCACCTGCTTCGTCGCGACCCGACCGAAGGCCCGCGAGATTCACGCCCCGCACTTTGCCGATCGCGTGGTGCACCACTGGCTGGTGCCGCAGCTCGAAGCCATCTGGGAGCCTCGCTTCATCCACGACAGCTACGCGAATCGCCGTGGCAAAGGCAGCCATGCGGCCGTGCAGCGCCTTGAGGGCTTCGTCCGCCAGGTAGCGAGCGGCCTTGGCGGCGGCTGGTTCCTGCAGCTCGACATCCACAACTTCTTCGTCAGCATCCACCGGGCCACTTTGTATGGCTTGCTGCGGCCGGTCATGCGCACGGCCGGCCTGCACCTCGACGCCCAGCGTGCCGCCCATGCGCTGCTGCGCGGCCCGGCCCTTGCCGCCGGGGTGCACCTGGTCGGCACCGAAGCCGAGCACGCGGCGGTGCCGGCCCACAAACGGCTGGCCAACGCAGCTCAGGGCTGCGGCCTTCCGGTGGGCAACCTGAGCAGCCAGTTCTTCGCGAACGTCTATCTCGACCCGCTGGACCAGTTCATCAAGCGCACGCTCCGCGCGAAGCGCTACGTCCGCTACGTCGACGACTTCGTGCTGGTGCACCACGACCGGGCCCAGCTCGAGGCGTGGTGGCGCGACATCGAAGCCTTCCTCGGCCGCGAACTGAAGCTGTCCCTCAAGCCGGGTGCGATGATCCGCCCGATCGGCGACGGCATCGACTTCCTCGGCTACGTCATCCGCCCGACGCACACGCTAGCACGCCGCCGCGTCGTCGCCCATGTGCGCGAATCGCTGGCCGCGTGGGAGGCACGGCACGTCCGCGGCAATGCCATCGAGTGCACGCCGCGGCAGCTCGAGGCGGTGAAGGCGAAGCTGGCCAGCTTCCGCGGACACCTGCAGCACGCCCGCGCCTACCGCCTGCAGCGCGCCATCGCGCGGCGATTCCCCTGGACGGCCGTGCTTGACGTGCGCCGGCGGTTCACCCCCCAGCAGCTCGATCGGCCCCTCAGGCTCGCGCTGGCGGTGAGCTGACGATGCTCGGCGCCCTGGTCACTTTCGACGACCTGAAGGCCACCACCGGCTATGCCCGGCTGGCCGACGTCGAACGCTGCCTGAAGAAGGCCGGCATCCGGTACTTCTACGGGCGCGGCGGCGTCTGGACCACCGTCGACCTGATCAACGCCGCCGGCGGCGGGCTGCCGGCGAACGATGGACAGCCGTACCGTCCCGACGACATCGTGTAGCCATGCCCCGCACCCGCAAGCCCAACCCCAGCATCCCGGCCCACATCGACCAGGGCGCCCTGCCGAAGGGCGTGTACTGGGAGCGGGGGCGCTGGTACGTGCTCGATCCCCACCCCGAGGGCGGGCGGGCCCGCAAGCGCACCGTGGCCGGCCCAGCGGCCCGCCTCAGCGACCTGCACACCATCGTCGAGCAGCGCCGCGGCGTCGACACCAGCAGCCTGCGCGGCGTCTGCGCGCTGTTTCGCGAGTCGCCCGACTTCCGCCAGCTCGCGCCCACCACGCGCAAGAGCTACGACTACTGCCGCGACGTGCTCTGCGACTTCAAGACGAAGATCGGCACGCCGCTCGGCGATCTCGACCTGCGCCGCCTCACGCCGCCGGCGCTGCAGCGCGTCGTCGACGCCATCGGCGCCGAGCACCCGCGCACCGCGGCGCAGTCGCTGGGCTACATCAAGCGCGTGCTGCGCTGGGCGGTGAACCGCGGCCACGCGCAGGGCAACCCCGCCGCCAGCCTTGAGGCGCCCAAGCTGCGCCCGAAGCGCCGCCTGCCCGACCACGACGCCTACGTCGCGCTGCTCAACTTCGCCCGCAAGCGCGGCGCGCTGAAGGCGCACACCAAGGGCTCCGTCGCGCCCTATCTCTGGGTGGCGATGGAGATCGCGTACCGCTGCCACCTGCGCGGCATCGAGGTGCTCGATCTCACCGACGCGGACGCGACCGCAGAGCACCTGGTCACCAACCGCCGCAAGGGCAGCCGGTCGACCCGATGGGAATGGACGCCGGCACTTCGCGCCGCCTGGGACGCCGCGATCGCCTACCGCACCGCGGTATGGGACGCCTCACGCCGGCCAGTGCCGATGCGGCCCGAGCTGCGACCGCTGATCGTGTCGCAGAGCGGCGAGGCGCTGCGCAAGTCGAGCTTCGACACCGCCTGGCAGCGCTTCGTGCACCTTGCGATGGCCGAAGGCGTTATCACGCCCGAGCAGCGGTTCTCGCCGCACGACCTGAAGCGCAAGGGCATCACCGAGCGCCCTGGCACTCGCGCCGACAAGCAGCTCGCCAGCGGCCACCGCGCGGCCCAGATGCTCGACGTCTACGACCTCAGCGTGCCGACGGCGAAGCCGATCGAATAGGCCGTGATTTCCCAAGCGTTTTCCCAACGAAGACGCGGAAACGGCGTAAGTGTTTGATACAAATGGTGGGCCGTGATGGATTCGAACCATCGACCAACTGGTTAAAAGCCAGCTGCTCTA
>Ga0208370_100304_pt1 | contig 13629 bp, 10 predicted proteins | sample Subbio12Jun_QV11_FD_184822 | JGI IMG/M metagenome (GOLD analysis project Ga0208370, IMG submission 184822) | Serpentinite rock and fluid subsurface biosphere microbial communities from McLaughlin Reserve, California, USA -CR12Jun_QV11 (SPAdes) | ecosystem: Environmental > Terrestrial > Deep...
CCGACACCCTGGCGGCGCTGCGCCACGCCCAAAGCCTAGGGATGCGGCACACGCTGGCCGTGTGCAACGTGGCCACCAGCGCGCTGGTGCGCGAAACCGCGCTCAGCTACCTGACGCGCGCCGGGGTCGAGATCGGCGTGGCCAGCACCAAGGCCTTCAGCACCCAGTTGGCTGGGCTATTTTTGCTCACGCTGGCCTTGGCCCAAGTGCGCGGGCGGCTCGACGCGCAGCAGCAGGCGCAGCAGCTCAAGGCCATGCGGCATCTGCCGCTGGCACTGCAAGCCGTGCTGGCGCTCGAGCCACAGCTCATCCATTGGGCCGAGGCCTTTGCCCAGCACGAGCACGCGCTGTTTCTGGGCCGCGGCATGCACTACCCGATCGCGCTCGAGGGCGCGCTCAAGCTCAAAGAGATCAGCTACATCCACGCCGAGGCCTACCCGGCCGGCGAGCTCAAGCACGGCCCGCTGGCGCTGGTGACCAAGGAAATGCCGGTGGTGGTGGTGGCACCGAATGACGCGCTGCTGGAAAAGCTCAAGAGCAACATGCAAGAGGTGCGCGCCCGCGGCGGCGTGCTCTACGTGCTGGCCGACGCCGACAGCCACATCCGCAGCGCCGACGGTCTGCACGCGATCCGTCTGCCCGAGCACTACGGCCACTTGAGCCCGATTTTGCACGTGGTGCCGCTGCAACTGCTGGCCTACCACTGCGCGTTGGCGCGCGGCACCGACGTGGACAAACCGCGCAACCTCGCCAAAAGCGTGACGGTGGAGTGAGGGGGTGGGGGCCGCGCTGCTGTTGTGGTTAAACAACAAAAATGCCACCTTGGTGCGGCGGCCGTCTGGACGGCCATATAAATCATTTTATTAAGGCATCTAAATCAGTTTATTTGGTCATTTATATCGGATAAAATGTTGCGTAGTTATTAATATAAGCCTCCAGCGTTCCTTGCAACGGCGGCCGTGTGGACACGGTCACGGGGTGTATCGAATTCGCAACGGTGGAGACACAGGAACAAACCATGCGCAACAACCAGCCCGTGACCCAGCAGGAATACGACTACCCCGATGACACCACGCTGATGTCCACCACCGATGTGGACGGCCGCATCACCTACTGCAACGCCGCTTTCATTGAAACCAGTGGCTACAGCCGCGACGAGCTCATGGGCCAGCCGCACAACCTGGTGCGCCACCCCGATATGCCGCCGGCCGCTTTTGCCGACATGTGGGCCACGCTCAAAGCGGGCAAGAGCTGGACCGCGTTGGTAAAAAACCGGCGCAAAAACGGCGACCACTACTGGGTGCGCGCCAACGCCACCCCGATGCTGCGCAACGGCCAGCTCACCGGCTACGTGTCGGTGCGCACCAAGCCGGCGCGTGCCGAAATCGAGCAGGCAGAGGCGCTTTACGCGCAAATGCGCGCGGGCCGTCTGAGCGGGCTCAAGCTGCACCAAGGCTTGCTGCTGCGCACCGGGCTGCTGGCGCCGTGGTCTTTCATCACCCAGACCATGTCCATGGCGTGGCGCATCCGGCTGGGTTTGGCGGGCATGTGGTTGATCTTTATGGCAGCGGTACAGCTGCTATCGCAATGGATGCCGCAGATTTTCAACCCTTCGTGGCAGGTGTTGATCGGGCTTGGGGTGATCAATCTGGTTGTTATGCTGCTGACCAACTGGTCGCTGCAGCAACAGATCGCGTGGCCCTTGCAAAATATGGCGCGGATGGCGCAAGACGTGGCGTCGGGCAACCTGCGCGAAACGCCGGGCCTGAACCGGGTCGATGAAATCGGCATGATCGCGCGCTCGCTCAACCAAGCCGGGCTCAACTTGCGCGCGCTGGTCGATGACGTCGGGGTGCAGGTCGGGGGCCTGAGCTCAACCAGTGAGTACATAGCCAATTCAATTTCGAGCACGGAACAGACCGCCGCCAGCGTAGAGCAAACCGCAGCCTCGATGGAGCAGATTACGGCTACCGTGAAGGAAAACGCGGCCACCGCCACCGAGGCTGCTGCGCTGGCACAAGCCGCCAGTACCTCGGCCACCCACGGCGGCGCGGTGGTGCAGCAGGTCACGCAGACCATGGACGGCATCTCTCAGAGCTCGCGCAAAATCGCCGACATCATCGGCGTCATCGACGGCATTGCCTTTCAGACCAACATCTTGGCGCTCAACGCCGCGGTCGAGGCGGCGCGGGCCGGCGAGGCTGGGCGCGGCTTTGCCGTGGTGGCCTCCGAGGTGCGCAGCCTGGCCGGGCGCAGCGCCGAAGCGGCGCGCGAGATCAAGGGGCTGATCGGCGCCAGCGTCGAGCGCGTGGAATCGGGTGCGCGCCAAGTCGAACAGGCGCGCAAAAGCATCCAAGACATCGTCGATCAGGTGCAACGCGTGTCCGTGCTCATCAACGAGATCAACAACGCCAGCGTCGAGCAAGCCGAAGGGGTGGCGCAGATCGGGCAGGCGTTGGTGCAGTTGGATCAATCGACGCAGCAAAACGCGGCCCGGGCCGAAGAAGGCGCGCATGCGGCCGAAAGTCTGCACCACAAGGCGCTGCGTCTGAGTGAGGCGCTGGCGGTATATCAGCGCAGAACCACGGTGTAACCATCCAAGCTGGTCAGTCGCAATCTGCCCATCTTGTCAGCCGGCTTGCTGGCGTTCGTAAAAGCGCCGTCCAGCGTCCAAGTCATCGAGCGCCACCGACAGCAGGCGGATGGTCATGCCCGGCTGCGCGCACTCAAGATTTGTTTGGCGGCTTGCCAGTCGATGAACTCGGCTCGGCCCGCGCGCAGCGCAGTTTCAGCCTCCTGCAAGGCCTGCGCATGCCAATCCGGGGCGGCCTCGCTGTCGGGGGCGTCTAGGGTTTGGGACAGCGACTCCCACAGCGCCTCCATCAAACGCAGTTTTTGGGCCACCGGCATGGAGTCGATTTCGATAGCGTTCATGGAAGCAACCTCTGGTGCGGTAGTGTGGTTTGGTGGCGCCATGGTAGCAAAATCCCATGCTGTTTGGGTTTTTGGGTGCGGGCCAAAAGCGTGACGGTGTAGCAGATCAATGCTTCCGTAAAAAACCCGCTTTGGTCGAAGAAGGCGCCGCCGCTGCTGAGAGCCTGCATGGCCAAGCGCTGCGCCTAGGCGAGGCTTTGGCGGTGTACCGAGCCGATGCAGAGCAGGCCCCAAGCGCACGGGCAGCGCAGCCCCAACGCACCCAGTCCACAGCCAAGGCACCCCTGCGGCTGGCGGCCAAGGCGGCCTGAGCCACGGCACCAGACGCAGCGCGACGCAGCGCGGGCTCTGGGCAGCGCAGGCTTTGGGCGGGCTGGGTGGGCTGGGTGGACGGGGGCTAAAATGCATGTTTGGTGCGCTCGCACGGCGTGCGCGCACCCAGCCCGGCCCGGTCGGCCGCTTTATTGAACCGCTTGCGCCGCCGGACGCGAGACCAGCTTTTTGCCATGCCTCTTCAATTCCTGACCCAGCTCTTTGGCAACCGCAACGAGCGCCTGCTCAAAACCCACCGCAAGACGGTGGCCCGCATCAACGCCCTCGAGACCGAGTTCGAGCGCCTGAGCGATGCCCAAGTGCAAGCCAAGACGGCCGAATTCAAACAGCGGCTGGCGCAGGGCGAGACGCTGGATGCGCTGCTGCCCGAGGCCTTTGCCACCGTGCGCGAGGCCAGCAAGCGCGTGCTCAAAATGCGCCACTTCGACGTGCAGCTGATGGGCGGCATGGCGCTGCACAGCGGAAAGATCGCCGAAATGCGCACCGGTGAGGGTAAAACCCTGACCTCGACGCTGGCGGTCTATCTCAACGCCTTGGCCGGCCAAGGCGTGCACGTGGTCACGGTCAACGACTACCTGGCTGGGCGCGACGCCGAGTGGATGGGCCGCATCTACAACTGGCTTGGGCTCTCGGTCGGGGTCAACCGCTCGCAGACCACGCGCGAGCAAAAGCAGGCCGCCTACGCCGCCGACATCACCTACGGCACCAACAACGAATACGGCTTTGACTACCTGCGCGACAACATGGTCTATGAGGCCCGCGACCGGGTGCAGCGCGGGCTGTATTACGCCATCGTCGATGAGGTCGATTCGATTCTGATCGACGAGGCGCGCACGCCGCTGATCATCAGCGGCCAGGCCGAAGACCACACCGACGAATACATCGCCATCAACAAGCTGGTGCCGCACCTCGAGCGCCAAGAGGGCGAAGAAGACATGCGCACCGGCGAGGGCGTGATCAAGCCGGGCGATTTTTTGGTCGATGAAAAGGCCCAGACCGTCAACCTGACCGAGAGCGGGCACGAAAAAGCCGAGGCGCTGCTGGCTCAAGCCGGTCTGCTGCCCGAGGGCGCGTCGCTCTACGACCCGGCCAACATCGCGCTCATGCACCACCTGGTGACGGCGCTCAAGGCGCAGCACCTGTACCACCGCGACCAGCAGTACGTGGTGCAAAACGGCGAGATCATCATCGTCGATGAATTCACCGGCCGCCTGATGGTCGGGCGGCGCTGGAGCGAGGGCCTGCACCAAGCGGTGGAGGCCAAAGAGGGCGTGCGCATCCAGCCCGAGAACCAGACCCTGGCCTCGATCACCTTTCAAAACTACTTCAGGCTCTACGCCAAGCTCTCGGGCATGACCGGCACCGCCGACACCGAAGCCTTCGAGTTCCAAGAAATCTACGGTCTGGAAACCGTGGTGGTGCCGCCCAACCGGCCCAGCCAGCGCAAAGACGAGCTCGATCGCGTGTACAAAACCACGCCCGAAAAATACGTCGCCGCCATCGCCGACATCCGCGAGTGCCACGAGCGCGGCCAGCCGGTGCTGGTGGGCACCTCGTCGATCGAAAACTCCGAGATCATCGCCGATCTGCTCAAAAAAGCCCAGCTGCCATTTGAGGTGCTCAACGCCAAACAGCACGAGCGCGAGGCCGACATCATCGCCCAAGCCGGCCGGCCCGGCGCCATCACCATCGCCACCAACATGGCCGGGCGCGGCACCGACATCGTGCTCGGCGGCAACCTAGAAAAAATGTGCGCCGCCATCGGGGCCGACCCGGCGCTCGACGAAGCGGCCAAGGCGAGCAAGATCGCCGCTGCGCGCACCCAATGGCAGCTCGACCACGAGCGCGTGGTGGCGCTGGGGGGCTTGCGCATCATCGCCACCGAGCGCCACGAGAGCCGGCGCATCGACAACCAGCTGCGCGGCCGCGCCGGGCGCCAGGGCGACCCGGGTTCGAGCCGCTTCTACCTCAGCCTCGACGATTCGCTGATGCGCATTTTTGCTGGCGACAAGGTGCGCGCGATCATGGAGCGCTTCAACATGCCCGAGGGCGAGGCGATCGAGCACCGCATGGTGACGCGCTCGATCGAGAACGCGCAGCGCAAGGTCGAGGCGCGCAACTTCGACATCCGCAAGCAGCTGCTCGAGTACGACGACGTGGCCAACGACCAGCGCCGCGTGGTCTATCAGCAGCGCAACGAGTTCATCGACACGCAAGAGGTGGGGCCACAGATCCGCAACCTGCGCAGCGGCGCGCTCGAGCACGTGGTGCGCCAGTTTGTGCCGGCCCAGAGCGTGGAAGAGCAGTGGGACTTGCCGGGCCTCGAAAAAACCTTGGCCGACGAATGGGGCCTGCACCTGCCGCTGGTGCAAGAGGTGCAGGCGGCCAGCGAGATGGACGACACCGATGTGGTGGAGAAGGTGCTGCAAGCCGGGCACGCCCACTACGAAGCCAAGGTGCAGCTGGCCACCCCGGGCAGCTTTGCCGCCTTTGAGCGCGTGGTGCTGCTGCAAAACCTCGACAGCCACTGGCGCGACCACCTGAGCGCGCTCGACTACCTGCGCAAAGGCATCCACCTGCGCGGCTACGCGCAAAAGCAGCCCAAGCAGGAGTACAAGCGCGAAGCGTTCCAGTTGTTCTCGCTGATGCTCGACCAGGTGCGCGGCGAGGTCACGCGCATCCTCATGAACGTGAAGGTGCAGACGCCCGAGCAGGTGACCGCCGCCGCGCAGGAGCTCGAAGCCGCCGCCGAGCGCTTCAGCAACGTCACCTACACCGCCCCGAGCGAAACCGGCGAGGCCGAAACCGTGGCCGACCGTGGCCTGCTCGGTGGTCGCGCCACCCCGGCCGGCGCACTGCCGCGCGTGGGCCGCAACGACCCCTGCCCCTGCGGCAGCGGCAAAAAATACAAGCATTGCCACGGCAAGCTGGCCTGAGAGGTCTTAGTGGCCTAAGTGGCTAGAGCTTAAGCGGCCCAAAGGCCCAAAGGAGTAAAACCATGCCCGTCAACTGGAGCGCCCCTGCCGTCGAGAGCCTGCTGCCCGTGCCCGGGGTGCGCATCGGCGTGACCGAAGCCTGGGTGCGCAAGCCCAACCGCAAAGACCTGACCGTGCTGCTGCTCGACCCCGGCAGCGCCGTGGCTGGGGTGTTCACGCGCAACCGCTACTGCGCCGCACCGGTGCAGGTGTGCCGCGAGCACCTCGAGGCCGGCGCGGCGGTGCGCGCGCTGCTCATCAACACCGGCTGCGCCAACGCCGGCACTGGTGAGCCGGGCCTTGCGCACGCGCGCCAGAGTTGCGCCGCCCTGGCCGCGCTGCTGGGCCTAGCACCCGAGCAGGTGCTGCCCTTTTCCACCGGCGTGATCATGGAGCCGCTGCCGATCGAGCGCATCGTCGCTGGCCTGCCGGCAGCGCTGGCCGACGCCCAGCCCACGCACTGGCTGCGCGCCGCCGAAGGCATCATGACCACCGACACCGTGGCCAAGGCCGCCAGCCGCCAGCTGCAGCTCGGTGGCCAACGCGTGACCTTGAGCGGCATGTCCAAGGGCGCCGGCATGATCCGGCCCAATATGGCGACCATGCTCGGCTTCGTTGCCACCGACGCCTGCATCGCACCCGCGCTGCTGCCCGAGCTGGCACGGCGCTTGGCCGACGCCTCGTTCAACCGCATCACCATCGACGGCGACACCTCGACCAACGATTCTTTCATCCTGATCGCCACCGGGCAGGCCGGGCACGCCCCCATCACCGACCTAGCCAGCCCAGACGGCGTGGCCTTGCAGGCGGCCCTGACCGAGCTGGCGCAGACGCTGGCGCACGCCATCGTGCGCGATGGCGAGGGCGCGACCAAGTTCATCACCGTGCGCGTCGAAGGCGGGCGCCACGCCGATGAATGCCTGCAGGTGGCCTACGCCATCGCGCATTCGCCGCTGGTCAAAACCGCGTTTTACGCCAGCGACCCGAATCTGGGCCGCATCCTCGCGGCGGTGGGCTACGCCGGCATCGCCGACCTAGACCAAAACCGGATCGAGCTGCACCTCGACGACGTGCACGTGGTCACGCGCGGCGGCCGCCACCCCGGCTACACCGAAGCCGAGGGCGCGCGCGTCATGCGCCAGAGCGAGATCACCATCCGCGTCGGCCTGGGCCGGGGCGCGGCCACCGAGACCGTCTGGACCTGCGACTTCAGCCTCGACTACGTGCGCATCAACGCCGATTACCGTTCTTGATCCGCTCCTGATCCGCTTTGGATGCCCTTCGCCCAGCCCCAGATCAAAGCCCTGACCGCAACCCATGAACGAAGCCTTTGAACGCGTGCTGCTGCGCGCCGAAGCACTCCTGGCGCGCCTCGAGACCGTGCTGCCGCAGCCGCTGGCTGCCCCCGACTGGGGCGCCGCCGTGGCCTGGCGCTACCGCAAACGCGGCGGCCACGGCCTGCTCGAGCCGGTGCGCCACATCGGGGCCATGGCGCTGTCCGATTTGCAGGAAATCGAGCCGCAAAAAGAGCGTCTGGTGCGCAACACCGCGCACTTCGTGCAGGGGCTGCCGGCCAACAACGTGCTGCTCACCGGCGCGCGCGGCACCGGCAAAAGCTCGCTCATCCGCGCCTGCCTAAACGCCTTTGCGGCCCAAGGCCTGCGCCTGATCGAAGTCGATAAAGCCGACCTGGGCGATTTGCCCGACTTGGTGGCGCTGGTGGCCGAACGCAGCGAGCGCTTCCTGATTTTTTGCGACGACCTGAGCTTCGAGGACGGCGAGAGCGGCTACAAGGCGCTCAAGTCGATCTTGGACGGATCGGTGGCCGCCAGCAGCCCCAACGTGCTGATCTACGCCACCAGCAACCGGCGCCACCTGCTGCCCGAGTACCTGCGCGACAACCTGAGCCACCGCCGCGACGAAGACGGCGAGTTGCACCCCGGCGAAGCGGTGGAGGAAAAAATCTCGCTGTCCGAGCGTTTCGGGCTGTGGATCAGCTTTTACCCTTTCGGTCAAGACGAGTATCTGAGCGTGGTGCACCAGTGGCTGGGGCACTTTGGCGTGCCCGAGGCAGCGATCGAGGCCGCACGATCGCAAGCGCTGGTCTGGGCGCTCGAGCGCGGCGCGCGCAACGGCCGCGTGGCCTACCAGTTTGCGCGCGATTACGCCGGCAACCACCCGAGCAGCGCCGTCGCGGGTTCGGCGCTGGCCTAGCCCCCTTATCCTCTAGCCATCCCCAGCCAGCCTGTGGCCCCATACATGAGCCTGCCGCCGCCGTTGCCAGAGTGGACCTTGCCAAACGTGCCACCGGCGCTGGTGGTGGACGCCGAGCGACCGCGCGCCCCGGGCCACGGGCAGCGCCTGATCGAAGTCGCGGTGGGCGTGCTGGTCGACGCCCAAGGGCGCGTTTTGCTCACCACGCGCCCGCCGGGCAAAGCCTATGCCGGTTGCTGGGAGTTCCCCGGCGGCAAGATCGAAGCCGGCGAGAGCCTTGAGGCGGCGCTGCGGCGCGAGCTGCAGGAAGAAATCGGGCTGCAGATCGGCGCCGTGCAGCCTTGGCGCAGCCTCGTGGTGGACTACCCGCACGCCTTGGTGCGCCTGCAGGTGTGCCTGGTGCGCGACTGGAGCGGCACCCTGCACATGCACGAAGGCCAAAGCTGCGCTTGGCAGAGCCTGCCGGTGCAGGTGGCACCGCTGTTGCCGGGTTCGGTGCCGCTGTTGCAGGGGTTGCAGCAGTTGCAGGGCTTGCTGCTGCAGCCTCCCTTGGCCCCTTAACCTTAAGTTAAGCGCAGAGCGTGAACTCCAGCTCGGCCTCGCTCTCGCTGGCCAGGTGCAGCTTGCCGTCGACGCCGCGCTGCAGCAGGCGCACAGCAAACAGCATCCGGTTGCCGCTGATCTCGGGCACCAGGCTCAGCTCTGGGGCGATCCACAGCCGCAGCATCTGGTAGCTTTTGCCTTGGGCCAGGTTTTGCTGGAACTGGCCGTGGCTGGCCCAGACCTTTTGCGCTTGGGCCGAGTTGCGCAGCACGTTCATCAGCAGCTGCACCGGTTCGAGCAACGGTTCTAGGGTCTGCGCCCACGGCTGCAGATCTTGCTGGCGCAGCTCGGGGCTGCGCTGTTGCCAGTCGTGGTAGGCGGGCAAGTCGAACTCGAAGCTGCCGCCGGGAATGGCCAAGCGGCTGCGCACCGCTGTCAGCCATTCGTTTTCGGCCAGCGACTGCCCGACCTTGCCGCACTCCTGCAAGGCGGCGTAGCAGCCTTCTAGGCGGGCGATGAACTGCTCCAGCGCGGCCTCGGAAATGGCCGGGTTGCCACGGTAGCCCAGGTACTGCTGCTTGAGGCGCTCGAGGTCTTTGAGGATTTCGGATTTCAAATCGGAGCGCGCCCCGATTTCGAGCAGCTCGAACAAGGTGTGCAGCGCAAAGTGGTGATCGAGGGCGCTGGGGCGCAGCAGCAACTGGCCCAAGCGCTCGGCCAAGCGCTCGAGCCGCAGGTAGGTGCGGATGCGTTCGTTGAACGGGTACTCGTAGAGGATCACCGCTCGATCATAGCCCGAAAAGCTGGCGCTGCCGGGCATAAGCCGCCGCCACTTGCGCTTGCAACTGGGGCAGGGTGGTGGTGGCGTCGTTGTCGAGCACCGTGTCGGCCAGCGCCAGCCGCTGCGCGCGGCTGGCTTGGGCGTCGAGCACGGCTTGTATTTGCGCCCGCGGCCAGCCGTTGCGCGCGCGCACGCGCTCAATCTGCGTTTGCGCGCTGCAGTCCACCACCCACACCGCATCGACTTGCTGCAGCCAATGCGCCGATTCGGCCAGCAACGGGATGTCGAGCACCACGCAGTCGCTGTGGCCTTGCAGCTGTGCGCAGGCCTGCTCGATCGCGGCGCGCACGAGCGGGTGCACGATCGCCTCCAGCCGCTGGCGCGCCGCGGGCTGGGCAAAAACCAGCGCCCGCATCTGCTCGCGGTCCAGCGCCCCGTCGGGCCCGATGTATTGCGGGCCAAAGGCGGCGCGGATGGGCTCGATGGCGGTGCCACCGGGGGCGGTGCAGGCGCGCGCCAGAGCGTCGGCGTCGAGCACCGGCGCGCCCAGCGCCTGCAGCATCGCCGCCACCGTGCTCTTGCCGCTGCCGATGCCGCCGGTCAGACCGATGCGCCAAGGGGGCTGGGGGTGGGCGCGCATGGTGGGCGGTGCGGTTTAAAGCCCGATCCAGCCCAGCAGCGTGGCCGGCCCCAGCGCCAGTGCCAGCAGGCCGCCAAAAGCCAGGAACGGCCCAAAGGGCACGTAGCCGCCCTCGCGCAAGCCGCTGCTGTACTTCATGGCGATGCCCACGACCGCGCCCAGCACCGAGGCCAGCAGCAGCACCGGCAGCAGCGCCTGCCAGCCCAGCCAGGCCCCGAGCGCGGCCAAGAGCTTGAAGTCGCCATAGCCCATGCCCTCTTTGCCGGTGAGCAGCTTGAAGGCCCAGTAGATCGACCACAGCGTCACGTAGCCCACCACCGCACCCCACAGGGCGGTGCCGAGGTCGATGGTGTTCCAGCCCAGCGCGGCCACGATCAGCCCGGCCCAAACCAGCGGCAGCGTGATGTCGTCTGGCAGCAAGGTGGTGTCCCAGTCGATGAAGGCCAGCGCCAGCACGGCAGCGACAAAGCCCATCCAGGCCAGAGTGGCCAAGCCCGGGCCGTGCAGGTGCATGACCCAGGCAAAACCGATGCCGGTGAGCAACTCCACCAGCGGGTAGCGCAGCCCAATGGGGGTGGCGCAGGCGCTGCATTTTCCACGCAGCAAGGCGTAGCTGAGCAGCGGGATGTTGTGGTACCAAGCGATGCCGGCCCCGCAGGCTGGGCAACGCGAGCGCGGTGTGATCAGGTTCAGGGCTTCAGCGGGTGCGTGGTTTGGGGCGCTGTGCGCTGAGTGTGCCGCGTGGGTGCTGTGGTGAGCGGCGGCCCCAGCCCCAGCCCCAGCCCCAGCCCCAGCAGGGCTGGGATGCAGCTCGGCGCACTCGGCGGCCCAGCGCCGCTCGAGCATGATGGGCAGCCGGTGGATGACGACGTTGAGGAAACTGCCCACCAGCAGCCCAAGCAGGCCGGCAAACAGCAGTCCGATCCAGCCGGTGAGGAGTTCCAGTGGCATGTGTGGTGTGGCGTAGTCGCAGTGCGGGAAGTGTAAACGGGGCCGGGGGGTGGCGCTCGCGCTGGGGTTGGGGTTGGGGTTGGGGCTTGCGGTTAAAGTGGCGACGATGAAGCCGCCCAGCCCACACCCCGCAGCCGCACGGTCGCCTGAGCTTGTCTCGGCGCACATACCGACACCCGTACCCGCAACCGAACTTACACCTGCCTCAGCCTCAGCCTCAGTCCCATCGCAGGCCGCCCCCATCGCCCCCGCCGACCTGCTGCGCCAGCTCTTTGCCGCGGCCGTGGCCTCTGCCCAGCCGGCGCGGTGCCTGCCACCGCATCTGCCGCGCGCGGCCGACATCGGCGCTGGCCGTCTGTGGGTGGTGGGCGCCGGCAAGGCCGCGGCGGCCATGGCGCGCGCCGTCGAAGACCATTGGGACGGCGACCCACAGGCGCTCGGCGGCCTGGTGGTGACGCGCTACGGCCACGAGGTGCCGTGCGCGCGCATCGAAATCGTCGCCGCCGCGCACCCGGTGCCCGACGCCGCTGGCTGGCGCGCCGCCGAGCGCGTGCTCGCCAGCGTGCAGGGCCTGAGCGCGGCCGACACCGTGCTCTGCCTGCTCTCGGGCGGCGGTTCGGCGCTGTGGCCTCTGGCGCTGCCCGGCATGGTGCTGGCCGAGCAGCAGGCGCTGGCGCGGGCCTTGTTGGCCAGCGGCGCCCGCATCGGCGAGATCAACTGCTTGCGCCGCCATTTGTCGGCGCTGCAGGGTGGGCGGCTGGCAGCGGCCTGCTATCCGGCGCGCGTGCTCACGCTGCTGATCTCCGACGTGCCCGGCGACGACCCGGCCGACATCGCCTCTGGCCCCACCGTGGCCGACCCCAGCACCTGCGCCGATGCCTTGGCCATCGTGCAGCGCTACCGGCTGCAGCTGCCCCCAGCCGCGCTGGCGCTGCTGCACAGCGGGCGCGGCGAAACGATTAAACCGGGCGATGCGCGGCTGGCGCGCAGCGAGCTGCGCTGGCTCGCCACCCCGCAAATGGCGCTCGAAGCCGCTGCCAGCGCCGCACGCGCCGCCGGCTTTGAGGCGCACATCTTGAGCGACGCGCTGCAAGGCGAGGCGCGCGAAGTGGGTAAGGTGCTGGCGGCGCTGGCGCGCCAGATCGCGCAGCGCCAGCAGCCGTTTGCGCCACCTTGCGTGCTGCTCTCGGGTGGTGAAACCACGGTCACGCTGCGCAGCAGCACCCCCGGCCAAGGCGGGCGCAACGTCGAGTGCCTGCTGGCGTGCGCGCTTGAGCTCGGTGACCAAAGCGCCGCTCAGCCAAGCAGACAACCAAGCGGCCAGCCCGGCATTCATGCGCTCATGGCCGACACCGACGGCATCGATGGCGTCGGTAGCGCTGCCGGGGCCCTGATCGGCCCCGACACGCTGGCACGCGCGCACTCACTAGGGCTGGAGGCGCAACAAATGCTCGACGCCCACGACGCGCACCGCTTTTTTGCCACCTTGGGCGACGCGCTGCACAGTGGCCCCACGCGCACCAACGTGAACGACTTCAGGGCGCTGCTGATCGGCGCGTGCTGACGCGTCAACCCCGCGCCGGCCGCACCTCGGTCACCAAGGCGCGCACAAAGGCCTGCTGCCCCGCGGCGTAATCCCACTGCTCGATCAGGCAGCAGCCCGGGGGGGCGTGCGCACCCCAACGCAGCAGATTCACCGAATTGGGCAGGCCTTCGCGCACCCGCGCCGACACCGCCGTGCCGGCCTGCACCGCCCACAGCGGCCGCGCCAGCGCGGGCAGCGCCAGCACATAGGGCAGGTGGATGTGCCCGCCCAGCACCAAGTCGGCACCCGCAGCCGCCCAGCGCTCCAGCGCGGCCGTGTGCCCGCGCAGCAGGTTGACCCGGTCGGAGGCACGGATCACGGCCACCGGCTGGTGCACCACCACCACGCGCAACTGCGCCGCCCCGGCGGCCTCGAGCCGCTGCGCCACGCGCTCGATCTGCTGTGCCGACACCGCGCCGTGCTTGTGCCGCCAGGGCCGTGTGGTGTTGAGGCACAGCACCAGCAGCTCGGGCGAACTGTGCAGGGGTTCGAGTTCCGGCCCAAAGGCCGCCAGATACCTGGCGTAGGGGCGACGCAGGCGCGTCCAGAGGTCGAGCAGCGGGATGTCGTGGTTGCCCGGAATCGCCAGCAGTGGTGCGCCCAGCCGGTCCATGAAGGCGCGGGCGGAGCGAAACTGCCCCGGCCGCGCGCGCTGTGTGATGTCGCCCGAGAG
>Ga0208370_100305_pt1 | contig 13628 bp, 12 predicted proteins | sample Subbio12Jun_QV11_FD_184822 | JGI IMG/M metagenome (GOLD analysis project Ga0208370, IMG submission 184822) | Serpentinite rock and fluid subsurface biosphere microbial communities from McLaughlin Reserve, California, USA -CR12Jun_QV11 (SPAdes) | ecosystem: Environmental > Terrestrial > Deep...
GCGATCGGGCGTCCTGCCCTCACGCGCGGCGCTCGGCTCCTGCCTCGCTGCCGCAGGACAGCCCTCACCGCCGCGGCTCGCCCACCAGGCACCGCGCTCGCGACTGCGGCTCGCCACGACCGTCGCATGCGCGTTGCCGCGACGTGCTCGCAAGACCAACACGCCGCAGACGATCCGCGCCGCGCCCGTGGGCCATGGGGATCGCAGGAGGCGCACAGGACGTGCGCCGTCCGGCGACTGCGGAGCGGGACGCGTAGCCGTCGCCGGCCGCGACCCCATGGACCACGAAGGCAGGCGCGCTCGGGATGATCAGGCTCATGGCCCACGTAGGCAGGCGCGCTCGAAACGGCGTGCGCGACCGGTTCAGCCGGGCGGAGGCTCCGTGCCGGCGGCGTGGCCGCGCTTCGGGTGGCGGGCCTCCAGCGCGGCGAGCAGGGCCTCGGCCGAGGCCTGCTCGGCGTGGCGCAGGGAAGCACCCTCGCCTTCCACCTCCAGCGGCGGTTCGCCGGCACCCGCGCGGACGCGGAAAAAGCGGGCATGGTCCGGGCCGCGCGCCTCCACCAGGGTGTATTCCGGCCGTGGCCACTGGCGGGCCTGCAACCACTCCTGCAGGCGGGTCTTGGGGTCCTTCCCGGCCTTGCCCGCCGGCATCGCCGACAGGCCGGACTCGAACCAGGGCAGGACCGAGGCACGGCAGGCCTCGAGGCCGCCGTCCAGGTAGATGGCCCCCACCACGGCCTCGAGGGCGTCGGCGAGGATCGAATCGCGATGCCGGCCGCCGGATTTCATCTCGCCCGGACCCAGCACCAGGCGCTCCCCGAGTGCCAGCCGGCGGGCGATCTCCGCGAGATGGGATTCACGCACCAAGGCGGAACGCGCCCGGGTGAGGGCGCCCTCGTCGGCCTGCGGCCAGCGCTGGTGCAGCGCTTCGGCCACCAGCAGGGCGAGCACGGCGTCGCCGAGGAACTCCAGCCGCTCGTTGTGCGGCGCCCCGGCGCTGCGGTGGCGCAGCGCGGTGGCGAGCAGCGCCGGGTCGGCGAAGCGGTGGCCGAGGGTGCAGCCGGCCATCGACGCCTCAGGGTTGGCGGATCGGCGCCGAATGGTCGAAGCGGGCGACGAAATCCAGATTGTAGATCAGCGGCCGCCGGATCTCGTAGTGCAGCACCAGCAGGATCTGGTCGCCGTCGCGCTGCACGCGGATGAACTCGGGCCGGAACGAGGCGGCGTAATCGATGGTCATTTGCCGGTCCATGGCCCGCCGCAGTTCGGCGATGTCGGCGGTGCCGGCCTCGGCGGCGACCTCGTTGACGGCGCTGCGGATCGTCCAGTACTCGAGGTAGGCCGGCCCGATCCGCATGCCGAGGTAGAGGAAGAAGCCGCCCACGGCGAGGACGAGGAGGAAGGCGATGAAACTGATGCCGCGCTGGCGCTGGTGCATCGTCGGACCCTCGAGTCAGTGGATCAGGTCGCCCATTCGACGCCAATCGAAGCTGTCCGTGCAAGCCCAGTTCGAACAATTCAGCCAGATGACATCGGCGCGGCCGGCGAGGTGGGATTCGGGGACGAACCCCCAGAAGCGGCTGTCGTCGGAGGCATCGCGGTTGTCGCCCATCACGAAGTAATGCCCCGCGGGCACCGTGAACTCGCCGTCGCCACGCGGCGAGAAGAACGGCGCGTCGTCGAGGATGGCGTGCGGGCGGCCCGGCACCAGCTCCTCCATGTAGCGGCGGGCGCCGGTCATCTCGACCGCGGCCCGCGGCCCGCGGCCGACGAAGACCTCCCCCCCCGTGTAGGCGAGCGGCTGGCCGTTCAGCACGATGCGGTTGTCCTGCACCACGACGGTGTCGCCGGGCAGGCCGACGACGCGCTTGACGTAGTCGGTGCCGACCGGCGGGTCGTTCGGCAGCGACGGGTTGCGGCCGGGGTAGCGGAACACCACCACGTCGCCGCGCTCCGGCCGGCCGACGGCGAGGATCTTGGTGTCGGTGACCGGCAGGCGGATGCCGTAGGCGAACTTGTTGACGAGGATGAAGTCGCCGATCAGCAGGGTCGGCATCATCGAGCTGGACGGGATGCGGAAAGGCTCGTAGACGAAGCTGCGCAGCACCAGGATGATCGCGAGGATCGGGAACAGCGAGGCGAAGAAGTCGATCACCTCGTTGGGCTTGTCCGTGCCGCCGGCGGCGCGCCGGCGCGGCGCCAGCATGAAGCGATCGAGGCCCCAGAGCAGGCCGCAGCCGAAAGTGAGCAGGGTGAGGATCAAGGCGAAATCGATGGCCACTCGGGGTCCTTACTTGGCGTTGTTGTCGACGGAGAGCACGGCGAGGAAGGCCTCCTGCGGGATCTCGACGCGGCCGAACTGCTTCATCCGCTTCTTGCCCTCCTTCTGCTTCTCCAGCAGCTTCTTCTTGCGCGTGGCGTCGCCGCCGTAGCACTTGGCGAGCACGTTCTTGCGCAGCGCCTTGACCGTCGAGCGGGCGATGATCTGCGAACCGACGGCGGCCTGGATGGCGACGTCGAACATCTGCCGCGGGATCAGCTCGCGCATGCGCTCGCAGAGGTCGCGGCCACGGCGGTCGGCATGGGCGCGGTGCAGGATCATCGACATCGCATCGACCTTGTCGCCGTTGATCAGCACGTCGACGCGCACGAACGGGCCGGCCTCGAAACGCAGGAACTGGTAGTCGAGCGAGGCGTAACCGCGCGACACCGACTTCAGGCGGTCGAAGAAGTCGAGCACCACCTCGGCCATCGGCAGCTCGTAGGCGATCTGCACCTGGCTGCCGAGGTAGGTGATGCCGATCTGGCTGCCGCGCTTCTCCTCGCAGAGCTTGATGATGTTGCCGATGTATTCCTCGGGGGTGAGGATGTTGGCGCGGATGATCGGCTCGCGGATCTCCTGGATCTTGTTCACCGGTGGCAGCCGCGCCGGGTTGTCGAGCTTGCTCACCGTGCCGTCGGTCTGCACCAGTTCGTAGACCACGGTGGGCGCGGTGGTGACGAGGTCGAGGTCGTACTCGCGCTCCAGCCGCTCCTGCACGATCTCCATGTGCAGCATGCCGAGGAAGCCGCAGCGGAAGCCGAAGCCCATGGCCTCCGAGCTTTCCGGCTCGAACTGCAGGGCGGCGTCGTTGAGGCGCAGTTTCTCCAAGGCCTCGCGCAGCGCCGGGTAGTCGTCGGCGGCGGTCGGGAACAGGCCGGCGAAGACCCGCGGCTGCATGGTCTGGAAGCCGGGCAGCGGCTTGTCGGCGGGGTCCCTGGCGGAGGTCAGCGTGTCGCCGACCGGCGCGCCGTGGACATCCTTGATCGAAGCGTTGAGCCAACCCACCTCGCCGGGCAGCAGGGCATCCTTGGCCTTGCGCTTCGGCGTGAACACGCCCACACCATCGACCTCGTGGACGCGGCCGGTGGACATCACGAGGATCTTGTCGCCCTTGCGGATCTCGCCCTGCATGACGCGCACCAGCGAGACGACGCCCAGGTAGTTGTCGAACCAGGAGTCGATGATCAGCGCCTGCAGCTTGTCGGTATCGCCCACCTTCGGCGGCGGGATGCGGGCCACGATGGCCTCCAGCACGTCGCGGACGTTGAGGCCGGTCTTCGCCGAGATGGCCACCGCGTCCTCGGCATCGATGCCGATGACGGCCTCGATCTCGCGCTTGGCACGCTCGATGTCGGCGGTGGGCAGGTCGATCTTGTTCAGCACCGGCACCACCTCGAGGCCCTGCTCGACCGCGGTGTAGCAGTTGGCGACCGACTGCGCCTCGACGCCCTGCGCGGCATCGACCACCAGCAACGCGCCTTCGCAGGCGGCCAGCGAGCGGCTGACCTCGTAGCTGAAATCGACGTGGCCGGGCGTGTCGATGAAGTTGAGCTGGTAGGTCTTGCCGTCCTTCGCCGTGTAGGGCAGCGAGACCGACTGCGCCTTGATGGTGATGCCGCGCTCGCGCTCGATCGGGTTCGAATCGAGCACCTGCGCCTCCATCTCTCGTTCCTCCAGGCCGCCGCAGATCTGGATGATGCGGTCGGCGAGCGTCGACTTGCCGTGGTCGACGTGGGCGATGATGGAGAAATTGCGGATGTGCTGCATGGGGGTCGGTGCCGGGAAGACGCTGCCCGGTTCGGGCAAGCGGGCGATTATCACACAGGCCCCGCTGCCCGCCGCCCGCCGGCACGGAGGGCCGCGGCCGGACGGGATGCAGCCGGCCATGGCCGGCCCGCGAAGGGCCGGCCAGCGTCCACCACGGTTCAGGGCATCGGCAGTTCGACGAAACCGGTGCTGGTGGCGTTGCGCACCAGCAGCCGCAGCATCTGGCCACGCTCGACGCGGCCCAGCGCCGCCTCGAAGGCCGCCGGGGTGCCGACCTCGGTGCCGTTCACGGCCAGCACCACGTCGCCGGGGTTCAGGCCGGCCTGGCGCGCCAGCGCCGAACCAACCCGGGCGATCCGCACGCCCTCGCCGTTGCGCAGGCCGAGGCGCTCGCGGGTGGCGGCGTCGACCGGCTCGGCCACCAGCCCGAGCGGGTTGGCCGCGGCCGCCGGGAGGCTCGCCGGACGTGCGGCGGCCAGGCCGTCGAGGGCGTCGAGGGTGACCACGATGTCGCGGCGGGCACCGTTGCGGTGCACGCTGACGGTGGCGCGGCTGCCGGGGGCGAGCAGGCCGACCTGCGGCGGCAGGTCGGAGGCGTTGAGGATCTCACGGCCGTTGAAGGCGAGGATCACGTCGCCGGGGCGGATGCCGGCACGGTCGGCGGCGCTGCCGGTGTTGACGCTGTTGACGAAGGCACCGACCGGACGCGGCAGGCCGAGTTCCTGCGCGCGCTGGCGGCTGACCTCGCCGATCTCCACGCCGAGCACGCCGCGGCGGACCTGGCCGGTCTCGCGGAGCTGGCGGGCGGTGTTCATCGCCACGTCGATCGGGATGGCGAAGCTGACGCCGATGAAGCCGCCGGTGTTGCTGTAGATCTGCGAGTTCACGCCCACCACCTCGCCGCGCACGTTGAGCAGCGGGCCGCCGGAATTGCCGCGGTTGATGGCGACGTCGGTCTGGATGAAGGGCACGTACTGCTGGCCGGGGTCCATGCTGCGGCGGTTGATGCCGGAGACCACCCCGGCGGTCACCGAGTAGTCGAAGCCGAACGGCGAGCCGATCGCCACCACCCACTGCCCGGGCCGCAGGCTGCGGGCGTCGCCGATCCGCACCGGGGTCAGGCCGCGGGCCTCGACCTTCAGCACGGCGATGTCGGAGAGCGGGTCGGAGCCGACGATCCGGGCCTCCATCTCGCGGCGGTCGTTGAAGCGGACGGTGACGCGGTCGGCGCCCTCGACGACGTGGTGGTTGGTGAGGATGTAGCCGTCGGCGCTGGTGATGAAGCCGGTGCCCGAGGACACCCCGCCACGCGGCAGGGCGGGCATCCCGGGGCCGATGAAGCGGCGGAAGATCTCCGGCAGCGCCTCGGCGCCCGGCAGGTTCTGCAATTCGCGGCGCGGGGCCTCGCTGCTGGCCTCGATGTTCACCACCGACGGGGTGACCTGGTCGACCAGGGCGGTGAAGTCGGGCAACTGCACCAGCGCGGCACGGGGTGCGGGCGTGGTGGCGGCCGGGGCGGCCGGTGTGGCGGTCTGGGCGAGCGCCGCGGGGGCGGCGAGCAGGACGGCGAGCAGGCCGGCGAGCACGGAAGGCGGCGAAAGGCGATGGGGGACCATGGACGGGATCGGTTCGCTGGGGAAGGAAGGGTGGTCGCGGCATGCGCCACGACCAGGGCTTGGTGCATCGGGGGGATGCGGAAGTTCCCGCGCGCTCAACGCCCCTCGGGGGGCGGTGCCACGCGGTAATCGACCACGAAGGCGGCGGACCCGGCATCGCCGCGCGGCCAAGGCCGGGCCGGGGGTTCGGGGATCGGCTCGGCGGGCGGCGGGGGAGCGAGCTGCGCCGGACTGGGCTGCGGCGCCCGCACCAGCGCCGGCACCTCGGCCACGGCCGCGGCCGGACGGAGGATGGGGCGCAAGGGCGGCTCGACGGGGACTTGGGCGACGGAGCGCTCGACCACCGGCGGCGCGACCGGCAGGGCCGGGGCGGAGGCGGCAGGCGCGGCGGCCAGCGGCCGCTCGGTGCCGCCACCGGCCGGCGAGCCGGAGAACAGCAGCACGCCGAGGATGCCGGACAGGCCGAGGCCGGCCACCGCCGCTGCCCAGGGCCAGGCCGGCGGCGAACTTGCACGTCCGCCGTGCAGAACCTGCCCGACACGCCCGGCAAGGTCGGCCGGCGGACGCGCGACCGGCTGCCGCCGCAGCACGTCGCCGACCAGTTGCCAGCGACCCAACTCGGCGCGCAGCCCGGCCTCGCCGAGCACCCGGCGGGCGACGAAGCGGGCCGCCTCGGCCGGCAGCTCGCCGTCGTGCCAGGCGCTCATCCGTTCGCGGAAATCGTCGGCGGTATTCGGTGGGTTCATGGCAGCAGGTCGCGGAGTTCGTGGTCGATGGCGTCGCGGGCGCGGAAGATGCGCGAACGCACGGTGCCGATCGGGCAGCCCATGCGCGCGGCGATGGCTTCGTAGGACAGGCCCTCGACCTCGCGCAGGGTCAGGGCCTCGCGCAGTTCCGGGGCCAGCCGCTCGACGGCCGCCAGCACGATGCGGGCGGTCTCGTTGCGCAGGGCCTCCTGCTCGGGGCTGTCGCCGTCGTGCAGGCGCCCGGCCGTGCGCACGGCGGCGGATTCCTCGTCGTCGATGTCCTCGGTGGGCGGGCGGCGGCCGAGGCTGGCGAGATGGTTCCTGGCGGTGTTCACGGCGATCCGGTACAGCCAGGTGCCGAACTGCGCCTCGCCGCGGAACTGCGGCAGGGCGCGCCAGGCGCGGAGGAAGGTCTCCTGCACCACGTCCTCGGCCTCGGCCGGGTCGCGGACGTGGCGCCGCACCAGCGCCGCGATGCGGTACTGGTGCTTGCGGACGAGCAGGTCGTAGGCGTTGCGTTCACCGGACTGTACGCGTCGGACGAGTTCGGAATCGTGTTGGTCGTCGCCCATCCGGGGCCGGCTCCTGCTGCGCTGGGCGCCGGTCCACCGCGGGGACGCGGGTGTTGCTGACCGGCACGAGGCGGAAAAGTTCCCGGCGGCCCGCCGCCGGCGGGCCGGATTTGACCGGGGGAAAGTGCAGCCCGGATGATACCGGCCCAACACCCCGCCCGAGCGTAAGGCATCCCCATGTTCGAAGGACTCCGCCTGCAGCACTGGCGCACGCAGCTGCGCGCCGACGGCATCGTCGTGCTCACCCTCGACCGCGCCGACCAGAACGTCAACGCACTCTCCCGCGGCGTCCTCGACGAGCTCGGCCAGCTGGTCGAGCGCCTCGCCATCGAGAAGCCGAAGGGCGCGGTGTTCGTCTCCGCCAAGAAGGCCGGCTTCATCCCCGGCGCCGACATCAAGGGCTTCGAGGAGATCGACGCCAAGGGCCAGATTTTCGACTGGATCCGCTCCGGCCAGTTGCTGTTCGACCGCATCGCCCGACTGCCCTTCCCCACCGTGGCGGCCATCCACGGCCACTGCCTGGGCGGTGGCACCGAACTGGCACTGGCCTGCCGCTACCGCGTCGCCAGCAATGCCGAAAACACCCGCATCGGCCTGCCCGAGGTGAAGCTCGGCATCTACCCCGGCTGGGGCGGCAGCGTGCGCGCCCCGCGCCTGCTTGGCGCCCCGGCGGCGATGGACCTGATGCTGACCGGCCGCGCCCTGCGCGCCGCGCAGGCCCGCGCCATCGGCCTGGTCGACAAGGTCGTCGAGGGCCCGCTGCTGGAAGACGCCGCCATCGAGCTGGCCAAGAAGGGCACGACGCGCCCGCTGAAGCAGCGGCTGCTGGCCTTCGCCAGCAACCTCTGGCCCGCGCGCCAGGTGCTGGCCCACATGATGGTGAAGCAGGTGTCGCGGAAGGCCCGCAAGGAGCACTACCCCGCACCCTACGCGATGATCGAGGCTTGGCGCCGCAACGGCGTCGGCAACGTCGACAGGGCGCTGCTGGCCGAGGCCAAGGCCGTCTCGAAGCTGGCCGGCGGGCCCACCGCCCGCAACCTGGTGCGCGTGTTCCTGCTGATGGAACGCCTGAAGGGCCTCGGCGGCAAGGACGCGGGCGGCGCGCCGCCGCCGGCCATCGAGCACGTCCACGTGGTCGGTGCCGGCGTGATGGGGGGCGACATCGCCGCCTGGGCCGCGTTCCGCGGCCTCACCGTGACCCTGCAGGACCGCGAGATGCGCTTCATCGAGCCGGCCCTGAAGCGCGCCGACGAGTTCTACGCCAAGAAGATCAAGGACGAAGCGAAACGCGCCGAGACCCGCGCGCGCCTGCAGGCCGACGTCGAGGGCACCGGCGTGGCCCGGGCCGACCTCGTCATCGAGGCCATCTTCGAGGACGCCGAGGCCAAGCAGGCGTTGTTCCAGAAGGCGGAGGCAGCGATGAAACCCGGTGCCATCCTCGCCACCAACACCAGCTCGATCGCCCTCGAGGTGCTGCGCGAGGGCCGCAAGGACCCGGCGCGCTTCGCCGGCCTGCACTTCTTCAATCCGGTGGCGCTGATGCCGCTGGTGGAGATCGTCCAGCACGACGGCCTCGATGCCGAGACCACGCGCCGGCTCGCCGCCTTCTGCAAGGCCATCGACAAGCTGCCGGTGCCGGTCGCCGGCACGCCGGGCTTCCTCGTCAACCGCATCCTCGCCCCGTACATGCAGGAGGCGGTGACGCTGTTCCGCGAAGGCGTGCCCGGCCCGGTGATCGACAAGGCCGCGCTGAAGTTCGGCATGCCGATGGGGCCGATCGAACTCATCGACACCGTCGGCCTCGACGTCGCCGCCAGCGTCGGCAGGATCATGGCCGCCTTCCACGGCCAGCCGCTGCCCGAGGGCCTCGTGGTCGAGGAGGGCCGGCGCGGCAAGAAGGACGGCCAGGGCCTCTACAAGTGGGTGGACGGCAAGGCCGTGAAGCCCGAGGTGCCGGCCGACTACAAGGCCCCCGACGACCTCGAGGACCGCCTGATCCTGCCGCTCGTCAACGAGGCGGTGAGCTGCCTCGCCGACGGCACCGTGGCGGATGCCGACCTGCTCGACGCCGGCGTGATCTTCGGCACCGGCTTCGCGCCCTTCCGCGGCGGCCCGATCACCCATGCCCGCAGCGAAGGCCCGGCCAAGCTCAAGGGCAGGCTGGAAGCGCTGGCCGCCCGCCACGGCGAACGCTTCAAGCCACGACCGGGCTGGGACGCGCTCTGAAGGCGCGACCGGCGTTGACACCCCGCGGCCCGGCCCGGACCATGCCGGCTCGCCCTCCCCTTTCCCGCCCACCGAGCCCGACGCCGATGCGCCTCATCCTCACCGCCCTCGCCGCCGCCTTCGCCCTCGCCGCCTGCGGCGGCAACCCCGACGCACCCGCCCCCGAGGGCGCCAAGCCCGACCCGCAGGTGCAGCGCCAGGTCAACGTCTACAACTGGTCGGACTACATCGCCCCCGACACGCTGGACCGCTTCACGCAGGAGACCGGCATCCGCGTCGTCTACGACGTCTACGCCGACAACGAGACGCTCGACGCCAAGCTGGTCGCCGGCCAGAGCGGCTACGACGTGGTCTTCCCCTCGGCGCCGTTCGCCCAGAAGCACATCATGAACGGGCTCTACGCCCCGCTCGACCAGACCCTGCTGCCCAATCTCGGCAACCTCGACCCGGCGCTGGTGCAGGCGGTGCGGGTGGCCGACCCGGAGGGCCGCCACGTGGTGCCCTACATGTGGGGCACCACCGGCATCGGCTACAACATCGGCCGCATCCGCGAGATCCTCGGCCCCGACTTCGTGGTCGACAGCTGGGCCGTGCTGTTCGACCCGGCCATCAGCAGCCGGCTCGCGGAGTGCGGCATCGCCGTCCTCGACGACCAGCAGGAGGCCTTCTCGGCGGCGCTGCTGTTCCACGGCCGCGACCCGAACGCGATGGGCGGCGACGAGGTCGAGCTGGTGCGCCGGACCTTCGCCGCCGTCCACCCGCACATCCGCTACTTCGATTCCAGCCGCTACATCGACGACCTCGCCAACGGCGAGATCTGCATCGCCATGGGCTACAACGGCGACGTGCTGCAGGCCCGCGCCCGCGCCGCCGAGGCCGGTACCGGTGTCGAGATCGGCTACGCCATCCCGAAGGAGGGCGCGGTGCGCTGGTTCGACGTGATGGCGATCCCGGCCGACGCCCCGAACAAGACCGAAGCACACGCCTTCATCGACTTCCTGCTGCGCCCGGACGTGATCGCGCCGATCACCGAGTACGTCAGCTTCGCCTCGGCCAACGCCGCCGCCAAGCCGCTCATCAGCGAGGCCCTGCGCAACGACCCGGCGGTCTACCCGCCGGAAGCGGTGCTGGCCAAGCTGCACGACGTGCGCAAGCTGCCGCTGGAGGAGAACGACGTCCGCCAGCGCGCCTGGACGGCCATCAAGGCCGGCCGCTGAGGGCGTGAGTGCACCCGCCCGCCGCCAGGCCCCGATCGAGCCCTGGCAGGATCCGAATGCGGAGCCGGTGCTCCGCATCGAGGGCGTGACCAAGACCTTCGGCAAGACCTACGCCGTCGACGACGTCTCGCTCGACATCTACCGCGGCGAGTTCTTCTCGCTGCTCGGCGGCTCGGGCTGCGGCAAGAGCACGCTGCTGCGCATCCTCGGCGGCTTCGAGGTGCCGGACAAGGGGCGGGTGCTGATCGACGGCATCGACGTCACCCGCGTGCCGCCCTACGAGCGGCCGGTCAACATGATGTTCCAGAGCTACGCGCTGTTCCCGCACATGACGGTCGAGCAGAACATCGCCTTCGGCCTCAAGCAGGACCGGCTGCCCGCCAGCGAGATCGGCGACCGCGTGGCGGCCATGCTCGACCTCGTCAAGATGGGGCAATTCGGGCGGCGCAAGCCCGACCAGCTCTCCGGCGGCCAGCGCCAGCGCGTGGCCCTGGCCCGCGCGCTCGCCAAGCAGCCCAAGCTGCTGCTGCTCGACGAGCCGCTCGGCGCGCTCGACAAGAAGCTCCGCGAGCACACCCAGTTCGAGCTGGTGAACATCCAGGAGCGCACCGGCACCACCTTCGTGATGGTCACCCACGACCAGGAGGAGGCGATGACCATGTCGAGCCGGGTGGCGGTGATGGACGCCGGCCGCATCCTGCAGATCTCGACCCCGGCCAACCTCTACGAATACCCGAACTCGCGTTTCGTCGCCGAGTTCATCGGCGCGGTGAACATGCTCCGCGGCACGGTGGTCGAACAGCAGGACGAGCGCGTGCTGGTGCGCTGCCACGACCTCGACTTCGACGTCTGGGCGCGCTATGCCGAGCCGATCCCGGTCGGCACCGACGTCAACGTCGCGATCCGCCCGGAGAAGATCGACGTCGCCGAGACCGAGCCCTCCGGCATCGACAACGTGGTGCGCGGCCGGGTGGTCGAGATCGCCTACCTTGGCGATGTCTCGATCTACCACGTGCAGACCGACGACGGTTTCGTGCTGCGGGTGCAGGAGACCCACGCCGCGCGCAGCGCCGACCCGCACTACGAGTGGGGCGACCTGCTCTACCTCGTCTGGCACGCCCGCGACGCCATCGTGCTGGCGGGCTGAGCATGCGCAACGGCGGCGGCTCGGGCTGGTGGGACCTCTGGTACCAGGTCTTCCTCGGCCTGTTCCGCCAGATCGGCGCGCTCGGCCGCGAACTGCGCGGCAGCCGCGGACGCTACCTCGTCATCGCCGTGCCGATGCTCTGGCTGCTGGCCTTCTTCCTCGCGCCGCTGCTGGTGGTGCTGCAGATCAGCCTGGCCCAGCGCACCGGCGGCGTGCCGCCCTACTCCGAGTTGGTCGCCATCGGCGAGCAGGGGCTGGTCCAGATCACGCTCAGCCTCGCCGGCTACCTGCGCCTGCTCACCGACCCGCTCTACGTCGAGAGCTACCTGTCCTCGCTGCAGTTCGCCTCGGTGTCGACGCTGGCCTGCCTGCTGATCGGCTACCCGATCGCCTACGGCATCGCCCGCGCCCGGCCGCTGCTGCGGCTGCTGCTGCTGGTCGGCGTGCTGCTGCCCTTCCTCACCAGCTCGCTGCTGCGCACCTACGCCCTCTCCGGCCTGCTGCGCGACACCGGCCTCGTCAACCAGGTCCTGCTGGCACTCGGCCTCGTCGATGCGCCGCTGCGCCTGCTCGACACGCCGTTCGCGGTCTACGTCGGCATCACCTACAACTACCTGCCCTTCATGGTGCTGCCGCTGGTGGCCAACCTGATGCGGCTCGACACTACCCTGCTGCAAGCCGCCGCCGACCTCGGCGCCCGCCCTTGGCGTGCCTTCCTCTCGGTCACCCTGCCGCTGTCGCTGCCCGGCATCATCGCCGGCTCCCTGCTGGTGTTCATCCCGGCGGTGGGCGAATACGTGATCCCGGCCCTGCTCGGCGGCCCCGGCTCACTGACCATCGGCCAGCGCATCTGGGAGGACTTCTTCGACGCCCGCAACTACCCGCTGGCGGCCGCCGTGGCCATGGCCATGCTGGCCCTGATCGTGGTGCCGATGCTGATCTTCGAACGCTTCCAGGAGCAGCGCGCCGACCGCGAGGAGCGGCAGCGATGAACCGCCGGCCCTTCGTGCTCTACACGCTGATGGTGTTCGGCTACGCCTTCCTGTACCTGCCGATCGCCAGCGTCATCGCCTTCTCGTTCAACGAGACCCGCTCGATCAGCGTCTGGGGCGGGTTCTCGTTCGAGTGGTACCTGCGGCTGTTCGGCAACGAAGCGGTGCTGTCCGCGGTCCGCATCTCGCTGCTGATCGCCGCCATCGCCTCCACCCTCGCCGTGGTGCTGGGCACGCTGGCGGCGCTCGCGCTGTCGCGCTTCGGCCGCTTCCGCGGGCGCGGCCTGCTCTCGCTGATGAGCGCGGCCCCGCTGGTGATGCCCGACGTGATGCTCGGCATCAGCGCGCTGTTCCTGTTCATCAGCCTGCAGCAGCTGATCGGCTGGCCGGAGGGTCGCGGCATCGACACCATCACCATCGCCCACGTCACGCTTTGCGTCTGCTACGTCACCGTGGTGGTCCGCTCGCGGCTGGTGCAGGGTGACCAGAGCCTGGAGGAAGCCGCGATGGACCTCGGCGCACGGCCCTGGAAGGTGTTCTTCCTCGTCACCCTGCCGCTGATCTGGCCGGCCCTGCTGGCCGGCTGGCTGCTCGCCTTCACGCTGTCGCTGGACGACGTGGTGATCGCCAGCTTCACCTCCGGGCCGGGCTCGACCACCCTGCCGGTGCTGATCCTCTCCAAGGTGCGCTTCGGCGTGACGCCGGAGATCAACGCGCTGGCCACCCTCGTCATCGTCGCGGTCTGTATCGCCGTCAGCATCGCCGGCTGGGTGATGCACCGGCAGCAGCGGCCGCGTCGCTGAGGGCAAGGCACCCGGCAAGGCAAGCCTGTCGGCGGATCGGAGCGCGCTCGGGCTCGGGCTGGCGAGCCTGTCGGCGGATTGGATGCCGCGCTCGGGCTGGCGAGCCTGTCGGCGGATCGAGCCACCTGCTTTCCGCGCGATCGGGCGTCCTGCCCTCACGCGCGGCGCTCGGCTCCTGCCTCGCTGCCGCAGGTCGGCCCTCACCGCCGCGGCTCGCCC
>Ga0208370_100308_pt1 | contig 13562 bp, 11 predicted proteins | sample Subbio12Jun_QV11_FD_184822 | JGI IMG/M metagenome (GOLD analysis project Ga0208370, IMG submission 184822) | Serpentinite rock and fluid subsurface biosphere microbial communities from McLaughlin Reserve, California, USA -CR12Jun_QV11 (SPAdes) | ecosystem: Environmental > Terrestrial > Deep...
CCGCTGGGGATAGGGCTGGCCGCGCTGCTCTGTCCGAACCTTGGGCGAGGGGCCGAGCCCCTCGATCGCGACCAGCTTGGTCAGCATGTCGGGGAAAGCGCCTGCATAGCGCAGCGCCACATTACCCCCCATCGAATGCGCCACCATCCGCACCGGCCCGACGCCCAATTGGTGGATCAACTGGGCGAGATCATAGACCATGTCGGCCGCCGAATAGACCCCGTCGGATACCCAATCGGAATCGCCATGGCCGCGGTGGTCCATGGCGATGACGTGGTAATCCTGGCGCAGTGCTTCGGCGGTCCAGTCCCAGCTGCGGGCATGGTCACGCCCGCCATGCACTAGCACCAGCGGCGGCTTACCTCGGCCGCCCCAGTCGAGGTAATGGAGGCGAAGGCGCTGCGAGATGAAGGTCTGCGAGGTGGGGCCGTCGGTGTGCATGGGGGTGCTTTGGCCAAAGCTTGCGGTTTGGGCAAGTATCTGACCGACTATCGTTCCTTCGTCGCGGAAAAAATCAGCGCCGGGTTCTTCTCGACCTGATAGCTCACATCCCACGGGCTCTTGGCCATGAAAACGAGGTCGCCATCGCGGTCGCGCGCGAGGTTGGCGCGGTTGAAGCTGGCGAAGTCGTCGAGCGCGCGGGCCTCGCCCTTGATCCAGCGCGCGGTGGCGAAGGGGGAGGGCTCGAGCGCGGCTTCAACCTTGTATTCGGCCTCAAGCCGGCTGATCAGCACCTCAAGCTGAAGCTGGCCGACAACGCCAACGATATGCGCCGCGCCGATCTCGGGATAGAACACCTGAATGACGCCCTCTTCGCTAAGGTCGTCGAGCGCCTTTCTCAGCTGCTTGGTCTTGGTCGGATCGCGCAGTTGCACCCGCCGCAGGATTTCGGGCGCGAAATTGGGCAGACCGGTGAAGCGCACCTGATTGCGCTCGCTCAGCGTATCGCCCACGCGCAAGGTGCCGTGATTGGGGATGCCGATGATGTCGCCCGCCTCGGCGGTGTCGGCAAGTTCGCGGTCTTGCGCGAAGAACAGGATCGGGGAGTGCACCGCGATGGGCTTGCCGAGGCCGCTCGGGGTAAGCTTCATGCCCCGCCGGAAGGTGCCCGAGACCTGCCGCATGAAGGCGATGCGGTCGCGGTGGTTGGGGTCCATGTTGGCCTGCACCTTGAAGATGAAGCCGGTGACTTCGTCGCGGCTCGGCTCGATCTGGGTGTCGCCTGCGGGCTGCGGGCGCGGCGGCGGGGCGTGCCGGGCGATGGCGTCGATCAGCTCGGTGACGCCGAAGTTCTTGAGCGCGCTGCCGAAATAGACCGGCGTCAGGTCGCCGTGGCGGAAGGCGGCGAGGTCAAACTCGGGATAGCCGCCGCGCGCCAGCTCGATCTCCTCGGCAAAGCGCGCAGGGATCGCCGCGCCCGCCTCGCGCTTGCCGAGATATTCGCGGCTCGGTCCTTCGGGGCGGCTGACACTGTCAGTCGCGAAATCGAGCAGGCCCTCAAACTCGCCGCCCATGCCGATGGGCCACATCTGCGGGCTGACATCGAGCGCGAGCATGTCGGCCACCTCGTCGAGCGTCTCGAAGGGATCGCGCCCCTCGCGGTCGACCTTGTTGACGAAGGTGAGGATCGGCACGGAGCGCAAGCGGCACACCTCGAACAGCTTTCTCGTCTGCGGCTCGATCCCCTTGGCGGCGTCGATCACCATCACCGCGCTGTCGACCGCGGTCAGCGTGCGGTAAGTGTCCTCGCTGAAATCCTCGTGGCCGGGCGTGTCGAGCAGGTTGAAGACGATGCCTTCCTTGGCGAAGGTCATCACGCTGGAGGTGACCGAAATCCCGCGCTGCTGCTCGATTTTCATCCAGTCCGAGCGCGCCCGCCGCGCCGCCCCGCGCGCCTTGACCTCGCCCGCAAGGTGGATCGCGCCGCCTTGCAGCAGCAGCTTTTCGGTCAGCGTGGTCTTGCCCGCGTCAGGGTGCGAGATGATCGCGAAGGTGCGGCGATTGCTTTTGGGGGTAAAGGTCACTGGGTGTCGCGCGCGACGCGGAAGCCCGCGAAGTCCTGATTGACCGGCATCAGTTCGATCCGGTTGATGTTGAGATGCGGCGGGAGCTGCGCGATCCAGCGAATCGTGTCGGCGATGTCCTCGCCCGTCATCGGATTGACGCCGGCATAGAGCTTGTCGCTGGCTTCCTGACTGCCAGTGCGCACCAGCGTGAACTCGGTTTCCACCATCCCTGGCTCGATGCTGGTGACGCGCACCCCGGTGCCGTGGAGATCGGCGCGCAGCGCGAGCGTGAAGTGGTTCACGAAGGCCTTGGACCCCGCATAGACGTTGCCGCCCGGATAGACGTAGCTCCCCGCGACCGAACCGATGGCGATGATCGCGCCCTTGCGCTCGATCAGGGTGGGCAACAGCTTGCGGGTCAGCACCACCATCGCCGTGATATTGGTGTCGATCATCGTCTGCCAGTCATCAAGACGGGCGGTCTGCGCGGAGGAGAGGCCTTGGGCCAGACCGGCGTTGTTGACCAGAAGATCAATGTCGCGGAAGCCCCCCGGCAGGCTGGCGAGCGCAGCGTCCATCGCAGGCATGTCGCGCACGTCGAAGCACAGCGGCAGCACCTTGTCCGCGCCGAGTTCGGCCACCAGCGCGTCGAGCCGCTCCTGCCGCCGCCCGGTGGCGATGCAGCGCCAGCCATCCGCGACAAGGCGGCGCACGGTGGCCGCGCCGATACCGGCGGTGGCCCCGGTGACGAAAGCCGTCCTCATCCCCGCAGCTCCCCGCCCAGTTTGGCGGCAGCGGCGACGACCTTTTCGGCGATGGCCTTGAGGTCAGCGTCCTTGAAGCTCGCCTCGCCCGGCTGGAGCGTGACTTCGAGCGCGATCGACTTGCGGCCCTCGGGCACGCCTGCACCTGCGAACACGTCAAACACCCGCACCCCGGTGATATGCGCCTTGTCCGCGCCCTGAACGCTGCGCACCAGATCGCCCGCCGCCAGCGTTTCGGGCACGAGGAAGGCGAAGTCGCGCGTCACCGCCTGCAAGGCTGGCGGGGTGAAGCCGGGGCGGGCGAAGGCCGCGCCCTTCTTGGCAGGGATCGCATCGAGGAACAGCTCCACCGCCGCAACCGGCGCGTCGATGTCGAAAGCCTTGAGCGTGGCGGGATGCACCATCCCGAAGCGCGCCAGCAACACTTTGGGGCCGAGCCGCAGGGTCGCCGACTGGCCGGGGTGGAACTGCGCGCCCGCCTCGCCCATCACCATCAGACTGGCGACCGGCGCACCCGCCGATTCGAGCAACTGGAGCGCGAGCGCCTTGGCGTCATAGGCGTCGAAAGGCTTGGCCTTGCCGCTCTGCCAGGCGCGCGGAATGTTCTCGCCGGCCAGCACGATGCCGAGCGTCGGCTTCTCGTCGCTGAGACCATCGGGGGCGCGGAAATAGCGCCGCCCGATCTCGAACAGGCGAGACGACGGCGCGCCGCGATCCGCGTTGCGCTTGGCCGCCATCAAGAGGCCCGGGAGCAGCGAGGGCCGCATCGCCTTCATGTCCTCGCTGATCGGATTGGCCAGAACCCACAGGGCATCATTGCCGTCGGAAAAGTGGTTCGCGGCCCATTCAGGCAGAAAGGACCACGTCACCGCCTCGTTCAGCCCGCTGGCGGCAGCGGCACGGCGCAGGCCCCGCTCCAGCTTCTGCTGCGGCGTCGCGGTGGGACGGGCGACTCCCTCCGCGCGGGGCAGCGCAACGCTCGCCACCCTGTCGAGCCCGTGGATGCGCACGACTTCCTCGACCAGATCGGCAGGCCCTTCGATGTCGTGGCGGCGCAGCGGGCAGGTGACCTGCCAATCGCTGCCGACCGTGAACCCGAGGCTTTCGAGGATGCGCTGCTGTTCGCCCTCGGGCACCTCGACCCCGCCGAGGCGGAGCGTCTGGCCGGGGTCGAAGGCGACGACCTTGGGCATGCAGGGCGGCGAACCGGCGCGGATGACTTCGCTCGGGGTGCCGCCTGCCAATTCCACGATCATCCCGGTGAGCAGATCAAGCCCCTGATCGAGAAACGCCGGGTCCACCCCGCGCTCGAACCGGGTGCGCGCGTCGGAGGACAGCCCCAGCTTGCGCCCCGTGGCACCAATGCGGGCGGGGTCGAAATAGGCGATTTCGAGCAGAACGTCGGTTGTGCTTTCGCACACGCCCGAGTGTTCGCCGCCCATGATCCCGGCGATGTCGTGCACGCCTGCGTCATCGGCGATCACGGTCATGCTGGGATCGAGGCGATAGGTCTTCTCGTTAAGCGCCAGCACCTCTTCGCCATCGCGCGCGCGCCGCGCCACGACCGCACCCGAAAGCTTGGCGAGGTCATAGACATGCGCCGGACGTCCGAAGCCGAGCATCAAATAATTGGTAAGGTCCACCAGCAGCGAGATCGGCCGCTGGCCCGCGCTTTTGAGGCGCGCCTGAAGCCAGTCGGGCGAGGGGCCGTTCGTGACGCCCCTGACCACGCGGCCATAAAAGGCCGGGCAGCCCTCGGGATCGTCGGTGCGGATTGCGACGGGACAAGGTTCGTGCGCTTCAAATCCGGGCATGGCAATCGGCTTAAGCGTGCCCAGCCCCCTCGCTGCGAGATCGCGGGCTATGCCATAGACGCCCATGCAATCCGGGCGGTTGGGTGTGACGGCGACCTCGATCACCGGATCGCTGCCATGGTAGGCCGCAAAATCGGTTCCCTCCGGCGCATCATCGGGCAGTTCGATGATCCCGTCGTGATCCTCGCCCAGTTCGAGTTCGCGGGTCGAGCACATCATGCCGTTCGATTCGACGCCCCGGATCGCGCTCTTGCGCAAAACCATGCCGTTGGCAGGGACAACCGCGCCGGGCAGGCCCAGCACGCCCTTCATGCCGCTGCGCGCATTGGGCGCACCGCACACGACCTGAAGCGGCTGGCCGTCACCGATCTCGACAGTAAGCACCTGCAACTTGTCGGCATCCGGGTGACGCGCGGCGGTAAGCACATGGGCGACGCGGAAACCGGCCAGCTTTTGGGCCGGGTCTTCCACTCCCTCCACCTCAAGCCCGATGGCGTTGAGTGCATCGCAGATGTCCGCGACGGTGGCTTCGGTTTCGAGGTGGTCCTTGAGCCAGGTCAGCGAGAACTTCATGCGCGCGCTCCCACACCGGCGGACAGGGTCGGCTGGTCGAACGGCGAGAAGCCGTAATGCGCCAGCCACCGGCCATCGCCATCGAAAAAGGCGCGCAGGTCGTTCATCCCGTATTTGAGCATGGCGATGCGGTCGATCCCGAGGCCGAAGGCGAAGCCCTGCCATTCCTGGGGATCGAGCCCGGCGAATTCGAGCACACGAGCATTGACCATGCCGCTGCCGCCCAGCTCCATCCACGCGTGCCCCGGCGCATCGCCGTGCCCGCCAACGACGCGGCGGCCCCCTTCGGTGGAGTAGCCGACATCGACCTCGACGCTGGGTTCGGTAAAGGGGAAGTAGCTGGGGCGCAGGCGCAGGGAGATGTCCTCACGCTCGAAAAAGGCCTTGAAGAAAGTTTCCAGCGTCCACTTGAGGTGGCCGAGGTGAATGTCGCGGTCGATCACGAGGCCCTCGACCTGGTGAAACATCGGCGTGTGCGTGGCGTCGCTGTCGCTGCGATAGACCCGGCCCGGGGCGATGATGCGGATCGGCGCGCCCTGGGCGAGCATCGCGCGGACCTGCACCGGCGAGGTGTGCGTTCGCAAGAGAACCTCGCGCCCCTCAGCCGTGCGATCCGGGAAATAGAACGTGTCATGCATCGCCCGCGCCGGGTGGGTCTCGTCCATGTTGAGGGCGGTGAAATTGTGCCAGTCGTCCTCGATCTCGGGGCCGGTGGCGACCGCGAAGCCGAGATCGGCGAAGATTTCCGCCAGTTCGTCCATCACCTGGCTGACCGGGTGGACCGAACCCTTGGGGGCGGCGGCAGCCGGGAGCGTCAGATCCACCGTCTCGCGCGCCAGCCGCTCTTCCAGCGCAGCGGCTTCCAGAGCAGCCTTCTTCGCGTCAAGCGCCTCGGCAATGGCCGCGCGGGCAGACTGGATCGCGGGCGCGACCGCATTGCGCTCCTCGGGGCTCATACCGCCGAGGGTCTTGAGCGCGAGGCTCACCCAGCCCTTCTTGCCGAGCGCTTCGAGCCGCTCGGCCTCGAGCGTGTCGAGGCTGTGTGCCGCCGCGATCGCGGCCAGCGCGGCCCGTGTCTGGGATGTGATATCGGTCATGGTTTTCGAGTATTCCGCCCGCAGGATTTCGCCGCCCGCTAGCGGTAAAACGCCCCGATTGCAAAGCGCCAGTGCCGGACCGGTGCGGTCAGTGCCGCGAGCAGAGCGATGGCGGGATGAGTGTCTGCGCCGCGCTCCCCCAGGCCCGCGCGCGGGCCTGCATGAGCGAGGTCAGAATCGGATGGTCGAGCGCGGCATATTCGCTGGGGTTCATGGTCATGAACTCGCGGAACTCGCGACTGAATTGCGCCTGGTCGTGGTATTGGGCATCCATCGCCTCGGTCCAGCGCGTCCCGCGGTGGAGCATGAAAGCCGTCAGGCTGCGCATGAACCGCTGACGCCGCATCAGCAGCTTGGGCGAAAAGCCGAAATAGCGCGCGCAGATCCGCTCAATCGTGCGGATGCTCATCGCGCAGGCATCGGCGAGATCGCGGACCGAAGCGTGATCGCCGCTTACCAAACCGGCGTGGACACGCGCGATGCGCGGCTCGTCGCGGTTGGGGCGCATTGCAGCGGTCATGGCGGCGACGATCGCATCATACTGCTGGTCGAGCGTCGCCCCAGGATCGCACAGCACGTCGGCAAGGCCCGCGAAACGGACGAAAGCAGGGTGTGCGGCCCCGTCGCAGATAAGGTTCGCGCAGGTGCTTGCGTCGGCATCGAAGAACCGCGCCCAGCCCAGCGGAAGGAAGCCCACCCCCCACATCCGCACCGGGCCGAGCGCGAACCGGCACGGCCGCGCGCTCGGCCCGGTGCCGACGAAACGCGCACCGCTGATCCGGATTGCGGCGATCTCTGCCTCGGGCGATGTGCCGCAGAAGAAGCGGATGTTGGCCCATTCGGGCTGGAGATAATCGGTTACCCACGCCGCACCTTCGGGCAGATCGAGTGTCAGGTGGTAAAAGGTCGTGAAGCATCCCGCGAACTGCTGCGGCGCTTCACGGAACTCGGCCGACAGCCGATAGGCCTGCGGCGACACAGAGCCCCGCGCGTCACGCTGACCATCTCTTTCCCCCATAGCTACAGATAGCCGCAGATGGCGCGGTTCTACAAGGGGTATGACAGGTCCTTACAACACCCAACGAACAGAGGCAGGCTCCCGGCGGGAACCTGCCTCTGAATGGCGTGCCGAGCTAGCACCGCAGTACGGTTTAGGCCGGGGAAACAGCTACCGCCGACTTTGTGTCGGCAAAGCTGCCCGGGCCGGTTTTACGCTGGCAAAGCTGCCTTTGCCTGCTGGATCACGGCCTTGAAGGCGCCACCTTCGTTCATCGCGAGATCGGCCATTGCCTTACGGTCGAGTTCGATACCGGCCAGCTTGATGCCGTGCATGAACTGCGAATAGGTCAGACCTTCCATGCGGACAGCAGCGTTGATGCGCTGGATCCACAGAGCGCGGAAAGTCCGCTTCTTCACCTTGCGGTCGCGGTAGGCATATTGCCCGGCCTTCTCGACCGCCTGGCGGGCGATGCGGATGGTGTTCTTGCGGCGACCGCGATAGCCCTTGGCCTGATCGAGGATCCGCTTGTGCTTGGCGCGGGTGGTAACACCGCGTTTGATGCGTGGCATGTCAGTATATCCTTGTGTTGCGATGGCGGGCGCGCTGGCCCCGGCGCATCAATCCAGCCCGTAAGGCGCCCATTTCTTGATCGTCGGCGTGTCATTGGCCGAGAGGACCGAGGTGCCCCGGTTGGTGCGGATATACTTCGCATTGTGGCTGATCAGGCGGTGACGCTTGCCAGCGACGCCGTGCTTGACCTTGCCGGTGGCGGTGATCTTGAAGCGTTTCTTCACACCGCTCTTGGTCTTCAGCTTGGGCATTTTCATCTCCTGCAAGAGACACGTCGGAACCGGCCATGGCAGCCCTTGTCGCCAGGCTGGCTGATTGATTCGTGTCGGTGAAGTGCGCGCGCTTAGGCGCAGAGCACGCGAAAGGCAAGGATAATGGCGCTCAGGAGCCTGTTCCCGGGTCGGCGTCCCTTGGCGGGGCATGCATGGTGAACACAAATGGCGCCCCGGAAGCGGAAGCCTAGGCGGCTTTACTCATCCTCGCTCGAGTAAACCGTTAATTTACACTCTCCCGATACCTCGGTCAGCGACCAATCAAACCGACCGGGGAAAGCGCGATCAAGGTTGGGGGGGCGTGCCGTGCAAAGGTTATCTGGCGAGCACCCCGCCCCCGCCATGACCCCCAGACCGGGACGCCAGAAGAGGACCAGAGCTTGCGAACCTTCGTCATCCCTGTTGTCGGCATCGCCGCGCTTGCCGCTGCGCCGCTTGGTGCCCAGAACCTCACCTACGAGATGAACGCGCAGGTCGCGCCGCGCTGCGGTGTCTACGCCTCGTCCGGCCCGGTGATCGACGTCAACTTCGGCTCGCTCGCCACTGTCGACCCCTCCGCGACCGTTAACGCCGCAGCGGGCAGCGCGACCTACCGCTGCAACGGGGTGACCGGCTTCACCCGGACAATCGCCTCGCAAAACAATGGCTGGCTCACGCTCGACGGCAATCCCACTACCGACAACGCCCGCCGCATCCGTTTCACCATGACCCATGGCGGCGGCAGTGGCCTCAGCTTCCCCGCCCGGCAGTTGACCGCGCCCTTTGCGCGCAGCTATGGCGGCGCCGTGGCATGGCTCGGCGGCCAGACCGGCGGCGTTTCCTTCCAGGCATTCGGGGTGCGCGGTGCCCCTGCGGCTAACGGCGTGCCCGGCACGACCGTGCTGTCGGGCAATTACCGCGACACCGTGACGATCACGCTCACCGCCAACTGACCAACCTGTTCAAGACCACCCACAAAAGGACCAGACCGATGAAGAAGATTGCCCTCCTCGTTGCCGGCATCGCCGCTTTCGCCGCCGTCCCGGCCTCGGCCCAGAGCCTGACCTACAACCTCAACGCCCAAGTCGCCCCGTCCTGCGGCGTGTACAACTCGAACGGTTCGACCATCGCTGTCGACTTCGGCGAACTGGCCGCCGTCGCCACGAGCAGCACGGTCAATGTCGCTGCGGGCGAGGCGACCTATCGCTGCAACAGCGTGAACGGCTTCACCCGCACGATCACCTCGCAGAACAACGGCTACCTGACGCTCGACGGCAATACCACGACCGACAACGCCCGCCGCATCCGCTTCAACATGGCGCACACCGGCAACTCGGGCCTGTCGTTCTCGGCCCAGCAGCTGACCTCGCCGGTCAGCGCGACCTTCGGCGGCAGCACCGCCTTTCTCGCGGGCGAAACCGGCGATGTCAGCTTCCAGGCCTTCGGCGTGCTCGGCGCGACCGGCGGCAATGGCGCACCGGGCACCACCGTCTATGCGGGCAACTACCGCGACACCGTGACGATCACAGTCACCGCGATCTGATCGCTCCGGGGCCTCGGCCCCGGCCGGACACGAGGGAAGTGGTGGAGCCGCCGGGTTCCACCACTTTTTTTGTGTCCCCGATGTAAGTGGCCTTTTGTTTACCATAGGGGTTGACCCGGATTGCCTGCGGCGATGCGGGGTCCGTTGGCACAGCCAGAATCGGGTAAGGGACAGGGGCATGACGCAATCCGGCAAGGTCGATTTCGGCGCGCGGCTGACGCGCTGGCTGTGGATCGCGCTGGCTGTCGCCACGGCTTTCGGGCTGGCGGGTGCCGTGCGGGCCTATGAAGTCACGCCGATGCGCGTGTTCCTCCAGCCTGATCGCGGCCAGAACAGCGCAACCATCACCATCAACAATATCCGCGAAGAACCGCTTCCGGTCGAGATCGAGGTTTTCCGCCGGGTGGTCGCGGCGAACGGCGAACAGGTGTTCGAGCCGGCGGAGGAGGAGTTCATCACCTTCCCCCCGCAGGTGCAGATCGCCGCAGGCCAGTCGCAGGCGATCCGCATCCAATATGTCGGCGAACTGGGCGAGGTGGCCGAGGCCTTCGTCGTGCAAGTCACCGAGGTTCCCGTGAACAGGCTGGAAGGCACGGGCATCCAGTTCACCTATAATTTCGGCGTCGCGGTCTATGTCCAGCCGCCGCGCGCAAGGGCACGACTGGCAGTCAGCGAGGCGAGCGCGGCGGAGGGAACCCTGCGCTTCAAGGTCGCCAACAGCGGCAATGATTACGGCTTCCTTACGGGGCAGGTGCTCGAATACAGGATCGGTGCGACGCGCGTGCAGCTGACGCCCGACGAGCTGACCGGCCTGGTGAGCAACCCCATCGTCCCGCCCGGTGCCACCCGCGAATTCGCCTTCCCGCTCCCCGCGACGTCAGCAGCAGGCGCGGCTGCGGCCAACGGGCCGGTCGAAGTCCGGCTGCTGCGCGGTGAGAGCTGAGGCCGACCCGCCCGGCACGGGGGCAAGGATGCGGACCCGGCCGGTGACAACGGTCTGAGCCGTGGGGCGCGGGGGCCGCATACAGGTGGGCACGAGGCGCGGGCGGCTGATGCTGGCACCGCTGCTGACGGCCACCAGCGGCGGCGCATGGGCCGCGCCCGACAGCCTCGCCGGGGCCGGTGACCTAACGCCGCCGCCGCTGCCGCCCGACGCGCCCGCCACCCTGGCGACCATCGCCGTGCGGACGCAGCCCGTCAGCCTGTTCATCATGCGCCCGGTGCTTGATGGCACGCGGCTGGATCAGGTCACGGCAGAGTTCAATATTATCGAGCTGCGCGCGATTGAGGCCGGTTCGCTGGAACGGGCGCTCGGCCAGCGGCTGTCGGCTGCGCAGCGCGCCGAACTGCGGCGCGAGGCGGGCCGGTTCCTGCCCATAGCGCGGCTTCAGGAACGCGGCATCGTCGCCACCTATGATCCGGCCAACCTCACGCTGAACCTCGCGCTGGTGCGCGAAGCTGCGGGGTCGCGGATCGCGGCGCTCTCCCCCGGCGAGGACAGGCCGGGCGCACGCTGGCGCAGGGCGAGGGGCCATGCCCTGTTCGGCGGTCTCGTCGATTGGGCCGACCGGGTGGCGCGCAATGTCGGCCGGTCGCGGCTGGTGCCCGCGCGCGACGTGCCGACCCCGGCACTGTCCGAACCAAGCGCGACAGCGGAGGCGGGGCTGCCTCTTGCGACGGAGACGGCGGCCGGGGACATCCCGCCCATGCCCCCCGAACCTGCGCCCACCGGCATGGTGCCAGCTTCTGCCCCCCAACCGGCATCGCGGCCGGTGCCGACCCCCGCACCACCGGACCCGCGCCAGGAGCGGGTCAGCCGGATCACCATCTATCCCTTGCTCGACGGCAATCGCCTCGCGCTGATCACCGCCGAACTCACCCTGAGCGAGCTGCGCGGGATCGAAGCGGACTCGCTCGAACGCGCGCTGGGCGGCAAGCTCGCCGCCGCGCCGCGTGCCGAACTACGGCGCGAGGCGGGCCAGTTCCTGCCCGTGACGCGGCTTCGGGACCTCGGCATCACCACCACCTACGATCCCGCCAATCTCACCATCACGCTCGCGCTCGCGCCCGAGGCGGTGGGGGCGCAGACCTTCACGTTCACCGGCGACGTCGATCTCGGCGCCGCCGAGCGCGTCCGGCCTGCGGGCTTCGCGCTCGGCGTGACCGGCAATCTCGTGGGCTCGCACGATTTCAGCGATCCGCAAGGCGACACCCGGCTGCTCTACGACTTCGCCGGCTTCGTGAACATCGGCGGGCGCGATACGGGAGCCTATCTCCTGTTCGGCGGGCTGGTCGACCTCGCCGACAAGGCGCAGCGCCGGTTCGAGCGCGACCGGCTGGTGGCCTTCAAGGATTTCGAGGGCCCGGCGCTGCGCGTTGCGGCGGGGGATCTGGTGGCGGGGCTGCCGGTGATCGCGGGCGAGGCCGACGTTGCCGGTATCGCGATCGAGCGGCGCTACGATGCCTTGCAACCGCTGCGCAACATCCGCCCGACCGGACGCCGACAGTTCGTGCTCGAACGCCCGGCGCGGATCGAAATCTATGCCAACGGCGCGCTGGTCGAGGCGCTTGAGGTCAATGCCGGGCCGGTCGATCTTAACCGCATTCCCGCGCTCTCGCTGTCGACCAACATCACGATCATCGTCGAGGACGCAACCGGGCGGCGCGAAATCGACAGCTTCACCCTCGCCAACGACATCGAACTTCTGGGCGCAGGCATCAGCGAATTCAACCTTACCGCAGGGATGATGCGCAAGCCCTCGGCGGGCGGCTTCGCCTATTCCGCCACCCCCTTGCTGACGGGGCAATTCGCGCGCGGCTTCAGCGACATGGCGACTGCGGGCGGGCATTTTGCGGTGATGGGGGATTACCAGAACGTCGGCGTGACCTTCGCCACGCTTGCGCCGGGGGGCGCGCTGTTTCTGGGCGGCAGCACGAGCCACGACGTCGCCAGCGGCGATCTCGGCTTTGCGCTCAGCCTTGCCTATCGGGGCGATCCCCTGCGCCTGTCCGAACTGGACAGCCAGCTCAACTTCCGGTTCGACTATCGCTCCCCCGATTACCGGCGGCTCTCCCCGTCGCTCGAACCCGATCCGGTCAAGATCGACATGGCGCTCGACTACCGGCTCAGCCTCACCGAGCGGGTGGCGCTATCGGTCGGCGGGAATTACCTCGAAACGCATGCCCCGGGCCCGGCCAGCCTCGCTGTATTCGGCGGGGCGCAGGTGTCGCTGGGCCGGGTGCTGGCCTCGGCGACGGCGCGCTACACCGACATCGGCGGGCGCACCGACAAGGGCGTGCTGGCGACGCTGACGATCCCGCTCGGGCGCAATCATTTCTCGACCGCCAGCTATGACAGCGTGAGCCGTCAGGCCCGCCTCGAAGCGCGAAGGGTGCGCGACATCACTGTGCCCGAATTCGATTACGGGATGATCGCGGAACGCTCCCCGTTGTTCGACCGCCTGACGGGGCAGGCGCGCTTCGCCAATTCGCGCTTCAATCTCGATCTCGAGACGGTCGACACCCGCACCGCTGCGGGAAGCGGTATGCGCGATCAGAACGTGGTCAATTTCCGGCTGCAATCGGGCCTTGCATTTGCCGACGGCACGTTCGGGATCGGGCGCAACCCGGGCCGCGGTTTCGTGATGGTGGATCGCCACCCTTCGCTCAAGGAGGCGCGCGTCGAGGTCGAAACCAGCGGCGTCGGGCGGCGCGCTGGGCAGAGCAATGCATTCGGGCCTGCCGTCGTCAGCCAGCTTTCGGGCTATCGGCCCGACAATATCCGCGTGAGCGTGCTCGGCGCGCCGCCGGGCTACGATATTGGTCCAGGCGAATATCTTAGAGCCCGTCCTCAAAAGTAGTTGGGAGATATCAGCCAGTTGCGCTTGACGCTCTGTTGCATCGCTGATTCTGGGGTTTCGCCAGAAACTACCAGGATTTAAACG
>Ga0208370_100309_pt1 | contig 13530 bp, 14 predicted proteins | sample Subbio12Jun_QV11_FD_184822 | JGI IMG/M metagenome (GOLD analysis project Ga0208370, IMG submission 184822) | Serpentinite rock and fluid subsurface biosphere microbial communities from McLaughlin Reserve, California, USA -CR12Jun_QV11 (SPAdes) | ecosystem: Environmental > Terrestrial > Deep...
TTTCGTCATTGACTGCAAAGAGATAACTAGCGGACACACCCATCTGCCGAAGAAAACTCTTCAATTCGTCTTTCGAGAAGAACTGACCATTACCGACCTGATCTCGAAGCAGATTATCCAACTGCTTATCAAGAATATCCTCAAAGAGGCTCGGCAATCCCATCGGCGCTACCGCTTCTTCGCCGCGCCTTCGGGCAGGTCCTCGCCGAAAACGCGCTGGTAGTATTCGGCCACCAGCGTGCGCTCGGCCTCGTCGCACTTGTTGAGGAAGCTGAGGCGGAAGGCGAAACCGGTCGATCCGAAGATCGCCGCATTCTGCGCCCAGGTGATGACGGTGCGCGGGCTCATCACGGTCGAGATGTCGCCATTCATGAAGCCCTGGCGCGTCAGTTCGGCAACCTTGACCATGTCGGCGATCAGCTTGTCGTCGGTCTGGGGGATCTTGGACTTGACGATCTGCTGCTCGACATGCGGAGCGAGGTAATTGAGCGCCACCACGATGTTCCAGCGGTCCATCTGCGCCTGGTTGATCGCCTGCGTGCCGTGATAAAGGCCCGAGGTGTCGCCGAGACCGACAGTGTTGGTGGTCGCGAAAAGGCGGAAAAACGGGTTCGGCGTGATGACGCGGTTCTGATCGAGCAGGGTCAGCCGCCCGTCGAATTCGAGCACGCGCTGGATCACGAACATCACGTCGGGGCGCCCGGCGTCATATTCGTCGAACGTCAGCGCCACCGGGTGCTGGAGCGCCCAGGGAAGGATGCCTTCCTTGAACTCGGTCACCTGAAGCCCGTCCTTCAAGACGATCGCATCGCGCCCGACCAGATCGATGCGGCTGATATGCGCATCAAGGTTGACGCGGATCGAGGGCCAGTTGAGGCGGGCGGCGACTTGCTCGATGTGGGTCGACTTGCCGGTGCCGTGATAGCCCTGCACCATCACGCGCCGGTTATGCGCGAAGCCCGCAAGGATCGCCAGCGTGGTGTCTGGATCGAACACATAGGCGCCGTCGGTCTCGGGCACGTGCTCGTCGGCTTGCGAAAAGGCGGGAACCTGCCAGTCGACATCGATGCCGAAGGTCTCGCGGACATCAATGGTGGTGTCGGGCCGGGTGGGCATGGCGCTGGCGCCAGAGGGGATGGGTGAGGTCATTGCCGCGTTCGGTTAGAACGCATGGGGCCAGCCTGCAAGCAGTGCTTTGACCGCACGGTATGGCAATTTGACGAGCGCGGCTTTCGCACACGGCGAACGCGCCTATATCTCTTCGGCATGGCCGATCCCGTCGAATCGCTGCGCCTCAGGCTCGTCTCGCAGGTGCGGGGCGTGTTTCACGATGCGGCGAAGGGCCAGCAGCCCACGCCGCCCTCGGACGAGGCGCTGTTCCCCCGTGACACGCCGATCCGGCTGGTCCATGCCGATCTTGTGGGCATGATGACCGGGGGGGTGCGTGCGCTGCTGCTCCAGATGCTGCACCCCCACGCCTTGCAGGGCGTGCTCGACCATTCCAATTTCCGCGAGGACATGCACGGCCGCCTCCGGCGCACGGCGCGGTTCATCGCCGTGACCACTTTCGGGCACCGCGACGAAGCGATGAAGGCCATCGGCCGCGTCAACCGCATTCATGCCAAGGTCGGCGGCACCCTGCCCGACGGCTCGCCCTACGAGGCAACGAACGCGCGCACGCTCGCCTGGGTGCACGTCACCGAGGCGCAGAGCTTCCTTGCGGGCTATCTCCGCCACGTGCGGCCCGCGATGCCGATCGCCGAGCAGGACGAGTATTACCGTCAGTTCGCCATTATCGCCCGCGCGCTGGGGGCCGATCCCGTGCCGGAGACCCGTGCGGAGGCAGACCGGATTTTCCGCGAGTTGCGCCACGATCTTGCCACATCCAGGGAAGCGCGCGAGGTAGCCCAGCTGGTGCTTGCGCAGCGCCCGTCAGGCACGCCGCTTGGCGTGCAGACGATGATCACCGCCGATGCCGTGACAATGCTGCCCGACTGGGCGCGGAACATGCTCGGGCTCCAGCGCCCGGTCCTGACCGCCCTGCCCGCGCGCGCGGCGACTTGGGGCATGGGCCGGACGCTTCGCTGGGCCTTTCGCCAGAATTGAGGAAGCGCAGGAGAGAATAATGGCCGAATTCACCTTCTACACCGTCGCCATGAGCCGCGGGCAGATCGCGCGCTGGGCGCTGCACGAGGCGGGCGCGGATTACGAGCAGGTCGTGTTCGACTGGCCCGACCGGCCCGCAAGCTTCCGGACCATCAATCCGATGAACAAAGTGCCCGCGCTGGTGCACCACATCGAGGGCCACGATCATATCGTCACCGAATGTGCGGCGATCAACCACTACCTCGCCGAAACACACCCCGCCAGGGGCCTGCTGCCCGACCCGCACGAAAAGGCCGCCTATTTCCGCTGGCTGTTCTTTGCCGCCGGGCCGCTGGAACAGGCGGTGGTGGCGCAGGCGATGGGCTGGCAGGTGCCCGAGGGCAAGACCGGCATGGCGGGTTTCGGCAGCCTTGGCCTGACGCTCGATGCGCTCGACAGCTGGCTTTCGGCCAATGATTTCGTCGCCGGAAAGCGGTTCACCATGGCCGATACCTATGTCGGCAGCCAGTTCGTCTGGGGTCTGCGTTTCGGCTCGATCCCGGAGCGGCCCGCCTTCCGCGCCTATGTCGAGCGCATCACCCAGCGGCCGGCCTATGCCGAGGCCAACGCCATCGATGCTGCTCTCATCAAGGCGGCGCAGGGCTGAGGATCAGGCCAGCGCCGCGCTTTTCCTGAGGATCTGGTAGGCATCGACCACTGCGGTCAGCTGCGCCTCGTGACGCCGGTCTCCGCCATTGCGGTCGGGGTGGTAGCGGCGCACCAGTTCGGAATAGCGTCGCCGGAGCCGCGCCCGGTCGGTGTCCGAGCCGAGGCCCATGATCTCGAGCGCCGCCGCCTCCTCGCGGCTGAAGCGCCCGGTCATCGTCGTTCTGGCCTCGCGTTCGGCGCGGCTGCGGATGCCCCGCGCACGGGCGGAAATCGCATCCAAGGGATCGGCATAGTCGGCCCAGCGCGGGGCGTCGCCGATGCCCGCCGTCGGCCGGAACACGCGGCTTTCGGTCTGCCACCCGGCGATGGGGGACTGGGCGCGAAGGATTTCCTCGGCGCTCATCCCCTCGAACCAATCGTAGCCTGCGTTGAATTCGCGCACATGCTGGAGGCAGAACCAGCGCCACTCGCCCGGTCCGTCAAAGCCGTGCGGCCACCGCCCGGGCGCGCGGAATTCGCCCGCCTCACGGCAGCCGGGGGCTTCGCATCGCCGTCCGGGGCTCTCGACGCGGCCGTGGAATCGTGGTGAAGGCATAAGTGGCATGAATGGCGATTGGGTGCCCGAGTTCCAAGTCCGATCCGCCCCTGCCTGCTTGCGAAAAAGGAAAGTCGTCATGAGTGTCGCCGAGGAAATGCGCGAACGCCTTATTCAAGCCTTCGCCCCGAGCCGCCTTGCCATCATCAACGATTCCGCAAAGCATTCGGGCCACATGGGCGATGACGGTTCGGGCGAATCGCACTTCACCGTGGAGATCGAGGCGGCGGCCTTCGCGAACCTGAACCGCCTCGCCCGCCAGCGCGCGGTGATCGCGGCGCTGGGTGACATCGTTGGCCAGCGCGTTCATGCTGTGGCGATCCGGGCAAGCGTGCCCGCCGAATGACGCTGAACCCGGCCCTGCGCCTGCGCCGCGCGGCGCGGCTGATCGTGCTCGACCCCGATGGCCGCGCACTGATGTTCCGCTATGACGTGCCGGGGCGTCCGCCCTTCTGGGTGACGGCGGGGGGCGAATGCGATCCGGGCGAAAGTTACGAGGATGCGGCGCGGCGCGAATTGCTGGAGGAAACCGGCATCGCCGCCGATCCCGGGCCGCAGATCGCGCGGATGACGCCCGAATTCGTCACGGTCGAGGGCGAGCCGGTGCAGGCCGACGAGCGCTTCTTCCTCGTGCGCGTCGATGAGGCGCGGATCGACACGGCAGGGCATACCGAACTCGAGCGCCAGCTGATGACCCGGCACCGCTGGTTCACCCTCGCCGAGTTGGAGGATTGGCCCGAGGCGGTGTTCCCGGTGGAACTCGCCGCCATGATCCGGTCCCATATCGCAACCTGATTGCGCGTCGCCTGCCTGCCCGCTACCTCTCGCACAAAGGGAGAGAGGCATGGATTATCAGGGCAAGGTGGCGTGGATCACCGGGGCGTCCTCGGGCATCGGCGCTGCGCTGGCGCGCGAGGTTGCGGCCCGGGGCGCGCGTGTGGTGCTGTCCGGGCGCGACGCGGCGCGGCTAGCCAAGGTCGCGGCGGATTGCGGCGAGGCACTGGTGCTTGCCTTCGACGTGCGCGACGATGCCGCGCTGGCCGACGCTGCGGCGAGGGCGATGGCCTGGAAAGGGGGCGTCGATCTTGCTGTCGCCAACGCCGGCATCTCGCAGCGCAGCCGCGCGCTGAAAACGGCGATGCAGGTTTACCGGGACATCATCGCCATCGACCTCACCGCGCAGATCGCCTTCTCGCAAGCGCTGATCGGCCACATGGCAGAGCGCGGATCGGGGGCGCTCGCCTTCATCTCCTCGGTCGCGGGCAAGGTCGGGGTGCCGATGCGCACCGCCTATTGCGCCGCCAAGTTCGGGCTGGCGGGCTATGCCGATGCCTTGCGCGCCGAACTGACGATCAACGGCGTGTCGGTCCACACCATCTACCCCGGCTCGGTCGCCACCAACGTCTCGCGCAATGCGCTCACCGCCGAGGGCACCGCACGCGGCCGCTCGGACAAGGCGATCGACGAGGGCATCCCCGCCGATCATGCCGCGCGGGCCATGCTTGACGCCATCGCCCGGGGCGAGCGCGAGATCATCGTCGCGCAGGGCGCGGAACTGGCGATGGGCGAGATGCGCCGCACGCCCGAGGCGCTGTTCGATCAGGTCGCAGGCATGGTCGCCAAGGGTTACATGGACAAGCTGGAGCAGAACTGATGAGCTTCGATCTCAAGCGCGTGGCCCTGCCGGGCGGCATCCACCTCGACATCGTTGACGAAGGGCCGGTGGATGGGCCGGTGCTGATCTTCCTCCACGGCTTTCCGGAAAGCCACCGCACCTGGCGCCACCAGATTCGGCATTTCTCGGATCGCTACCGCTGCATCGCGCCCGACCAGCGGGGCTATCGCGGTTCCTCGAAGCCGCAGGAGGTCGCCGCCTACACCCCCGACAAGCTGATCGGCGACATCTTCCTGCTGGCCGACACGCTGGGGATCGGCAGCTTCACCATCGTCGGCCACGATTGGGGCGGCGCGATCGCATGGGGCGTGGCGCTCGCCGGGCAGCACGCGCGCGTCACCCGCGCGGTGATTGCCAATGCGCCGCACCCGGCGGTGTTTCAGCGGCTGCTCTACACCAACCGGGTGCAGCGCGAGGCGAGCCAGTATATCCGCGGCTTCCGCGATCCGGCGAACGACGCGCTGGTGAAGGAGCACGGGCTCACCGGCCTCCTGCTGAAAGAGGTCAAGTGGGACCGCCCCACCGCGATGGAGCCTGAGGAGCGCGACCAGTTGCTGCGCGACTGGCAGAACCGCGACGCCGCCTTCGGGATGCTCAACTACTACCGCGCTAGCCCGATCGACGTGCCGACGATGGACGCCCCCTTTGTCGTGCCCGAGGGCTGGACGCCGCCTGCCCTGCCTAAGCTGACCATCCCGACGCTGGTGATCTGGGCTTTGGACGACCTCGCCCTGCCGCCCGAGAACCTCGAAGGGCTGGACGACATGATCGACCCGCTCAGCATCGTGCGCGTGCCCGATTGCGGGCATTTCGTCCCTTGGGAGGCGCCGCAAGCGGTCAACGCGGCAATGGACGCGTTTCTGGCGGGTTAGACCAGCCACTCCACATCGGCTCCGTGCGGGTGCGACCAGGCGAGTTGCACCGCCTCGCTCCCGCCGGGCCAGTGGCGCACGGTCAGCTTGTGGCGGTGGACGGTGCGATCGGCCTCGACCTGCACCCATGCGAGCGGGCGATCGGGCGTGGCTTTCGAGCCCGCCGCTTCCATCGCGGCCGTAACCCGCGCCTGTTGGCCCGCAGGAACATATTGCCAAACGACCGAGTGCATCAGCATCCGCGTGGTGCCCGGTTCCTGCGGCCTTGCAAGTTCGGTCTCGATGAAATCGGCGGCGTTGGACCGCACGATCACGGGCTTGCGCTGACGGGCTGCGCGGATCGCGGCGTCCATCCGTTCAAAGCGGACCGTGTGTTCGGGCCAGATATAGGCCTTGAGCCTGAGCGCCTGCGCGGGATCGGTCAGATCAACCGGGGCCACGTCACAGCCGCGCGCGCTTGCCACGGTGATCGACTGTGCAGGCGGCGGCGCGCCGCGCCACTCGGGCGCGAAGTGCATCACGCCGTCCCTTGGCCCGGCCTTCACGCCGCCAAGGTCATAGGCATAGCGATCCAGCATCAGGTTGATCCCCGCGCTCGACCCGATCTCGAGGCATTGGAACCGGGGCGGCAGGCCCTGACCGGCGAGCCACAGCATCGCCGCGACGAAATTGGCCGAGCGCCCCGCTTCATTGGTCTGCGGCGGGCCATCGAGCCAGGGAAGCAGCGCCGCCTCGTGCGCGGCGATGACCTGCGCGATCACCGCCGCATCCTCCGCCGCCTCCCCGCGATAGATGGGCCCAAGCTCGGCTGCCGCGCCCGCGAGATGGAGCGCATGAAGCCCGCCGGCCAGCCGCAGGGGCAGGGCATCGGCAAGCGGCGCGCCCCGCCAACCGCGCACCCTGCCGAGCAACGCACCTTGTGCCTCCGAGGCCAGCACCGCTGCGATTCCGCCCACCACCCGCGCGGTGACAGGCGCGCCTGCCGCCACGCAATAGGCGACCTGATTGGCGAAAGCGGTCGCCACCGCGCCGGGCCCGGTGGTATTCATGTCGACGAATTCATACCCCGGCCGCGCTTCCGAACCGCCCATTGCCATTGCCCTTTGCCCCACGCACCCTTAAGGGCGCCCCCGATCATGACCAGCATCGCCCTTCCCGACAACAGCTTCTTCCGGCCCGGTCAGCTGACCTTCGCTGTCCCCAAGGGGCGCATCCTCGACGAGGCGCTGCCGGTGATGGCGCGCGCCGGGGTTGAACCTGAAGCCGCCTTCCACGACCCAAAAAGCCGCGCGCTGGCCTTCGCATGCACCCGCAACGACATGCGGATGATCCGCGTACGCGCCTTCGATGTCGCGACCTTCGTTGCCCACGGCGCGGCGCAGGCCGGGATCGTCGGTTCGGACGTGATCGAGGAATTCGACTATGCCGATCTCTACGCCCCCGTCGATCTCGGCATCGGCCTGTGCCGCCTCTCGGTCGCGCGCCTCGCCACGGACACGGACGAGGGCAGCAGCGCCAGCCACCTGCGCGTCGCGACCAAGTATCCCAGCCTTACCCGCCGCCATTTCGAGGCGGCTGGCGTGCAGGCCGAATGCGTCAAGCTGAACGGCGCGATGGAGCTCGCCCCCTCGCTGGGGCTGGCGCGCCAGATCGTCGATCTCGTCTCGACCGGCACCACCTTGCGCGAGAACGGCCTTGTCGAGACTGCGGTGATCCTCGAGATTTCCGCCCGCCTGATCGTCAACCGCACCGCCCTCAAGACCGACCCGCGCGTGCCGGCGCTGGTCGATGCCTTCCGCCGCGAGGCCGAGGCGCGCGCACAGAAGGCCCCAGCCGCAGCATGACCGTGTCGCTCCTCTCCACACTCCAGCCCGATTTCGAGACGAAGTTCGCCCGCATCGTCGAGGCGCGGCGCGAAGCGGACGCCGATGTCGCCGGGCAGGTGGCTTCGATCCTCCAGACGGTAAAAGGGCGCGGCGATGCGGCGCTGGTGGAATACACCCAGCGGTTCGACGGCCATGCGCTGATCGCCGAGAGCGACTGGGTGATCCCCCGCGACGCCTGCGAGGCGGCCTATAACGGCCTCGCCCCCGATCTGCGCGGCGCGCTCGAACTCGCCGCCGCGCGCATCCGTGCCTATCACGAAGCGCAGCTGCCGCAGGACCGCGATTACGTGGATGCGGCGGGAGCCAGGCTCGGGGCGATCTGGCGGCCGGTCGATGCGGCGGGGCTGTATGTCCCGGGCGGGCGCGCTGCCTATCCCTCCTCGCTGCTGATGAACGCGATCCCGGCGCGGGTTGCCGGGGTCGGGCGGCTGGTGGTCGTCACCCCGACCCCCAGGGGCGAGACCAACCCGCTGGTGCTGGCGGCGGCGCATATTGCGGGCGTGGACGAGATCTGGCGCATCGGCGGCGCACAGGCGGTGGGCGCGCTCGCCTATGGCACGCAGCGCATCCGGCCCGTCGATGTCATCACCGGCCCCGGCAATGCCTGGGTCGCCGAGGCCAAGCGCCAGCTTTACGGCGTGGTCGGCATCGACATGGTTGCAGGCCCTTCGGAAATCCTGGTGATCGCCGACGGCAAGAACGATCCCGAATGGATCGCCGCCGACCTGCTAAGCCAGGCCGAACACGACCCGACCTCGCAATCCATCCTCATCACCGACGATGCGGGCTTCGCGCGGCAGGTGGAGGACTGCATCGACCTCGCGATCCCTCAGCTTGCGACCGCCAGGACCGCCCGCGCCAGCTGGGACACCCACGGGGTGACGATCGTGGTCAACGATCTCCTCGCCGAGGCCCCCGCCCTCGCCAACCGGCTGGCGGCGGAGCATGTCGAGATCGCGGTCGATGATCCCGAGCCCTATCTTGCGGCGATCCGCCATGCGGGGAGCATCTTCCTCGGCCGCATGACGCCCGAGGCCGTGGGCGATTACGTCGCCGGACCGAACCACGTGCTCCCCACCGGCAGGCGGGCGCGTTTCTCAAGCGGGCTTTCGGTGCTCGACTTCATGAAGCGCACCAGTTTTCTCGGGCTCGATGCGGCCTCCTTCGCCGCCATCGGCCCCGCCGCCGCCACCCTCGCCCATGCCGAGGGGCTGCCGGCCCATGCCCGATCCGTGGAACTGAGAATCCGATGAACAGCCCCGCCCGCTCGCAAGCCCGTTCGGCCGCGCGTCTTGCCGCCGTGCAGGCGCTCTACCAGCAGCACATGGAGGGCACCCCGCTCGCCCGGCTGCTCGACGAATTCCACCAGCACCGGCTCGGCCGCGGGATCGACGAGGACGCGTTCGGCGATGCCGAATATGCCGAGGCCGAGGTGCCCTTCTTCGACGACGTGGTGCGCGGCGTGGACGCCCGCCGCGACGAGATCGACGCGCTGGTGGCGAGCAAGCTTGCAAGCGGCTGGAGCCTCGCGCGGCTCGACCGGGCGATGCTCCAGGTGCTGCGCGCCGGAACCTACGAACTGATCGCCCGCGCCGATGTGCCGACACCGGTTGCGATCAACGAATATGTCGAGGTCGCCAAGGCCTTCTTCGACGATGGGCAGGCAAAGTTCGTCAATGGCATCCTCGATGCGGTGGCGAAGGCGGCGCGCTAAGCTTCTTCCCCAGTCGGAACGAGTGGGGAGGTGGCAGACGCCGCAGGCGGCTGACGGAGGGGTTTTGCCCGGCTCGCCCCTCCACCACCCTGCGGGTGGTCCCCCTCCCCTGAAGGAGAGGATTGGCGCATGAACGAACCCGATTTCATCGCCGCCCTGCGCGCCCTGCCACTTCACCCGGGCGCGCGCGGGCTGATGGATGACTGCACGGTGCTGGAGATCGGCTCCGAAACCCTTGTCATCACCCACGACATGATGGCCGAAGGCGTCCACTTCCGCGCGCACGCCGACATGGCGGATGTGGCGTGGAAACTGGTGGCTACCAACCTTTCCGACCTTGCCGCCAAGGGCGCGGTGCCCGTGGGCGTGCTGCTCGGGCACATGCTGGGGCGGGACGATGCGCGCTTCATCGAGGGGCTGCACGCGGCGCTCTCGGCCTTCGGCACCTCCCTGCTCGGCGGCGACACGATTGCCGGCCCGGACGCTGCCGCAGGCGGGCGCGCTCTCGGCCTGACGGCCATCGGGCGGGCCAGCCACACCCCCGTCCCCTCGCGCAGCGGCGCGCAGGCCGGTGACGGGGTCTGGCTGACGGGGCCGGTGGGGCGAGCGATGCTGGGGTTCGAGGGCCACCCAGCGCACCGCGCCGCCTTCGACCGCCCGATCCCGCGCCTCGCCGAGGGCCAGGCGCTTGTGGCCCATGTCTCGGCGATGATGGACGTATCCGACGGGCTTCTGCTCGATGCCTTCCGCCTCGCGCAGGCGAGCGGCGTGACCCTTGCGCTCGATCCCGCCGCGATCCCCGTGGCCGATGCCGCACGGGCCGATGCCTGCATCCGCTGGGGCGATGATTACGAGCTGCTGTTCACGGCCCCCCCTGCCGCCACCCTGCCGGTTGCCGCGCACCGGATCGGCAGCGTCGCCGCGCGCGCGGGCGCGCCGCTGGCACTCGGCCGCGAGACTTTCGGCGCGCCCGACGGCCTCGGCTATCGCCACGGCGCGCCCTCGCAAAACTGCTGAAACCGGCGCAAAACGGGGATTGGCACTCTGCGCAAGGCTTGCCAGTCTTTCGCGAAACCCTATGACTGAACGCCTCGCGCCCGAGGGATCAACAAGAGGCGCGCGTCTTCATCATCGAAGACAGGACATACCGAGAGGGGATTGCTCGTGAATCTATTGCTCATTTCGATTGGGCTGGGGGTGCTTGCCATCATTTATGGCATCGTCACCAGTTCGCAGGTGCTCGGCGCCAGCGCCGGGAACGCGCGGATGCAGGAAATCGCCGCCGCGATCCAGGAAGGCGCGCAGGCCTACCTCAACCGGCAATATTCCACCATCGCCATCGTCGGCGTGGTTGTCGCCGCGATCGTCGCTTTTGCGCTGGGCACCACTGCGGTGATCGGCTTCGTCACCGGCGCGGTGCTTTCGGGCGTGGCCGGCTATATCGGCATGAATATCTCGGTGCGTGCGAACGTGCGCACCGCCGAAGCGGCCAGCACCGGTCTTCAGGCGGGTCTCACCCTCGCCTTCCGCGCGGGGGCGATCACCGGGATGCTCGTCGCTGGGCTGGCGCTGCTCGCCATCGCGGTGTTCTTTGCCGCCATGATCGGGCCGATGGGGCTGACCCCTGCCAGCCGCCAGGTGATCGACGGGCTGGTTGGCCTCGCCTTCGGCGCCTCGCTGATCTCGATCTTCGCGCGTCTGGGCGGCGGCATCTTCACCAAGGCGGCGGATGTCGGCGCGGACCTTGTCGGCAAGGTCGAGGCCGGCATCCCCGAGGATGACCCGCGCAACCCCGCCGTGATCGCCGACAATGTCGGCGACAACGTGGGCGACTGTGCCGGGATGGCGGCGGACCTGTTCGAGACCTATGTGGTCACCGTTGGCGCGACCATGGTGCTGACCGCGCTGCTGCTGACCCGCCTCGGCGATCTGCTGCTGCCGATGATGGCGCTGCCGCTGCTGATCGGCGGCGCGTGCATCGTCACCTCGATCCTCGGCACCTATTTCGTGCGCCTTGGTGGGGGCACGAATGTGATGGGGGCGATGTACAAGGGCTTCATCGTCACCGCCGTTACCTCGATCCCGCTGATCTGGTTCGTCACGCAATATGCGCTCGGCTCGGCCGGCATGGACATGAACACGGTGATCAACCCCGATCAGGGCATGACCGAGTTCACCGGCCGTTCGCTGTTCTACTGCGCCCTGCTCGGCCTCGTCATCACCGGGCTGATCATCTGGATCACCGAATATTACACCGGCACCGCCTACCGCCCGGTTCGCTCGATCGCCAAGGCTTCGGAGACAGGCCACGGCACCAACGTGATCCAGGGCCTCGCCATCAGCCTTGAGGCGACCGCGCTGCCGACGCTGGTGATCGTTGCCGGGATCATCATCGCCTATGGTCTCGCTGGCCTCATGGGGATCGCCTATGCGGCAACCGCCATGCTGGCGCTGGCGGGCATGGTGGTGGCGCTCGATGCCTATGGCCCCGTCACCGACAATGCCGGGGGCATCGCCGAAATGGCGGGGCTGGACGATAGCGTGCGCGAGAAGACCGACCTGCTCGATGCTGTCGGCAACACCACCAAGGCGGTGACCAAGGGCTATGCCATCGGCTCGGCGGGCCTTGGCGCGCTGGTGCTGTTCGCGGCCTACACCACCGACCTGCGCACCTTCTTCCCCGATGCGAATGTCGACTTCAGCCTCGAGAATCCTTTCGTCATCGTCGGCCTCTTGCTGGGCGCGCTGCTGCCCTACCTGTTCGGGGCGATGGGGATGACGGCGGTGGGCCGCGCGGCGGGCGACGTGGTGCTCGATGTGCGCAACCAGTTCCGCGACAACCCTGGGATCATGGCGGGCACCAGCAAGCCTGACTATGCCCGCACCGTGGACCTTGTCACCAAGGCGGCGATCAAGGAGATGATCATCCCCTCGCTGCTGCCGGTGCTTGCCCCGGTGGTGGTCTATTTCGTGATCACGGCGATTGCCGGGCAGGACAACGGCTTTGCCGCGCTGGGCGCGCTGTTGCTCGGCGTGATCGTGAGCGGGCTGTTCGTGGCGCTGTCGATGACGGCAGGCGGGGGCGCATGGGACAATGCCAAGAAATACATCGAGGACGGCAACCACGGCGGCAAGGGTTCCGAGGCGCACAAGGCGGCGGTGACGGGCGATACGGTGGGCGATCCCTACAAGGACACGGCCGGCCCGGCGGTGAACCCGATGATCAAGATCACCAACATCGTCGCCCTGCTGCTGCTGGCGGCGCTGGCCCACGCGGCGGCGTAACACCCGCGCTTGCGTGCCATCCTCAACCCCGCCGGGAGCGATTCCGGCGGGGTTTATCTTTGCCTTTCGCCCTGTCCCCCTACCGGACAGCACCAGATACGGCACAAGCTTTCTCAAAACCTATGTGACATTGCAGACAGGCAGGCGCGGAGGGCTGCGCATCAACGGGGTTGACCGCAAATGGACATGGCACGTGCGGACAGTTTTCGCGCCGGTGCGCCGCGCGGCTATCCGCCCGGTGCCCTGCCGCATGGTGTGCTGCACCTTATGCCCGCCACCGCGCTTGCCCGGCCCGCCTTCCGCGCCGCCTGGGAACGGCTGGTGCGCACCGCAGCGGAGCCCAACCCCTTTTACGAACCCTGGTTCCTGCTGCCCTCGCTCGGGCAATGGGGCGAGAGGGACCGGGTCATCACCAAGGCCTGGTATCACGAAGGCCGCCTCGCCGGACTGCTGCCGGTGGTGCGCAGCGCCCACTACTACAGCCACCTCGTCACCCATGCGACGGGGTGGTGGCACGCCAATTCCTTCTGCGGCGCGCCGCTGATCGCGGCCGGGCACGAGGACGCCTTCTGGCGCGACATCCTCGCCCATTTCGATCGCCGCGCGCGCCGGGCGCTGTTCCTGCACCTGCCGATGATGCCCGCCGAAGGCCCCGTCAACGCTGCGCTCGAACGGGTGCTCGCCCGCCACCAGCGCGCGCAATACGAAGTCGCCGGGGAGAACCGCGCACTGCTGGCGGGCGAGGCGGG
>Ga0208370_100311_pt1 | contig 13468 bp, 11 predicted proteins | sample Subbio12Jun_QV11_FD_184822 | JGI IMG/M metagenome (GOLD analysis project Ga0208370, IMG submission 184822) | Serpentinite rock and fluid subsurface biosphere microbial communities from McLaughlin Reserve, California, USA -CR12Jun_QV11 (SPAdes) | ecosystem: Environmental > Terrestrial > Deep...
CGCCAAGATGCCTACGATCGCGGCGATGGCCTACAAGTATTCGATCGGCCAGCCTTTCATCTACCCGGACAACTCGCTAAGCTACACCGGCAATTTCCTGCGCATGACCTTCGGCGTGCCGGCCGAGCCCTATGAGGTGATCCCGGCGGTCGAACGCGCAATGGACCGGATTTTCATCCTTCATGCCGATCACGAACAGAACGCCTCAACCTCGACCGTGCGGCTTGCCGGTTCCTCGGGCGCTAACCCCTTCGCCTGCATCGCGGCCGGCATTGCCTGTCTGTGGGGCCCGGCGCATGGCGGCGCGAATGAGGCGGCGCTCAATATGCTCAAGGAAATCGGCACGCCCGACAAGATCCCGCATTACATCGAGCGCGCCAAGGACAAGAACGATCCGTTCCGCCTGATGGGCTTCGGCCACCGCGTCTACAAGAATTACGACCCGCGCGCGACGGTGATGCAGAAGACCGTGCGCGAGGTGTTCGAGGCGCTCAAGGTCACAGACCCGCTGTTCGAGACCGCACTGCGGCTTGAAGAGATCGCTCTGAACGATCCCTATTTCATCGAAAAGAAGCTGTTCCCCAATGTCGATTTCTACTCGGGGATCATCCTCTCGGCGATCGGATTCCCGACCACCATGTTCACCGCGCTCTTCGCACTTGCCCGCACTGTGGGCTGGGTGGCGCAATGGAACGAGATGATTTCCGATCCCGGCCAGAAGATCGGTCGACCGCGCCAGCTTTACACCGGGCCGACCCAGCGCGACTATGTTCCGCTGAGCAGCCGTTAACAGGCTGACGGATCGTGATGTTGCTGAAGGCGGCCGGGATGTTCCTGGTCGCCCTCGGTTTAATGTGGGCGCTTCAGGGGGTGGGCGTGCTGCACTGGCCGCCGGACAGCTTCATGCTCGGACAGGACGAATGGGCCGCGCGCGGGACGGGAGCGGTGCTGGCGGGCGCCACACTGATCGCAATTGCGGCCTGGCGGGCCCGCCGCTGAGCGGCACAGCTAGGCGGCCGGGAGTTCCAGCGTGAAAAGGGCACCGCCGCCGGGAGCCGGGCCCACGGTCAGGCTGCCCTCCATCGCCTCCGCAAGCCGGTGCGAGATGTAGAGCCCGAGGCCCGATCCCCCGTCCTTGTTGCCATCGCGCCCCCCGTCGCTGTCGCGACCGAGGCGCTCGCCCTTGTCGAAAACCCGCTTTGCCTGTTCGGGCGTGATGCCGGGGCCCTCGTCGGCCACCGTCACCGCCACACGCCCCTCGCCTGCGGCAAGGGCAGTGATCGTCACCGTGCTTGCCGCCGGAGCATAGGCGACGGCATTGCCGACGAGGTTGATGAGGATCTGCAGCACGCGCCGGAACTCGGCCCTGGCTACTGCCGCCCCGCGCTCGCCCTCCACCACCAGCACAGTCTCGCGGTGCTGGGCGCGAACGCCAAGTATGCCGGCGGCGCGGGAGGCCGCATCGGCAAGATCGACCGGCTCGCGCGCTGTGCTGAAACCGGGGGTCTCGACCACCTCAAGATCGGCAAGATCGTCCAGCATCGCGGCCAGGTGCTGACCGGCGCTGGCGATGGTGCCCGCATATTCGCTGTATTCCTCGCGCAAGGGCCCTGCGAGACGGGCGCGGATGGTCTCGGCATTGGCGATGATCCGTGCGACCGGCTGGCGCAGCACCGGGGCGAGCGCCGTGCCGACCAGGCGGGTGGTCGCAGTCTCCTCCGCCTCGCTCGCATTGTCGGCAGGGCGCGCCTCGGCGAGGGGCTGCTCGGCAATCAGCAGCAGTTCGAAGCCTTGCGGATTGTGCGCATCGCCGCCAATCGGGATGAGGCGCGCGCGCCACTGCCGTGCCGAGCCCGGCAGGCGGCAGGCCGCGCCGTCAAGCAGCCGCCAGTGAAGCGGCTGGTGATGGCTGATGCCGGTCAGCTCGATCAGATCGTTCCACACCCGCCCCGGCGCAGCGCGCGCGGCCGCCTCCAGCGCGGCGGCATCCTGCGCCCGGGCGCTGAGCACCTGGACCTGCTGGCGCGCGTCGAGCCGCGCGCTGACCTCGGCGGTGGCGCGGTCGATGGCATCGATGCGATCGGCAAATTCGCGCGGACCGGGCGGGGTCATGGGGCTGCGCTGCCAGTTCTCCACCAGCACCTCGCAGCCGCCCCCGCTGTCCTCGGCGAGTGGGTGGATCCGGGCGAAGCCCGAGACCTCGGCATCGCCGTCATAGGCGGAAAAACCGCGTGCAATCCTCAGGCCCAAGCGCCGCGCCTGCTGCACCAGCGCGAGCAGTTCAGGGATCGCCAGCGTGCCCGGCAAATCGCCACCGCAGCGTTCCTGCAACTCGGCCAGCGGCGCGTCGGCGCTCAGCAGCCGGTCCCGCGCATCGGTCAGGCCATAGGAGCCGAGCAAGCTATCGGTGCGGTCCATGGTGTTCATTACCCGGCCCGCTCACCGCCGAGCAGCGCGGCGGCACGCTCGGGCGAGATCGCGGCGAGCGCGCGCGGCAGGCGTCCAGCGGGCTCGACCAGCAGCAACTGACGCTCGATCGCTGAGGGCGCGAGACCGGCAGCGCGCAGCAGCAGGGCAAAGCGCATCCCCTGCCCTTCGTGACAGGCCAAAATCGCCGCACCGCGCGGCGTTGGGGTCGTCACCGCAAGCGCGCTCGCGAACATCGCCAGCCCCGCGTGATCCAGCGCCAGTGCGGCCACGCCCCCCCGGCGCAGGCTTGCCACCAGTCGCGCCATCAGGCCGAGCCGCGAGGCACCCTCGTCATAGGCTGCCATCTGGCCTGCGCGCCCGGGCCCCTCGGGCAGTCGTGCGAGCAGGGCGTGGAATAGCTCGGCGGGCAATTCCCCGAGCGGCAATTCCATGCGGCGCTGGCCCTGCACGAAGCGCGATTGCGCCGCCAGCGCCGCCATTGCCAACGCGGCGACGGCGGTGTCTTCGGACGCGATCAGTTCCTGAAGCAGCGGGCTCAGCACCGGGTCGATGGCGTGGCGCTGATGCAGGCGCTCGGCGGCAAGGCTTTCGGCGGCCAGCGCGTGGCAATGGGCAAGCAGCGCCGCATCGCCCGTCAGGGTCTCGGCAAGCGTGTCGGCTGCGAGCGGATCAATGCCGATGGCGCGGATCGCCGGATCGTGGCCGGCTTCGATCGCAAGCAGCTGGGCAGCGAGATCGGCGATCATCCCGCGCACCCGGGCAAGGATCGCCTCGCTCAGAAGGGTTTGCGCTTCCGATCCGAGCAGATGACGCAGCACGGGGACGACGGCCGCCAGCGCGCGGGCTTCCCGCGCGAGTTCGTCCCGCAGGATCGCCTCGACAGCTTGGTCGGCGGCAAGGTCCATCGTCGCTTCGCCCATTTTCACATCCGGCTTAGCGCCGGCATAGTTAAGAACGGGTTAGATCAAACCCGTCACCGGCGCAGCAGCAAAGCTGCGACCAGCCCCAAGGCGAGACAGGCGAGCGCTTCGGGTAAAAGGCCGATACCCGCAGCAAGCGCAAGACCAAGGAGCATGACGGGCCGATCGGCGGCGATGGCTGAGAGGTTCGCGGCAGGCGGGCGTGCCACGGCGCGGGCAAGGCCGACGGCAACCGGCCCGAGCACCGCGAGCGGCAGCCATTCGGGCCAGGGCGCGAGGGCGAACCACAAGGCTACAGCCGAAATAGTATCTGCCGCCGCTCCCAGTGCCGCCCAGGCGCGCGGCGTCCGGTCCTCACGCAGCAGCCGCGCGGCGAGCGCGGCAAAGGTTCGTGCGACCTCGCAGCCGAAGGCTGCGGCTGCTGCCAGCGTCAGGCCCGCCGCCGGAAAGCCGAAAGCGGCGAGCATGACCGCTACCAATAGCGCCGCCAGCGCTAGGCTCCCGGCGACCAGCCCGCCCTGCGCCAGACCGCGCGGAACCAGCGCCCGCACCAGCATCGCCGCGAGCAAGGCCGATGGCGCGTGCCAGTCGGCTGTCGGGGCAGCGCGAGCGACAAGGTCCGCCTCGTGCCGCCGGACTTCCGCCGCGCTTTCGGCCAGCAGCCAGTTCTCCGCCACCAGTTCGCGCGCGGCGAGATCGCGCGCCGGGGTGCCGGCCTGAAGCGCAAGGCGCAGCAATAACGAGACAGCATCGGCATCCTCGGGGAAATCGGACAGGTGCCGCACCGGCGCGCCGCACATCGCGAGCACGCCGGCCCAGTGGCGGCCCGCGTCGATCCGCTCGAAATCGGCAGGGTGGGCTGCGGCCAGCGGATGATCGGCGGGGATCGTCGCTACCGCCCGGGCCAAGCGGCCCTCATTGCCCCCGCCCAAGATGGCGCGCACAACCGGCGGATCGGGAACCAGCCCGTCGAGCAGCACGACAAGGTCGTCCTCCGCCCGCACAAGGGCAGGCAGCGCGGCAAAGCCCCTGAGCGCGTGGAACTGCACCCCGTGCGCCTCGAGTGCGTGCTGAAGGTCGAGGATGTCGTCGGTGGCGGCAAGACTTTCGGTCAGGCACAGCACTCGCTCGACCCCGAGCTGTGTCAGCAGCGCCGCCTGCCAGGCCAGCACGCTGCGGCCCGCAAGCGGCATGGCGGCACGCAATGTGCCATCATCGCTACGCCTGAGCGCGGCCATCAGGCCGATGCGCATGGTTCCACTCCTCCCGTTCCTCGCCCGCAGGGAGGGTCAAGGATTGGCGGTTTAAGAGGACCGGTTCAAGCGGGGGCCGAAGGGTTGCCCCCATGCGCGGCACGGCGCGGCGGATCAGCGGTGCTTCGGTTCGCGGCTGTGGGGACGGCTGAAGCGCGCAAGCACCGCCTCGACCTCGCGGATCGCCATCGGCTCGCCGGGGGCGGCGTGGAGCGCGATCTCGGCGGCCTGGAGCAGATCGTCGGCATGAAAGCTTGCGGCAAGGCCCTTCAGCCGCATCGCCGCAACGTGCCAGTTGCCATCGCAGCGGGCGAGCTTGAGCAGATCGAGCTGCCGGGCCGCGCTCTCGAGAAAAGCGCTGCGCAGTCCGTGCAGCAGCGCGGCATCATCGCCGGCCGCAGCCGCAAGGGTCGCATCAAGAGCACCGTGATTGAACGCCATGGAGGAAGGATAAACCGGATTGGGTTAAAGCGGGGTTTATCCCGAGTCGCGCTGTGGTATGGAATGTCCCATGGCAGGACGACACCAGATGCGCGCCTTGGGGCGCAAGAACGGCAATGACGGCGCAGGGGACATGGTTTCCGGCGATATCGGGTCAAGCGACGACGCGCTCGAACTCGCCGAAAGCTGGGTCGAGGACGATGAGCCCGCAATCCTCCTCCCCCCTGCCCGCACCGGCTGGATCGCGCCCGCTCTGGCGCTACTGGTGGTCGCCGGATGGACGGCTTTCTTCGTCTGGGCGCAGCTTCCGGCGGTCGCTGCCGGGGTGACACCTGTGCAAGGAGCGGAGTGGATCGTCGGCTGGGCCGTTCCGGTCGTGCTGGTCGGGATCGTCTGGCTGCTGTTGCTGCGCACCTCGCGCGGCGAGGCACATCGTTTCGCCGCCACCGCCGCCGCGATGAACCGCGAAAGCGCGGCACTTGAGGCACGGCTCAAGGTCGTCAATCGCGAACTTAGCCTCGCACGCGAATTCCTCGCCGCCGAGGCGCGCGATCTCGAGGCGCTGGGCCGGATCGCGGCCGAGCGGCTATCGACCCACGCGGGCGAGCTACAGGCGCTCATCCGCAGCAATGGTGCCGACGTCGAGACGATTGCCGCCACCAGCGAAACCGCGCTCGGCAACATGAATCGTCTGCGTGACGACCTGCCGGTGATCGCCAATGCCGCGCGCGACGTGGCCAACCAGATCGGCAGCGCGGGGCGCGTGGCCGAAGAGCAGATCGCGCAGCTCGCGCGCGGCTTCGACCGGCTCGCCGCTTCAGGTGCCGAAAGCGAGAAACTGGTCGCGCGGCTCGGCGAGAATGTCAGCGAGACGCTGTCTGCCTTCGAGGGACAACTATCCCGGATCGAGGCGCTGGTGACCCAGCGTTTCTCTGCCATCCAGGCCGAGGCGGAGACCTATCGTGCCCGCGTCTCCGAACTCGAGGAGGCGGCGCTTGCCGCGCTGGGCGCGCGCGCGAGCATGGCAGCGCAGGAAACCGAAACCATAGCCGCGCGCCTGCAAGAGGCCGGCGCTAGCGCGCAGGCGCGCTTTGCCGAGGCGATCACGGCGCTGCACGAGGGTTTGCTCGAGAAACTCCGGCTGGTCGATGATCTCGACCGCAGCACCAGCGCGGCCTCGGGCGAGCGCATAACCCAGCTTCGCGACGAGGCCATCCGCTTTGACGAACAGCTCGCGGCGCGCAACCGGCGTTTCGACGAGTTGATCGACCAGCGTCAGGCTGCCTTTGCAACCCATGAGGCGCAGGCGAGCGAAGTGCTGGCCCAGCGCCTAGCCGCGCTCGATGATGCGCTCGCCCAGCGGCGCGATGCGCAAATGGCCGAGATCGAGAAGCTGGTCGCCCAGAGCGAGGACATGGCCGCGCGCGTTGCACAGCTCGGCCGCGTCGTCGGCGAGGCCGGACGGGTCGGGGAGTCGGCCCGGGCGAGCCTGACGGGCGCGTTCGAAGGTATTTCGCAGCAGCTCGCCGAAAAGCGGGTTGCGCTCGCGACCACCGAGGAACAGATCGCGCGTCTCACCGATCAGAGCATTAGGCTCCTCGAGATCCTGCAATCGGGCTCGCGGACCTGCCGCGAGGAGCTTGCCGACGCGATCGACCATGCGAATTCCGCGCTCGAACGGGTCGAGGCCCGGGCGGACAAGGTCGGAACACTGATGCTCCGCAGCACCGAGGCTGGCAGTGACCTTTCGGACTATCTGGTGAAGACCCGCGCCGAGATCGATGCGGCGGAAATCGCCATCGCCGGCTTCAAGTCACGCCTCGCCGAGGAGGCGGAGGACGTGCTCGCTCGCCTGCATGGCCTGCGCAGCGGTTTCGCGCGGCTGGCCGAGGAAAGCGGCACGCTCGGCGGCGCGGCCCTGGAGAGCCTGCGCGAGGCGCTCGTGCTGCTCGAAGGCGCGATCACGCGGGCCTTTGCCACCTTCGACGAGGGCGCGCGCGAGCGGATGCTGGCCGCAGCAGGTAATCTCGGGACCGAGGCGCTCGAGATGCTCGAGCGGACCTTGCGCAACCAGACTGCCGCGACGCTCGGCAAGCTCGAGCAATCCGCCGCCCATGCCTCGGGGGTCGGGCGCGAGGCGGCGATCCAGCTGCGCGACCAGCTGGTCAAGGTGAACGAGCTGACCGGCAATCTTGAGCAGCGCATTACCCGCGCGCGAGAGCTTGCCGAGGAGCAGGTCAACAACGACTTTGCGCGACGCATGGCGCTGATCACCGATGCGCTCAATTCGGCCGCGATCGACATCGCCGGCGCGCTGTCGAGCGAGATCGCGGACACGGCGTGGGACGCCTATCTCAAGGGCGATCGCGGCATCTTTACGCGCCGCGCCGTGAAGCTGATCGACGCCGGCACAGCCAAGGATATCGCCGCGCTTTATTCCGCTGACGAAAGCTTCAAGGCCAATGTCTCGCGCTACATCCACGATTTCGAGGCCCTGCTGCGCCAGACCCTATCCACCCGTGACGGCCACGTCCTCAGCGTGACCATGCTCGGATCGGACATGGGCAAGCTCTACGTCGCGCTTGCCCAGGCGATCCAGCGCTTCAGGACCTAGCCGCCGGGGCGCGGCGGCTTGGGCAGGAAGTCGATATCGGCAACCGTGATCCAGCCATTGAGGTAATTGGCGACGAACAGCGCGGTGAGCGCTGCGGCAATCACCGTCGCGCGCAGGGCGAGCCGACCGGGCCGGAAGTTGACCGGTGCGCTTTCGGCCTGTCCCGGCACCTTCTCGACCCCCGCCTCCTCGGCCGTGCGCACGCCGAAGGGGAGCATGACGAAGGCGCTCATGACCCAGAAGAGGAAGTAGATCGCAGCGATCGAGGTGATCTGCATCAGGCCGCTGCCCCCGGCATCACCACCCGCACCTGCGGGCGCTTGCCCGACCAGCGCTGCGCTGCGCGGCGGGCGGCGAGGCGCGCGGCCTCGCGGATCGCGGCCTCGTCGCGCGCGTCCCTGCCCTTGAGGCGCTTGATCGCATTGAGGACATCCTGCGAGGCTTCCGCGAGGAATTCATTCAGATCCTCGTCGAGCGGCAGGCCCACGGCTTCGACCACCGGCTCGGCACCGCGCGCAAGAACCACCACCAGCACGCCCTCAGCCGCGATCCGACGGCGCATGGTGATAGCCTCGCCATCAGCGGGTGCGATGATATCGCCGTCAAGCACCAGACGGCCCGCACGCACCTCGGCAAGCTTGCCGGGCTTGCCGGGCGCGAGGCGGACGATGTCACCGTTTCTTTGCACAACCTGAGCCGGAATCCCGCAGGCCTTTCCGACCCGCGCCTGTTCGGCCATGTGGCGGATTTCGCCGTGGACAGGCACGAGCACCGCAGGCCTCAGCCAGTCGTAAAGCGCCTCCAGTTCCGGCCGCCCGGGGTGGCCCGAGACGTGGATGAGCGCCTGACGATCGGTGACCATGGTGATCCCGCGCGCTGCGAGCTGGTTCTGGATCTTGCCGATCGCGATCTCGTTGCCAGGGATCTGGCGCGAGGAAAACAGCACCACGTCGCCTGCGGTCAGTTCGATCGGGTGATTGTTCTCCGCCATCCGCGCCAGCGCCGCGCGCGGTTCGCCCTGCCCGCCGGTGGCGAGGATCAGCACCTCGCCGCGGGGCAAGCCCATCGCCGTGTCGAAATCGACCGGTGCCGGAAAATCGGCAAGGTAGCCATTGTCCTGCGCGACCTCGATGATCCGGTCGAGCGAGCGACCCGCGACGCAAATCTGCCGCCCGGTCTCGCGCGCGACCTCGCCCAGGGTTTGCAGGCGGGCGACGTTGCTGGCGAAGGTGGTGACGATGACGCGCTTGCCCGTATGCCGGGCCACCTCCTCCATCAGCGCGCGGTGCACCGCGCCTTCGCTGCCCGAGGGATTAGGATTAAAGACATTGGTCGAATCGCACACCAGCGCCAGCACGCCTTCCGCGCCGATGGCGCGCAGTTCCTCCTCGGTGGTGGGCTCGCCGATGATCGGCTCCTCGTCGAGCTTCCAGTCGCCGGTGTGGAAGATGCGTCCGTGCGGCGTGTCGATCAGCAGGGCATTGCCTTCGGCGATCGAGTGGGCGAGCGGCAGGTAGGTGATGGTGAAGGGCCCGAGTTCGAGCGTTCCGTGATCCTCCTCGATGATGTTGAGTTCGACCTCCCCGAGCAGACCGGCCTCTTCCAGCTTCCTCGCCACGAGATCGGCAGTGAAAGGCGTCGCATAGAGCGGCACGCCGAGGTCACCGGCGAAATAGGGCACCGCGCCGATGTGGTCCTCGTGCGCATGGGTCAGCACGATGCCGAGCAGGTCCTTGCGCCGCTCCTCGATGAAGTCGAGATCGGCGAAGACCAGTTCGACACCCGGATATTCGCCCCCCGAGAAGGTCATGCCCAGATCGACCATGATCCACTTGCCCTGGCAGCCGTAGAGATTGACGTTCATGCCAATTTCGCCCGAGCCGCCCAGCGCTAGGAACAGGAGTTCGTCCTGGGGAGTGCAATCGTTTTTCAAGGGGGTGTCCGGTTCTGTCTGGGAGGGTTCAGCCGCCCTCGGCCTGGCGGGCGAGGAGGGCGAGGCCATCGAGGGTGAGGTCGGCGTCGACGTGATCGAAGATGTCGGTCGCGTCGTCGAACAATATGGCGAGCCCGCCGGTGGCGACAACCTTTGCAGGCCGTCCGATCTCGGATTTCATCCTGGCGACCATGCCTTCCATCATCGCGACATAGCCCCAGAATACGCCGATCAGCATCTGCTCCTCGGTGTTGCGGCCGATCACGGAGCGGCTGGCGGGGGCCTTGATCGCAATGCGGGGAAGCTTGGCGGTCTTGCCGACCAGCGCATCAAGGCTGAGGTTGATCCCCGGCGCAATGGACCCGCCCTTGTAGGCACCAGTAAAGTCCACCGCCTCGAACTTGGTGGCGGTGCCGAAATCGACAATGATCAGGTCGCCGCCATATTTGTGGTGCGCGGCGAGGATGTTGAGCGCCCTGTCAGCCCCCAGCGAACTGGGCTGATCGACGTCGATCTCGAACCGCCAGCGCGCCGCGCCCTGTCCTGCGAAGAGCGGGGTGATCCCGAAATACTTCTCGCACAGCACGGTGAGGTTGTGATCGGCGCGCGGCACCACTGAAGCAACGATGATGCGTTCGATCCGTTCGCGCTCGACTTCCTCGATCTTGAGCAGTTGCAACAGCCAGACGGCATATTCGTCCCCCGTGCGGCGCGGGTCGGTGGCGATGCGCCAGCGCGCGCGGATGGCATGGCTGCCGTCTGCGGCAAGATCGAACAGCGCGAAGACGACATTGGTGTTCCCGACATCGGCGGCGAGCAGCATGGGTCTGGGGTCCTCGGGTTAGGAGATGTCGCCTGCGCGAATGACACGTTCACGGCCATCCGCCAAGCGCAGGCGCAGAGCCCCGTCGGATTCCTCCAGCCCTGCGAAGGTGCCGGAGATGGCCGAGCCGTCGGCATCGTGGACAGTGAGCGGAGCGCCTTGCGCGTGGATCGAACTGGCCAGAAAGGCCCGGAGCGTTGCGCCGAGACCATAGCTGCGCCAGGCTTCGAGGCGGCGGTCGAAGGCAGCGGCGAGGCGTGCGGCGAAATCCTCGAGCGGCGGGGGCGCGGCGATGTCGGCGAGCGCAGCAGTCCTGCGGTCGGGCAGTTGCGGCGCCCGGGCGAGGTTCACGCCGATGCCGACGATAATGTGTCCGCGCACCATCTCGAGCAGAATACCGGAAAGTTTGCTGCCCTCTAGCAGCACGTCGTTCGGCCATTTGAGCTGAAGCGCCCCGCCCTCCCCGATTGCGGCTGCGCAAGCATCGCGCACCGCAAGCGCGGCGACGAAGGTCAACGAGGCGGGCTGCGCAACGGACGCCCCCGGCACGACGACGGTGGAGCCCATGAAATTGTCGGTGCCATCGAACCAAGCGCGTCCCTGTCGACCGCGCCCGGCGGTCTGGCACCGGGCCACCAGCCAAGCCCCCTCCGCCCAGCCCTGCCCCGAGCGCAGCAGTGCAGCGAGATCGGCATTGGTCGAGCCGGTCTGTTCGACGAGGGTGATCAAACCGCGAGGAACAGCGAACCGGCGGCCTTGTCGGCCAAATCGCTGAGCGAGGGAGTGAACAGGTAGCCGAGCGGCGAAATGATCAGCGCCGTCAGCGCGAGCAGCACCCAGTGGCTCGTCTCGCTCCTGCCCGTGACGATGCCGACAGGCTCATCGAAGAACATCACCTTGACGAACTTGATGTAGTAGAACGCCCCGATCACGCTCGCGGCGATGGCGATCGCGCCGAAGGCCACGAGGCCGGCCTCGATGGTCGCCTGAAACACCACGAACTTGGCGTAGAAGCCGAGCAGCGGGGGAATCCCGGCAAGGCTGAACATGAACAGCAGCAGCGCCCAGGCGATGGCGGGCCGTGTCACGGAAAGCCCCCGAATATCGGCGAAGGTCTCGTAAAGCGTCCCGTCCTCGGCCCGCAACATCAGCAGGGCGACAAAGCAGCCGATGCTCATCGCAACATAGATGAACAGATACACCAGCATCGCCGCCGCCCCGTCGGCGTTGGCGACCGCAAGGCCGAGCAGGATGAAACCGATGTTGTTGATCGAGGAATAGGCCAGCAGGCGCTTGAGGTTCTCCTGCCCGATCGCTCCGAGCGCGCCAAAGATGATCGAGGCGAGCGCGGTGAACATCACGATTTGCTGCCACGCGGCAACCTGACCGCCGAACACCTCGAACACCACCCGCGCCGTCAGGGCGACCGCCGCGACCTTGGGCGCAGTGGCGAAGAAAGCGGTGACGGGCGTGGGCGCGCCCTCGTAGACGTCGGGAGTCCACATGTGGAACGGCACGGCGCTGATCTTGAAAGCGAGGCCGGAGAGCACGAAGATCACCCCGAAGAGCGCGCCGGTGCTCATCTCGCCGGTCAGACCGGCTCGCACCGCCGCGAAAGATGTGCCGCCGGTGAACCCGTAGAGCAGGCTCATCCCGTAAAGCAGGATGCCGGAAGCGAGCGCGCCGAGCACGAAATACTTCAGCCCCGCCTCACCCGATCGCGTGTCGCGGCGCAGGATCGCGGCGAGAACGTAGGCCGAAAGGCTGTTCAGTTCCAATCCGAGATACAGGCTCATGAAATCATTGGCCGAGACCATGATGCTCATGCCGACGGCTGCGAAAATCACCAGCACGGGATATTCGGCGCGCATCCCGCGCTCCATGCCCGCAGCAGGGCCACCAAAGAAGGCGGGCGCGATCATCAGCGCAGCGATCGCGGAGAGGTAGATCAGCGCCTTGGCAAAAAGCGCAAAGCTGTCGATCTTGAGAAGGCCACCAAAGGCGAGCGTAGCCGGGCCGTCGCTGCCGGTATGAAGGCCGGGGATCAACAGGAAACCCGCGACGAACAGCGCGGCCGCCGCGCCGATGGCGATCTGGCGGGCCCCCTTGTCCCCGCTCCATGCGCCGACCAGCAGCAGCACGAGGCCGGTGAAGGTCAGCAAAAGCTCGGGAATGACGAGCGCGAAGGAAGCGGCGAAATCCATCAGTGCGCGCCCTCCTCGGCGCTCGAATGCTTGGAAGCCCCGGCATGCGACAGCGCATTGGCGGCCTTGGCGCGCGGGGTGCCCGGTGCGAGGCGCGCATCGCCCGCCGGGGCGGCGCGCGCAAGCCGCGCGTCGAGCACGGCGATGTCGGCGCGCATTGGGGCAAGGAAGCTTTCGGGGTAGACACCCATCCACAGCACGGCGGCGGCGATGGGGGCCATCATGACCCACTCGCGCGGCGAAATGTCGGGCATCGCGGCGGCATCCGCATTGGTCTGCCCGCCAAAGGCCACGCGGCGGTAGAGATAGAGCATATAGGCCGCCCCGAGGATGATGCCGGTGGTGCAGATCAGCGCGACGAGGCTCGAGGTCTGGTATATTCCGGCCAGCGACAGGAACTCGCCGACGAAGCCGCTGGTCCCCGGCAGGCCGATGCTCGCCATGGTGAACAGGAGGAAAAACAGCGCGTAATAGGGCATATTGATCGCCAGGCCACCGTAGCGCGCGATCTCACGCGTGTGCAACCGGTCGTAGATGACCCCGACACAAAGGAACAACGCCCCCGATACGAGACCGTGACTGAGCATCACGATCATCGCACCTTCCAGCCCCTGCACGTTGAAGGCGAACAGGCCGACGGTGACGATCGCCATGTGCGCCACGGACGAATAGGCGATCAGCTTCTTCATGTCGGCCTGCACCAGCGCGACCAGCGAGGTGTAGACCACCGCGACCATCGACAGGGCAAAGACCAGCCAGGCGAACTCGGCAGAAGCCTCGGGGAACATCGGCAGGCTAAAGCGGATGAAGCCGTAGCCGCCCAGCTTCAGCAGCACGCCCGCCAGGATCA
>Ga0208370_100312_pt1 | contig 13394 bp, 14 predicted proteins | sample Subbio12Jun_QV11_FD_184822 | JGI IMG/M metagenome (GOLD analysis project Ga0208370, IMG submission 184822) | Serpentinite rock and fluid subsurface biosphere microbial communities from McLaughlin Reserve, California, USA -CR12Jun_QV11 (SPAdes) | ecosystem: Environmental > Terrestrial > Deep...
CTGCAGTAGGCCACAGCATCTTGGTTATTGCTTACCATCTCCTGAAAAAACGTCAGCCATATCATGATTTAGGTGCCAACTATTTTGACAAACGCAAGTCTGCCGCTGTTTTAAATAGTGCCGTCAAACGTATATAAGCTCTGGGGTATAAGGTCATCGTAGAAGAAAAAATCGCATCATAAGCAGCTGCTGGATGTTCAGGGGCTGCGAAATTAGCTCTCTCGTAGCCTTATTTTGTGTTGCCTTTCAAAGGCAAAGTGTTTTCAGGGTAGGAAATTATATGATTTCCTACACAATGGGGGGGGATTCACCCTTACTCTTGCGGGGTGCTCAGGAACGAAGTTCCGCCGAAGGGGCGGCAGCCCCTAGCGGACAAGAAAAACGCACCTTTGGATAAAGCGCGAAGCGTTTTTCTTGTGATGTGAATATTGAGCGGGGACTATAGTCCAAAAGAACAAAAAGTCTCGCTATTCTCTGGTATAAGCCCAACCGCATTGTGCATACTAATTTAACAGATAAAGAAAAAGGTGAGAGAATGAGCGAAGATTATTTGCCTGATTTGCATGGTGAAATACAGTCAGAAGCTGAACGGGCGTTTAATGCCTCAACCAGCAAAAAAAACCTCAGCGGTGTTAGGGGAAGAGCCTCGCGAACCGGCCGCAAAGGCCCGGTTATGACCCCCGTGGATTTTTTGCACGGCAAGGCAAAAAAAGAGTATATGCAAAACAGTGAGGTGAGAGTATACAATATGTACGAAGAGAAAGTATTATTATATGATGATTTCAAAGAATTGCCGGTCGAAAAACAGGTCGTCTTAATGACAAAGTGGCGAGATGAGATAGGTACAAGCAATATTATTAAGGATATGAAAATATCTCGTAAAAAGTTTTACAGCGAAGTGCTAAAAACTCTTGGTATCGAAACTAAGCCTAGGGGTCGGCGTCCTAAACGGGATATTGAAGAAGAAAAAAAGATGGTTCGCGAAGAAACTATTATTTCAAGTACAGCGCCCTGCTCTCAAGAAGGCGCATTCACGATAGTTTATAACGGACGATTCTTCGGGCAAGCATTGACAAATCGACTAGGCAGGCTGGCGCGCGTTTTTGATGCCGATGGTGAATACGAAATTAGGGTAGAAGTGAAGGAGATTAAACAGACATTCACAAAAAGGTTAGATATTTCATAGTGCCGTCAAAAGAAGTCATAACCACGGTGTGTAAAGTCAGAAAAACCTCTAGCTAACCGGATGCTCAACAATAACCGGAAGCTGACTGAGTTTAGAGAACAAACCCGGCAAAACCTAACTTCCGAAATAGGTCTGAAAATGAGGAGCTTACGTTCTGTGGAAGTTGAGAGTGCCTTTGGTGATATCAAAGGCAATTTTGGCTTGCGCCGTTTCCTTTTAAGAGGATTAGAAAAGTTGAAATCGAATCGGTGTCTCCATTGCATAGCACATAACATGAGGAAGATGGTTATAATGATGGTGTAAAATCATAACGCCCTCCCATCTCCGAATGTCAACGAATATTTGAGCCACGTGATCATGAATGTCTGAGCCACTTTGATCACCAATAAGTGAACCACTTAGCAATCGGTAAATTTCCTAATAGGTTTTTTATTGTAAGATGTGGTCACCGCGTAAAGCGTTGTCCCAGCAGTTATCGAGTCTAGTGGGTAACCCTTCAGGAGTTATCCGTCAGAATCCACAGCTGCACCATCTTAATGACCTTATTAGGCGTCATTTCCGACAAATATACTTGGATTATAGGTTGGATTGGCTGACACATCAAGCTGGATTCAACAGTCTGCGAGAAAACGTAACCGTTGCCTTTGGCTAAATTAAAAGCAATATTATCTGCTGTATTGAATTGGATCTGGTCGATGTTCTTTCGATACACCTTTGCGCTTAAATTCGTCTTGCTTATCGATCTCAAAATAGTAATTGGTAACGTCATAGTAAACGATGTCTGTATTTCTTCCAATGGTCTTCTTTATTTGCTTATGTAGATAAAGCTTAAGTGTGTCTCGGAACGTAACAACCTGCGAGAGGGAGCGATAAACGTCATCTAATGAAAAATCTGTGTTTTCAAAGTAGCGATCTTTTTCTTCGTATGTTTTCTTTTTTGACGCAGGGTTAAGGATGCGTGAGAAGGTGAGAAGTTTCATGATATTGTTCAGATTGTATTCGGATTTGAATTTTCGAGAATGATTAAAGAAGAAGGTGTGAAGATTTAGTTCGTGGTAGAGTTTGCTGATGGCTGCGTAGCCGATATTTTTGCGATTTGCTGTGCCTTCGGAAATCATCTCGTCTTTGCTAAATGTGATCGTGATTGGTTGCTTTTCCTCGTTCGCTTTTTTGTTCATTTCCTCAATCACTTTGCTGAAATGGCTGATGGGATCAGGATATTCTTTTTTGAGAATGTCGATGTAGCCGAGTGACTTAATCGTTTTGTGTTTAACTTTTTTTGTAACAGGGTCTCTGTAACCCTGCACAATGGAAAGATAGAGCCGGCCATTACTCTTGCTTGTTTTTAACTGCATATCAACACCTCCAATTACTATCTATTATACCATAAAATACAACAATACACAACAATAAATATCTCTAAATTTGACAAAAAGCCCAGCACACTCGATGTTTACAGGGGTTCAGAGACTTCTCTTAAATTGACTGCTGCAAAACCAGGGAGTTAAAAGGGACGTAACGAACTTTTAAATCAAAGCTTAGTTAAGCTTAGCACAATTGGCAGCAAGTTGCATCAATTGTTGTCCACTGATATAATTAACATTGTGCAAGCTGGTGTATTTTGTAAATTTGGTGCATGTTAAACAGGAAGATGGAGGCAAGCAAATGAAAACTAAAAAGTGGTTTATTTTTATGATTGCGGTCGTTTTAATGATGGCGTTGATGGTAGGCTGTGGCGAAGGCTCACCCGACAACGATGGCGAGGGAGAAGATGAGCCGGAAGAAGAAGGCAATGCTAACAGTGGTAATCCTGTGGCCAGTCTGTCAGTTCTCCATGGAGTTGAGGGGGCTTTACCGCCTGCCTAAGCTGGCAGCTATTACAGAAGGCCACGCCTGGCACTGATGATTTTGGAAACTGCTGCACTCCGTAAAGGATGGTTTGTATGTCCGCAGGCCGGAAAAAGACGCTGTTTAAATTTCTTGTGAAAGTGCTCCTGTTGCTACACCTTTTCCTGTTCCCTGCAGCCGTGCTGATGTGGGGCAAGGGCTATGTAGGGCTGGTGCGTCATTTACATGAGGGAGTCGTATACGAGGTTACTTCCATTGTGCTAGTTGAACCGTTCCGTTGGTTTCCCCGCTTCAACCGCCTGTGGGAGGGAATTTTCCTCAGGGGTGGGGGTATCCGATCTGTAACGGAGATGATTCGGGTCACAATGAATAACCCCCCAGAGCTTACCAGCCGGGTGTAATGCCATTTGATTACCGTTTGGGAGTCGCCATAATGTATAAGCCGGAAGAGTTTTGGTTTCCAGTGCCCCGTGGCGGGTGGGAGATGCTTTTCCTTGTTGTTGGTTCTATTTTTTATGTTGTTACTGCTCCGTACCGCATCCTTTTTTTCTTGCCGTTGCTGCTGTCTCCCCGCCTACTGGTTTGGCCTGTGGCCGTTCTCTGGGCTATGCTGTGGGTAGCGAGCTGGCTTTGGGGATTGACAGTTGCTTATCGCCGGTTACAAAAGGCAATTCGGGAGGACATCAAAAAGTTTGCCGGGGATATGCCTGGAGAAGATTTAAACAAAAAATCACGAAACTAGTGATAATGGTTTATGTTGTCACCGTTTGTGGATTATTAGAAGGGACTGCAAGATAAACAGTTCTCTCTAAAGTATAAAGGCGAAGCAGGTCAAGCAGCTCCGCCTTTATACTTTAGAGACATTACGGCCGTAGAAAATTTCCAACATTTCTCTTTTTAGCCGCTGTTTAATTTTACGTCGCTCACTCGGTGCTAAATCTTTTTTGGCAATACCGAAGAGATAATTGTCTAAGTCGAACTCTCTAAGAATCATCTTCGTATGAAAAATATTTTCCTGATAAACATTGACATCAATCGACTGATATTTTTCCTTTGTGCTTCCGGGAATATAGTTTTGGATAGAATTAATCTTATGATCAATAAAATATTTCCGTCCGTTAACATCACGGGTAAAGCCTCGCACACGATAATCGATGGTCATAATATCTGACTCAAAGCTGTGAATCAAGTAATTCAGCGCTTTCAACGGGGAAATATGACCGCAAGTTGAAACGTCTATATCGGCGCGAAAAGTGCTGATCCCGTCATCTGGGTGGCTCTCCGGATAAGTATGCACCGTTATGTGACTTTTATCCAAGTGACCGACAATCGATTCAGGCAGTGGCCCAGGTGCTTCGTTCTCTGACTGGGCATCATATGCTTGGCCTTCGGCAATCAAAATCGTCACGCTGGCGCCTTGAGGGTCGTAATCTTGCTTAGCAATATTTAAAACAGTGGCGCCGATAATAAATGCCACGTTTGTAAGAATACTGGTGAGACGTTCCGCGTTATATTGCTCATCAATATAATCAATGTAGCCGCGCCTGTCATCCTCTTTTTTTGCATAACAGATATCATACATATTAAAGCTGAGCGATTTTGTTAGGTTATTGAAGCCATACAGTTTAAGCTTCTTAAAGGATTTAATTTCCATTTGTCACATCCTGGATCTTAGTAATTTGTTCTGGTATATATTATAACCAGTTGCTTTGTTTAGAAACAAGCTCTATGATGCTTACTCTGGCGGATGACATCCTAGGCAGTTATTATACGTTGCTTCGGGGAAAGTAAACATAGCATCATGAGAAGGCACAATATCCTCATGACAGCCGAGGCAGAAAGACATAGTGCCACCGACAGGATGGGTGGTTTTGGGAGCTCCGCCGTGACAGAGCATACAGTTTTCAAAATAACCAAAAGTAGCCTTATGCCAATCAATTTCCTGTCTATGGCAAATATCGCAGTTGCCTTCATAGCGGCCATCAAGGCCATGGCTAACTAAGATCGGACCAGCTGCGGACAGCTCAGGCGCCAGCAGGATCACGCGGACAAAAATACCAAAGATGGTCATTACTGCTAAAGAAAATAGAAAAAATTCCTTAATCGTTTTTTCCTTTGTAGGTTTTCCCATAGTAACCTCCCGCATCTTTAATCGATAAAATATGATACCAGCGTATAGTTATTCTATCCTCAAGACAATAAACCTGCCGCCGGTGAAAATTTTGTCAGATGAGTTGCATGCAAATAAATATGACCGCGCAATTATATTTAGTTCAATTGAAAAAGACTGGCTTGAAGCCATTATTGCTTTGCCGGAACAAATCTTTTACAATACAGGGATTGCGACAAATGTCTGGATAGTCTCAAACCGTAAAAACGATAATTTGAAAAAAGGGCCGGTTCGGATAGGGAAGGTGCAACTTGTTAATGGTGTAGATTTCAATTATATATAGCAGTAGAGGGGAATTAGGTATAAAAAAGCAGATATGGGTTTTCTATTTCTTTGCCTCATTATTAAAGCTTTTTACTGCAAGAATACATTTTCTTGCAGACCCAACGGTGGCTCTTGTAGTTAAGCTAAATCCCACTATTAGTAACACTTTTAGAATGGTTGGCGAGGAAACTGCCGAAAATATTCCCAGGTACCAAGGGACATGGTACTTTGAAGGTAATTACTTTCATGTCATCGGCAATGAGCATGGCTTTCCTGGTGAGTTTATATGGAGAATTATTATTGGTCTTTGGGGGATACTAACTGTTTGGATAGTGGCGTTTTATCTGCGAAGGTATATCCTAACTAAACAAGCACCTCGCTGAATTAATTGTTTAAACATCTTTGCATATAAAATTTTTTAAGCTAAAATAGTGAGAAAATAATGTGTGGGGCATAAACCAAAGCAGCAGGTTTATGCCCTATTTCCGTTGGTCAATGCGTTATTCCCTGAAAAAATGCTTATTTGGACAAGGACTACGGCTAATTTTATGTGCAAACAGCGTGTTCTACTACCACCTAGGAAATAGGGGCGCACCACGATTTATTATAATTTTTTCATATGTGCATCCCCAGATAGAACAATTTACTTGTTCCTCAATAGCCTGTTCAAAACCAAGCTGTAGCCAAACACGATTCTTCAGTGAAGGCATAAAGGGTTGCAGCATCCATGTTGAGATGCGGATTACTTCCACTAGACTATATAGAACCAAAGAGAGTTCATTGTACTTTTCATCTTTAAATAACTGCCATGGTGCTGACTCGTCAATATAGCGGTTGCCTTTCCCAACAAAACTTATGACTTCTGACAGAGCGTCTGCAAATTGCATCCGTTCCATGAAGTTGTGATATTTACTAATTGCATTTTCTGCTTCTTTTCCAAGTTCATTGGCGAAACTGTTCTGTTTTGTCGGCACTGGTATATGGCCATTGCTGAATTTATTTATCATTGCAGTTGTGCGGCTTATTAGATTGCCGAAATCATTAGCTAAGTCATTATTATATGTTGTCACTAGTCCTTCTAATGAGAAATTTCCATCCTGTCCCCATGGCACTACCCTCATCAAATAGAAACGGATTACATCTGCGCTGTATTGCTCAATTAATTCAAATGGGTCGAGAACCACTCCACTTGACTTGCTCAGCTTTTCCCCTTTCAGGTTGATAAATCCATGTCCAAATATTTTCCTCGGTAGTGGCAATTGTAGGGCCAGAAGGATGGACGGCCAGATAACACAGTGAAACCATGTAATGTCTTTGCCCACGATATGCACATCTGCTGGCCATGTAGTTTGGTAAGCTGCCTCATCAAAGAGATACCCTGAGCCTGTAAGGTAGTTTAAAAGGGCATCAAACCAGACATAAACAGTATGATTATGGTCTTGTGGGAAGGGGATGCCCCAATGGCTGTTTGAGGAACGAGAAATGCTTATGTCCCTCAATCCTTCCTTGAGTCGGTTTTTTATTTCATTCCTGCGCGTCTCAGGCTCAATAAACTCAGGGTTTTCTTCGATATGTTGTTCCAGTCGATTCTGAAAATAACTTAAAGTAAAAAAGTAGTTTTCTTCGTTAACCCATGCAACCTTTTTAGAAGGATGATTTGGGCAGAGCCCGTCAAGCAATTGGTCTTTTTGCAGAAAAGCCTCACAAGATTCACAGTATAGCCCTGAATACGAATCTTTACGGATAAAGCCTTTATTCCAAAGGGTTTCCACTGCATTTTGGACAACAGCTATATGGTCATCATCTGTTGTCCTGATAAAGCGGTCAAAAGATATATTTAGGACACGACATAGTTCCCGGAACTGAGATGCCATATTATCGCAATAGGCTTTCGGTTCGAGGCCAAGTGAATGTGCACTTTTTAAAACATTTGTACTATGTTCATCTGTGCCGACAAGAAGAGTTGTTTGAATGCCGACCATATTTTTATACCGCTTCAACACATCGGCTCCAATCTTTTCATAAGCGTGGCCAAGATGAGGTTTGCCGTTAATGTAGTCAATAGCTGTCGTAATATAAAATCTTTTCATTTGGATTTGCCTCCTTGAAATTAATAAAGCCCCCAGGACAACAGTCCTGGGGGCGAAAGATACACTTCCGCGGTACCACCCCAATTTTGCTAAGTGAAATTACCCAGCCTCTTCAGGTACAATCATACCCTGGCACTGTAACGTGTGCGTTTAAGAGTAACGGCTTAGCCTACTCAAACTCTATATTTCGGCCAGCAGCTCAGGGGCCATGTTCGTCAGGGGCCAGACATCGGTTCTCAACAAATCCGACTCTCTGTAGTCTTACCGTCTGAGTACTCTCTCCACCATCATCGCTTTTATTTACTACAATATTTAATTAGAGGTATCTTACCACCTGGAAATTTACATGTCAAGTAATGCTTTTTCTTTTTGCTTTTTCTTTGTGTGCTTTTTCTTTGTGCTTTTTCTTTTATTTTATTCTATATAGAACGATTAATACTTAACCTTAGCGATATACAAACATGAAATTAGGGGAATGCCCAATTTGTCTCTCACTAAAAGTAGTTACGCCAGGGTGGCATACGATTTCGGACTTGATTTTTTATTCAGGGCCTTATGCGCAACACTTGAAAGTCATTCAATTAAACTTCGATTGGAAGATGTCAAATTTATTAGAAGAAAGCTTGATACATTTATTGAAAGGCATGACAGAGAAGTTGTGTTAGCCAAATATGCAGTTGATTTTGTTTGATAAAGAAATTGCCAATTAAAGTTTGGTTATTAGCCGAATAGAGTGAAAAGCATTATGTACTTAAGCACTAATCAAAAATTAATATAATTAATTTGACATAAATTGAAGGAATTTATAATTTTATGTAGTAATAAATGGGTCAGTAGTAAAGTTATGTATTACATTAACCGAGATTTGGAGAACCTTTATGGATATCAAGTTAAATAAAGCTACTATAACTGCTATTGAAAGAATTCATGTTGAAGTATATAAGCGAATTAATCAGCAATATATTGATGTCTTCTTATGCGGAGGTACCAGTAACTCAACAAAGATATCTATTAGGGATATTATTAGGGATAAGTTGTCAAAAATTAATAATGTGAGAGTTTTATATCCTGAAGACTTATTTATCGAAATTCTAAATAATGATAAAGAATCTGACTTATTAACACTTGAAAGGTTTTTGGCTGATAATTGTGATGTTATTTGCATTATTTGTGAGAGTGCTGGGGCTTTAGTAGAACTGGGGCTTTTTCCAACAACACTAGTACATTTAAGAAAGTCGTTGCTGTACTAGAGGAAAATAAAAAAAAACAAAAAAGCTTTATAATGCTAGGTCCAGTGAAGTTAATTAAAAAACACAATAAAAATAATGTAGTTTATTATTCAAAAGACCATTTAGATAAGTTAAGTAATGAGCTGAGAAAAACTTTTTTTAAGCTACAAAAATCTAAAGATATACCAATAAATACAATAGTTGGTTTATATTATATAATCCCTATGCTCTTATATTTCTTTAATACCATTGAACTTAACTTACTAATTAGTATCTTAAAACATTTATATATAAAAAATGGACACAGCTTAGAGTTCTTTGATACATTATTTAAATCCTCATTAAAGCTTCTATATAAAGAAAAAATTATCCATAGAAAATTTGAGAATACCTCCATATCATATTCGTTAACTAATAAAGGTTACGATAAATTAATAAGCGTGTTAAAAAGTGTTCGTGTTCCTAACAGAACCTCAATATACGATTCGATAAGATTCGGGATAATGCATAATCGATATTACACAAATAACACCGCTTCCCTTAGATGATTGCTGTTTGCTATATAAGGCGTGCACATTTAACTTATGTACCAGATAGCGGGAGATGGTTCGTCTTCCAAAACAAAAACTCAGAGCAATATTTCGAACTGTAAGCGTCAAACTCCACAAAGGTGAACTCCGCCGCTTACATTTCAAAAAGGACTAAAGGTAAGGGGAGCGGTGTTATTATATGAGAAGGAATTACACAAATACCTTTATATTAAATTCATTAAAATTACCAGTTATAAGTGATTTGGATTCTTTATCAAATAGTATAGGTATAAGCAAAAAGTTAATATATTTATTATCATGTAATAATGAGAATTATTATACCAAGTTTAATATGCCAAAAAGAGACGGTACAGATAGACAAATTTTATGTCCTTCATTTACTCTAAAACTGGTACAAAGGTGGATATTGGCTGAAATCCTAGAAAAAATTAACGTATCTAAAGAAGCTATGGCTTTCAGAAAAGGATATTGTGGTACTAAAAAGAACGCGGAGTATCATAGATTTAGCATATATGTTTTACAAATAGACTTGGATAATTTTTTCACATCAATTAAATCTGAGCGAGTGTTTTATCTTTTTAGAAATATGGGATACAATTTCACGATATCTAATATTCTTACTAATCTTTGTACATACAATGGTTATTTGCCACAGGGTGCTGTTTGTTCTCCATACTTATCTAATTTAATATGCTACAAGTTAGATAGAAGAATTGAGGGGCTTTGTAGTAAAAGAGATGTTTTATATTCTAGGTACGCCGATGATTTGACGTTTTCTTGTGATAATAAGTTAATATTAAGTAGTAAAATTAAAAATGTCGTTCAAGACATAGTTGAAGATGAGGGATTTAAGATTAATTCACGTAAAACTAAATTATCTTCTCCGAGTTCACGGAAACGTATTACAGGAATTATTGTAAATGGCAGCAAACTTAAAGCAAGCAAAGAATTAAAAAAGAAGGTAAGAGCAATGATTCACCGTGCTATAGTTAGTGGAGACTATAGCTCCAATTATAAAATCAGAGGTTACATTTCCTACATTAATTTTATAGAAGATAGCTATAAAAATAAAATTATAAAATATATTAACACGTTAATACAACAAAAAGATTATAAACATTTTACTGATATAGTAGATGCATTTAACGAAAATAGACTATACGAGGAACTTGAAACAATGGTATATGAGGACGTCGAAGAGGTGCATGGTTATGATGATTTTTTGTTTGGCGAAATGCATCAAGTGAGATATGAGTTCTTAAAAGAACGGGGACTTATTCAGGCAGAAGATTGTAGTGATTCGATTAACGATGAGGAAGCTAGTCTTTAACCATAGTGTTCTCCGTTAAGATGAGAAATTGATGTCTGATTATCTTTAAATACTATAAGCCGCAAAAGCTAAGCACTGAAATACTAATTTAATCAGTGCTTTTCGCTTTCATCTCAGGAAATTTACGCGACCACATTAAATCGCGTATTATTATTCATACGCTCCTGCATGTCAATGTTTATCGTCCATATTGTCAGGTGTACTAAACTTTATAAACTGAAATAGTAAACTGAAATAGTAAACTGAAATATTTATGAAAAAGTTATTTAAAGGAAATATTAGTCTTTTAGTCGAAATGAAAGCTTGTCTTGTTTATGATAATGGGAAGCGGTAAATAGGAAGGATGATTCCGTGAATAAGAAAAACCTTTCTGAACGCGATATCTGCACAAAATTCATTACCCCAGCCTTAGAGAAAGTTGGCTGGGATAAATTGCGTCAACTCCGTGAAGAGGTCACCTTTACAGCGGGTAAGGTTATTGTTCGCGGAACTCTCACCACGCGGGGTGCCAAAAAGAGAGCGGATTACATACTTTCATATAAACCTAACATCCCTATCGCTCTGATTGAAGCAAAAGACAACAACCACAGTATCGGTGCTGGCATGCAGCAGGGGCTGGAATATGCAGAGCACCTGGATATTCCATTTATCTTTTCTTCCAATGGCGATGGGTTTCTTTTTCATGATAAGTTCTCGGGGACAGAAGTTGAGCTTGCTTTGAATCAATTTCCCAGTCCTGAAGACCTATGGGAGAGATATAGACAGGCTAAGGGCTTTACCGATGGCGAAGAGAAAATCGTTACAGAAGACTATTTCTTCGGTGCCCAGGCAAAAACACCCCGATATTATCAAACTGTTGCTGTCAATCGTGCTATCGAAGCCATCGCCAAGGGGCAGGACAGGGTCATGGTTGTGATGGCCACAGGAACAGGCAAAACCTTTGTGGCATCCCAAATCATCTATCGGCTGTGGAAGTCCAGGGCAAAAAAGCGGATTCTATACCTTGCGGACCGCAACATCCTTGTTGACCAGACCATTAGCAATGACTTTAAGCATTTCGGCGATAAGATGGTGAAGGTAGAAAACCGTAAAGTTGATAAATCGTATGAGGTTTATCTGGCATTGTATCAGGCAGTTTCTGGCACCGAAGAAGAAAAGAACATATATAAGCAGTTTTCACCTGACTTCTTTGACCTGATAATTGTGGATGAGTGTCACCGCGGTTCTGCCAGAGCTGATTCCGCCTGGCGTGAAATTCTGGAGTATTACACTTCAGCTACACAAATCGGCCTGACAGCCACGCCGAAAGAAACACATGATGTATCAAACATAGACTACTTCGGTGAACCAGTCTATGTATACTCACTCAAGCAGGGCATCCAGGATGGCTTTCTTGCACCCTATAAAGTTATTCGCGTAGCTCTGGATAAGGACCTGGAGGGCTACAGGCCAGAAAAGGGCAAGCACGATAAATATGGCCATGAAATCGAGGACAGGGAATATAACATAAGCGATTATGACAAACGGCTCGTTATTGAAAAGCGCACTGAAGTCGTGGCAGCGAAGATTACTGAGTATTTAAGAAAAACAGATAGGTTTGCAAAAACGATTGTCTTCTGTGTTGATATTGACCATGCAGAGCGGATGCGGCAAGCACTGGTAAATCAGAACTTTGACTTGGTTGCGCAGAATTATAAATATATCATGCGGATAACTGGCGATAATCCTGAGGGTAAAGCTGAGCTGGACAACTTCATCGATGTGGAAAGCAAATACCCTGTCATTGTCACTACCAGTAAGCTCCTGACCACAGGAGTAGATGCGCAGACTTGCAAGCTTATTGTTCTTGATACCAACATCAATAGCATGACGGAATTTAAGCAAATCATTGGCCGTGGCACGCGTATTCGAGAAGATTACGGAAAGCTTTACTTTACTATTATTGACTTCCGTAATGCTACCAAGCTTTTTGCTGACCCAGATTTCGATGGCGAGCCTGAACAGGTCTATGTTTCGCCCGAGGATGGCGACGATGTCGTACCGCCAGGAGAAGGTCCAGATACAGGCGATGGTGGTGGAGATGATATTCCCCCTGGCGATGACAACGGGGATAGTAAGCCCCGTAAGTATTACGTGAATGATGTTGAGGTAATCGTGTTAAATGAGCGCGTCCTTTACTATGACAAGGACGGAAAACTCATTACAGAGTCGCTGAAAAGCTACACACAAAAGAACATCCAGAATGAATTTGAGACTATGGATGATTTCCTGAGACGCTGGAACAGTGCCGACAAAAAAGCTGCAGTGATAGAGGAGTTAAGGGAACTGGGCATTCTGTTTGAAGAGCTGCAGGAGGAAGTCGGGAAAGACCTTGACCCATTTGACTTGATATGTCATATCGTTTATGACAAAAAGCCATTGACCCGAACAGAGCGGGCAAATAATGTCCGCAAGAAGGACTACTTTGCTAAGTTTGGCGAGCAGGCACAGGCAGTGCTTGGAGCGCTCCTGGACAAGTATGCTGATGATGGTATTGCAAATATTGAGAGCATGGAAGTATTGAAGCTTGAGCCATTTAACCAGCTTGGCTCGCCGCAAAAAATCATTAAACTTTTTGGGACAAAAGAACGGTATCTTGAAGCTGTCAAAGAGCTAGAGAGAGAACTTTACGCGTAAATAAGCAAGCCTAAAAGGGTTGTTTTAGAGGGACATCAAGTAATAGCAAA
>Ga0208370_100313_pt1 | contig 13387 bp, 13 predicted proteins | sample Subbio12Jun_QV11_FD_184822 | JGI IMG/M metagenome (GOLD analysis project Ga0208370, IMG submission 184822) | Serpentinite rock and fluid subsurface biosphere microbial communities from McLaughlin Reserve, California, USA -CR12Jun_QV11 (SPAdes) | ecosystem: Environmental > Terrestrial > Deep...
ACCGTCTTCGACGGTCCCCCTCCCCCGGTGGGGGAGGATGGCGGCGTGGTGCGATGCGCCCGCTTCGTCCGAAAACTCGAAATCCTCGCGGAACATGGTGAGGAGGTGCTCCTCCAGCCCCATCACCAGCGGATGCACCCAGGTGTCGAAGATCACGTTGGCGCCTTCAAACCCCATCTGGGGCGAATGGCGCGCGGGGAAATCCTGCACGTGCACCGGGGCGGAGATCACCGCGCAGGGGATGCCGAGGCGCTTGGCGATGTGGCGCTCCATCTGCGTGCCCAGCACCAGTTCGGGCGCGGCCGCCGCAATGGCTTCCTCGACGGCGAGGTGATCGTCGCTGATCAGCGCCTCGATCCCGCAGCGCGCCGCCTCGGCGCGCACCTCGCGGGCGAATTCGCGCGCATAGCAGCCGAGCCCGCAGACCTCGAAGCCCAGCTCCTCGCGCGCGATCCGGGCGGCGGCGACCGCGTGGGTGGCATCGCCGAAGATGAAGACGCGCTTGCCGGTAAGGTAGGTCGAATCGACCGAGCGGCTCCACCACGGCAGCCGAGAATGGGTGTCGCCGAGGGCAGGCGTGGGATCTGCACCTGCCAGCTCGGCGACGTCGGCGATGAAAGAGCGGGTCGCTCCCACGCCGATAGGGACGGTCCGCACGGTGGCTTGCGCAAAGGTGCGCTCAAGCCAGCGGGCGGCCTCATCTGCGATTTCGGGATAGAGGACGATGTTGAAATCGGCAGCGCCGATCCGGGCAATGTCCTCAGGGGTCGCGCCCAGCGGGGCGACCAGATTGATCTCGACGCCCAAGGCATCGAGGATCTTGCGGATCTCGACCAGATCATCGCGGTGGCGGAAGCCGAGCGCGGTGGGGCCGAGGATATTGGCGCGGGCCTTCCGGCCTTCACGCGGGGGCCGCACCACCGACTTGTCGGCCAAGTGGCGCACGATCTGGTAGAAGGTTTCGGCCGCGCCCCAGTTTTCCTTGCGCTGATAGCTGGGGAGTTCGAGCGGGATCGCAGGGCAGGGCAGGCCCATCGCTTCGGCAAGGCCCGCGGGATCGTCCTGGATCAGCTCGGCGGTGCACGATGCGCCGACGATGATCGCCTGCGGATTGAACCGCGCAACGGCCTCGCGCGCCGCATCCTGAAAGATTTGCGCGGTATCCTTGCCCAGATCGCGCGCCTCGAAGGTGGTGTAGGTGACCGGCGGGCGCTTGGCGCGGCGCTCGATCATGGTGAACAGCAGGTCGGCATAGGTGTCGCCCTGGGGGGCGTGGAGCACGTAGTGCAGCTTCTCCATCGCCGTCGCTACCCGCATGGCCCCCACATGGGGCGGTCCTTCATAGGTCCAGACGGCGAGCTGCATGGCCTAGACCTCCAGCAGATCGCGCCGCCGCAAGGGGCGGGCAAAGAGTTCGGCGAGATCGGCGGCCTGGTCAAAGCCGTGGATCGGCGAGAAGACGAGTTCGATCGCCCACTTGGTGGTGAGCCCCTCGGCTTCGAGCGGGTTGGCAAGGCCAAGGCCGCACACGGTGATATCGGGCCGGTCAGCGCGCACCCGGTCAAGCTGGCGCTCGACATGCTGGCCCTCGGAGAGGCGCACTGCGGGGCCGAGATGCGCCAGTTCGCGGGCGAGATGCGCGCGGTGCAGATAGGGCGTGCCGACTTCGACCAGCTCCATGCCAAGCTCGTTCTGCAAGAAGCGGGCGAGCGGCACTTCGAGCTGCGAATCGGGCAGGAAGGTGATGCGCTTGCCGCAGAGCTGCGGGCGCAGCTTGGCCAGCGCGATGCGGGCACGCTCGCGGCCCGGGGCGATGACCTGCTCGAACAGCGCTTTGTCGATGCCGAACTCGGCGGCGGCCGCGCGCAGCCAGTCAGCGGTGCCTTGCGCGCCGAAGGGAAACAGCGCCTCGATCCGCTGCGCGCCGCGCGCTTCCAGCGCCATCGCGGTCTCGCCGAGGAAGGGCTGGGCGAGCAGATAGCGCGTGCCGGGGCCGACTGCGGGCAGATCGCGGGCATTGCGCGCGGGCAGCACGCCGACCTGGGCCACGCCCATCTCGGCGAAGAGCCGCAGGAACTGGTCCTCGACGATATCGGGGAGCGAGCCGACGATCAGCAGCTCCTTGGGGGCATCCGGCGCGAGCGCGGGCATCACCGGCACCAGCGCGGCAAGGCAGGCGTCTTCGCCCTGCGTGAAGGTCGTCTCGATCCCGCTGCCCGAATAGTTAAGGATGCGCACGCGCGGCATGTGCACCGCGCCAAGGCGCTGCGCGGCTTTGGCGAGATCGAGCTTGATCACCTCGGACGGGCAGGAGCCGACCAGGAACAGGGTGCGGATGTCAGGGCGGCGTTCGAGCAGGCGGGTGACCACCCGGTCAAGCTCGTCCTGGGCATCGACCATGCCGGCCAGGTCGCGCTCTTCCATGATCGCGGTGGCAAAGCGCGGCTCGGCGAAGATCATCACGCCTGCCGCCGATTGCAACAGGTGCGCGCAGGTGCGGCTGCCGACCACGAGAAAGAAGGCATCCTGCATCTTGCGGTGGAGCCAGATGATCCCGGTGAGCCCGCAGAACACCTCGCGCTGGCCGCGTTCGCGCAGCACCGGGCGCTGGGTGGCGGCGGGGTGCGCCTGCTCAGCTGCGCAGCTATCGAGGAGGTCGAGCGCATTCATGCAGCCACCGCCCGGCGCGGGGGCGCGCCTTCGAGCCTTGCCATGCGCAGCTTCCACAGGAACTGCCCGGCGTTGATGACGTAGGCCCCATAGCCCGCGAGTGCGACCAGCATCCGCTGTTCCAGCGTCCCCAGCCCGCCCAGCAGCATGACGAGATATAGCGTGTGCAGCGCCAGCACGAGCATCGAGAAGACGTCTTCCCAGAAGAAGGATTCGGCGAAGAGCCACTTGCCGAACACGACCTTCTCCCAGATCGAGCCGGTAATCATGATGGTGTAGAGAACCAGCGTCTTGATCACGATCGAGACATCGGCGGCGAAGGCACCGTCGCCTGTCGCGAGCGTGCGGATCACGAGGCCGAGGCTGACGAGAAAGACGAGAAACTGCACCGGGGCGAGCACGCCCTGCACCAGCGTCCAGACCGAAGCATCCCGCCGCGCCCGCTCTTCTGCGGTGTAAAGTGCGCGGGAATTGCCCCTCTCGTGGCACGCCCCCTTCACCGTGGTTCCGGGTTCGACCGGGGATGCCTGATCCGTCCGAGTCATTTGTCGCGTCAGCCTTTTCTCTCAGACTCGGATCATTACGCTTTCCAACTTAAGTGTCAAATGAATTGGACGTTCAGTTTTGTTGACGACTTATCCAACACCGGTAAGGTGGTTTGCACCCGGAGCGAAAAAGGCGTAAACCGGAGTCGCTGGCTTTTCGGGATCAGGGCCAAGGCCGTTTCCTGCACGGGCGGTCACTACCTCCTGCGGAAGGTTCGTCCGCACGACCTGGGAGGGTCTGACGAATGGGAGAGTCAAAGGCTTCGGGAGTATTCGGCGCAGGAACGGCGGTATTGAGGGGCGTGATCGCAGCGCCGCTCGAACGGGTGCGACGACGCTCCACCGCGGCCACGGACCAGCCAGACTCGGTCAACACCGTCATCGAGAGCGAGATCATCCCGCGCCTGTTGATGGCCCATTCCTCTGGCGAGGGCCGCAAGTCGCGCCTGGTGCGCGGCATCACCCCTGACGAGGCGTCCCGCTTTGCCATCCTGCCGCTCCAGCTCGAGGCTGCGGCCCTGCTCGAGGAGGTCGACGCTTTCATCGCCAAGGGTGCCAGCGTCGAGACCATCTGCCTCGATCTGCTCGCTCCCGCCGCCCGCCGTCTCGGCGAGATGTGGGACAATGACGAGTGCGATTTCCTCGACGTGACAATGGGTTTGTGGCGTCTCCAGGAAGTCATGCGCGAAGTCGCCGCGCGGGCACCGGTTGCCAGGGCGGGCCTTGCCTTGCCCCATTGCGCGCTGTTCTCGCCGATGCCGGGCGATCACCACAATTTCGGCACGCTGATGATCGAGGAGGTCTTTGCCCGCGCCGGGTGGCGCAGCGAGGCGCTAGTCAAGCCCGAGCGGCGCGAGCTGCTCGACCGGCTTGCCCACCAGCCCTTCGACCTCGTAGGATTGACGCTCGCCCGCGATTGTCCTAGCGCCGCGCTGAGCAACCTCATCAGGGCGGTGCGCAACGTATCCGCCAATCCCCACATCATCGTGCTGGTCGGTGGACGAATGATCAACGAGAATCCGGGAATGGCGATAGACGTGGGGGCTGACGGCACGGGCGCGGACGCGCTGGCCGCGCTCGAACTTGCGAATGCGCTGGTGAAGACTGCTGCGACGACCCGTGTTTTGAACCTCCGGTAGGTTCGAGAACGGACATGCTCACCCGCAAGCACTCGATCGAAGGCAAGCACCCGTTCGGGAAGGCTGCCGAATTGTTCAACACGCTTGATGCCGATGCGGCGATGAAGCTGGCAATGGTGGCGGGCGACGTCACCCTGGTGCTCGACGATACCGGCACGATCCTCGATGCGGCCTTCGACCCGCGCGAGTTTCCGGGCTTTGCCAACATGGTCGGATCCAATTGGATCGAGACCGTCACCGACGAATCGCGCCCGAAAATCATGGAGATGCTCGCTGCAGCCCGGCGCGGTGAGGTGCAGCACTGGCGGCAGGTCAACCATCCGTCGCGCGATGGCGACGTGCCGATCCGCTATGCCGTGCTCAGCGTCAATGGCGGCGAGCACCGCATCGCCTTCGGCCGTGACCTGCGCGAGGCGGGCAAGCTCCAGCAGCGCCTGCTCCAGGTCCAGCAGTCGCTCGAGCGTGACTATCTGCGGATGCGCCAGCTAGAGGCGCGCTACCGGATGCTGTTCGAGCGGTCGACCGAGCCGGTGCTGATCGTCGAGGCCGCCACGCTCAGGATCCGCGAGGCCAATCCTGCTGCCCACGCGCTGGTGGGCGCGCGCCCCGCAGGTCTGCCGGGCAAGAAGCTCCTCACCTTCATCGACAAGAATTCGCACGACTCGGTGCAGGCGCTGGTCGGCGCGGCGCTGGTCTCGGACACGGTCAGTCCGGGGCGCATCCGCATCGCCCGCGGATCGCGCGAGGTGATGGCCTCGGTCAATGGCTTCACCCAGGATCGCGGCCAGTTCCTGCTGGTCCGGCTGGTGCTTGCCAGCGACCGGCCGACGGCCGATTTTTCCCCCGTCCTCGCGCTCGTCGACCAGATGCCCGACGCCTTTGTTGTCGCCGACAGCAATCTCGAGATCGTCACCGCCAACGCCGCCTTCGTCGAGATGCTCCAGGCCGCCAGCGTTGACCAGTTGCGCGGTCGGCACCTTTCGGAATCGATCGGTCGGCCGGGCATTGACCTCGAATTGATCGAGGGCCAGATCGACCAGCACGGTGCGGCGCGCAATGTCGCGACGGTGCTGCGCGTCGGCCATGATATCGACGGTGAACCGATTGAATTATCGGCAGTCCGCACCTCGGGCGAGGATGGCTACTATGCCTTCGTGATCCGTCCGATCGGGCGCCGTCTGCGCGATCTGCCGCCCGGTTCGCAGGATCTGCCGCGTTCGGTCGAGCAGCTGACCGATCTTGTCGGTCGCATGAGCCTCAGGGACATCGTGCGCGAGAGCACGGACCTGATCGAGCGGCTGTGCATCGAGGCGGCGCTGAGCTACACGTCGGATAATCGCGCCTCGGCAGCCGAGATCCTCGGCCTTTCACGCCAGAGCCTCTATTCCAAGCTCCACCGCTACGGCCTCGGCAACCTTGCCGGCGACGGCGAGTAGGGCGTGCGGCCCGCCGGGCCTTTGCCAACCGCTAACCACTGCCGCACGACTGCGCGCAAAGGTGCCAATGACCCAGCGATGAGCGGGGGATGACAGGGGGATGGCGGCGGTCCGGCGCGCAGGTATGGTGCGACCCGCCGGGGTCCGGGCGAGCGGCAATGCGCAATCCTTTGCAATCAGACTGTCAACCGGCCCGATCAGTCCCGATCTGACATAGTTTGTTGCGCGTTTACGAATTTGAATACCGAAATCGGACTTTGCCGGATTCATAGTGTCCAAATAAGTTGACGCCTATGTCTGTCAGGCATAGCCTCGGGATATGGAGCACTCGGTACCCTCGACTCGCACCGTGCCCAGCCCGGACCGGCGTCCCGGAGGCGCTCCGCACCCGCGCGACGTGCTCGAACTGCTCAAGCCGATCACCTGGTTCCCGCCGATGTGGGCCTTCATGTGCGGCGCAGTCTCGTCCGGCGCGGGGCTGGAGGGGCGCTGGTGGTTCGTCGCGGGCGGCGTGCTGCTGGCGGGACCGCTGGTGTGCGGCACCTCGCAGGCCGTCAACGACTGGTTTGATCGCCATGTCGACGCCATAAACGAACCGCACCGCCCGATCCCCTCGGGCAGAATCCCCGGTCGCTGGGGGTTGTGGATCGCGATTTTCGCCAGCTTCGTCTCGGCCAGCGTCGGCTGGCTGCTCGGCCCGATCGTTTTCGTCGCATCGCTGGTCGGCCTCGCCTTCGCCTGGGCCTATTCCGCCCCGCCGCTGCGCTTCAAGGCGAACGGCTGGCTCGGGCCGCTGGTGTGCGGCCTGACCTATGAAGGCCTCTCGTGGTTCACCGGCGCGGCCGTGATGCTGGGCGCGATGCCTTCGGTGCAGGTCATTGCGGTGCTGGTGCTCTATTCGCTGGGCGCGCACGGGATCATGGTGCTCAATGACTTCAAGGCGGTCGAAGGCGACCGCCAGACCGGCCTCACCTCGCTGCCCGTGGTGCTCGGCGTGGGGCGGGCTGCCCGGCTCGCCTGCGTGACGATGGCGGGCGCGCAGGTGGTGGTGATCGCGCTGCTGGCGGCGTGGGGCTACATGATGTCCGCTGCGGTCGTGGCGGGCGTGCTCGCGGCGCAGATTGCCGCCATGCCGCGCCTGCTGCGCGACCCGGCGAAATATGCGCCGTGGTATAACGGCGTGGGCGTGACGCTCTATGTGCTCGGGATGCTGGCGGCGGCGCTCGGCCTCGGGGGGCATGTCTGATGCACGCCCCGCTCGCCTCGCCTGCGGTTCCGGTGGAGGGCTTCGGCTGGCTGGCGATCATCCGCATCGGCCTGGTGCAGGCGGCAATCGGCGCGCTGGTGATGCTCGCCTCGACCGTGCTCAACCGGGTGATGGTGGTGGAATTGACGCTGCTGGCGACGATCCCTGCCGGGCTGGTGGCGTGGCATTATGCGGTGCAGATCGCCCGCCCCCTGTGGGGCCATGCCTCGGACAAGGGCAACAACCGCACCCTGTGGATCGTCGGCGGGCTTGCCGTGCTGGCGGCGGGCGCGGTGCTGGCGACGCAGGCGACGCTGATGATGCGGGATTCTTTCGGCGCGGGCCTGGCGCTGGCCGTCTTCGCCTATGCGCTGATCGGCGCCGGGGTAGGCGCGGGGGGGACTTCGGCGCTGGCGCTCCTCGCGAGCGGGGTCGCACCCGAACGGCGCGCGGCCGCAGCGGCAGTGACCTGGACGATGATGGTGGCAGGGATCGTCGCCTCGGCGATCACTGTGGGCCAGCTTTTGAAGCCCTTCAGCTTCGATCGTCTGCTGTTTGTCGCGGGCGGGCTGGCGCTGGCGATGGTGGCGTTGACGGTGCTGGCGACATGGCGGCTCGAGCGGCAGGCAGGCCGCTTCGGCCATGCCGCGCGCGAGGGCGAGGTGCCCGGTTTCCGCGCCGCCCTGGCCGAGATCTGGCATGAGCCCGCCGCCCGCCGCTTCACGATCTTCATTTTCGTCTCGATGATCGCCTTCTCGATGCAGGACCTGATCCTTGAGCCCTTTGCCGGGCTGATCTTCGGCCTGTCGCCGGGCGAATCGACTCAGCTGGGCGGACAGCATCAGGGCGGCATCCTTGCCGGCATGATCCTGACCGGCGTCGGCGGCAGCGCCTTCACCGGCAAGCGGCCGGGTGGCCTGCGCGCCTGGGTGATCGGCGGCTGCCTGCTTTCGGCCGCAGGGCTCGCGGCGCTCGGGCTGGCGGCGGTGAACGGACCGCCCTGGCCGCTCGGGGTCAACGTCTTCGTGCTCGGCTTGGGCAACGGCATTTTCGCGGTCGCCGCCATCGGCGCGATGATGGGCCTGGCCGGCGCAGGCGAGACCACGCGCGAAGGTGTGCGCATGGGCGTTTGGGGGGCCAGTCAGGCGATTGCCTTCGGGCTCGGGAACCTGCTCGGCGCGGGGGGCGTGGACTATGCCCGCCACGCGCTGGGCGATGACGGGGCTGCCTTCCGGGTGGTCTTCGCCATCGAGGCAGCCGCCTTCGTGCTTGCGGCGCTGCTGGCGGTCAGGGCGACCGGGGGTGCGGCCTTGCGCAAGGCGCGAACGGAACACAGGGAAGGGGTCTACGCATGAACCAGACGATCTACGATGCCGTGGTGATCGGCGGCGGGCCTTCGGGCTCCACCGCCGCGATCGACCTTGCGCTGGCGGGCCATTCGGTCCTGCTGATCGAGCGCGGGGGCCGGATCAAGCCCTGCGGCGGCGCGGTGCCCCCGCGGCTGCTTGCCGATTTCGACATTCCGCAAGGCCTGCTGGTCGCCAAGGCGCGGTCGGCCCGCATGATCGCCCCGTCGGGCCGCGCGGTCGACATGCCGGTGGGCGAGATCGGCTATGTCGGGATGGTCGACCGCGAGGAGTTCGACGAAGCCTTGCGCGAGCGCGCCCGCCATTCCGGCGCGGAACGCCTCACCGCGACCTTCGAGAAGATCGAACGTGACGATGCGGCCCACCCCATCGTCACCTTTCGCCGCACCCGCGGCGGCCCGCTCGAGAGCGTGCGTGCCCGTGTGGTGATCGGCGCAGACGGCGCGCGCTCGGCGGTGGCCAAGCAGTGCATTCCGGGGGCGGAGCGCGTCCCTTGCGTCTTCGCCTATCACGAGATCATCAAGAGCCCGCCGAAGAACTCCGAACAGTTCGACGCCTCGCGCTGCGACGTGTTCTACCAGGGCCGCCTGTCGCCCGATTTCTACGCCTGGGTCTTCCCCCATGGCGAGACTGCGAGCATCGGCGTGGGGAGCGCCAATAAGGGCTTCAGCCTGCGCGGCGCGATTGCCACCATGCGCGACGACCTCGGCCTCGACCGCTGCGAGACCGTTCGCCGCGAAGGCGCGCCTATCCCCCTGAAGCCGCTGAAGCGCTGGGATAACGGCGCGGACGTGATCGTTGCGGGGGATGCCGCCGGGATTGTCGCGCCCGCCTCGGGCGAGGGCATATACTACGCCATGGTCGGCGGGCGGATGGTGGCCGATGCCTGCGCCGCCTTCCTCCGGACCGGCGAGGCGAAGCACCTGCGCAGCGCGCGCAAGGCCTTCATGAAAGAGCACGGGCGGGTGTTCTGGGTGCTGGGGGTGATGCAGTATTTCTGGTATTCTTCCGACAAGCGCCGCGAACGCTTCGTCACCATGTGCGACGACAAGGACGTGCAGGAACTGACCTGGCAGGCCTACATGCACAAGAAGCTGGTGCGCGCAAAGCCGATGGCCCACGTCAAGATCTTCCTCAAGGACACCGCGCACCTGCTCGGCCTGAGGCCCGCGACCTGAGGCGCACGCATTACCGTTGCAGGCCCGCCTCATCAGCCTTAGACCCCTTGCGATGAACCGGATGATGATCCTGCCGGTGATGGTGGCAAGCGTGGCGGCCCTGTGCGTGGCAGCGCTGGGCGCGACCGTCACCGATCTCGGGCCGTGGTACCAGGGACTTGCCAAGCCCGAGTGGAACCCGCCAGACGTGGTGTTCCCGATGGGCTGGACGGTGATCTATGCGCTCATCACCGTGGCCGGCATCACCGCCTGGCGCGCGGCACCGAACACGGCGACGGCGGAATGGGTGATTGGCCTGTTTGCATTGAACGGCTTTCTCAACATTACCTGGTCGATCCTGTTCTTCCGCTTCCAGCGCCCCGACTGGGCGTTCTACGAAGTCATCCTGCTGTGGCTCTCGATCCTAGTGATGATCGTCTATTGCGGGCGCTTCTCGCGTAAGGCGGCGCTGTTGCTGGTGCCCTATCTGGCATGGGTGAGCTTTGCCGCCGCGCTCAACCGGGCGGTGGTCGAGCTCAACGCGCCCTTCGGTTGAGGGCGGCACCGCGCATGGCAGGGCAGGGTCTTGTCGAATTGCTGTTCGAGGGCGGCCATGCCGCCGACGTGATCCTCGCCGTGCTCGCGGCCGAGGCGCTGTGGCTGCGCGCGGCGCGCCGCTGGCGGTGGAGCGCGGTGCTCGGGCTGATCGGGCCGGCGGCGCTGATCGTGCTCGGTCTGCGCGCGGCGATGACGGGGGCGGACTGGTGGTGGATCGCAATCCCGCTTGCCGCCTCGCTGCCGCTCCACCTCCTCGATCTGCGCATTCGGCTCGGTTCGATCCCGCCGCCCTGAGGAGGGTGGCCGACCGGACCTCACCTATCATCCCCAAGCAAAAACCCGGCCCGGCACTGTGCCGGACCGGGTTTTTGCTGGTGCCCGTTAGGTTTGGGAGGGGCCTTGCGGCCCCGCTCCCTCACTTCTGGCCGGTCGAAGCCTGGGCCGCCCCGCTGGGATCGTAATGGATCGTATCCGGAGCATAGTAATGTTCCTGGGCCCACAGGTACCAGTTATCGACCACCGTGCCGGTCAGCAGGATGCCGATGCCGCCGGTCAGCGTGGTCAGCACCGCAAACCACCAGGCCCAGCGGTGGATCGACTCGAAGGTCGCGTTGAACCCCATCACCCAGCGCCAGAACAGCGCGCCGCGTTCGGCGGCGGTCCCGCGATCGGTGATCTGCTCGATCTCGCGCTCACCGCCGTAGCGGCCGAGTGCCAGGATCGTCGCCCCGTGCATCGCGAACAGCAACGCCGACCCGTAGAGGAAGACGATCGAGAGCGCGTGGAACGGATTGTAGAACAGGTTCCCGTAAACCAGCGAGAAGTTGTTGGTCCAGTTGAGGTGCTCGAACACGCCGTAAGGCACCGCTTCGGACCAGCTGCCCATCAGCATCGGGCGGATGAACCCCAGCACGAGGAACAGCCAGATGGCCGAGGCGAAGGCCCAGGGAATGTGCATCCCCATGCCCAGCGCCTTGGCCCGCATGTAGGTGCGCACCCACCAGCACAGGACCGAGATGGTCAGGAAAGCACCGGTCAGGATGAACCAGCCACCCTCGTTCAGCGGCACGAAGAAGCTGAACCCGTATTCCGGTCCCGGAGGGCCGAGATAGAGCCAGAAGAATTCGCGCATGAAGGCCTGCGGGCTCCAGTTGACGTCCGCCGCCATGTTGAGGCCGATGATCATGATCGCGATCCCGCCGAAGCAGATCGAAAGCACGCCCAGAAGCCCCAGGTAAACCGGGCCGAGCTGGGCCTGGCCCAGCTTGCCCATCCAGTAGTTGTGGGTGGTCAGGGCAAGCCGCCCTTCGCTCCCGTCAAGGTGCGGGACGCCCATTTCGGGCGGCCCTTGCACTTGCACCTGCGTGAAGATGTTCTGATACGTCGCCATGGTTCAGGTGCTCCTTACGACCAGATCGGGATCTTCTTCCAGAAATCCCAGAATTCGATCCAGCTGCCGACATACAGAGTGCCGGAGATGACGATGCAGATGGCGCTCCAGAACCCGGCGTTGAGCGCCAGGAAGAGCCCCACCCGGTGGATGCCGAGCGTGCCGACCGAATAGCCGATGAAGTCACGGAAGTAGGTGTCTTCGTATTCGGGCGACTTGACGTCGGTGCCCCCGCTCGGATTGACCGCCGACAGCACCAGGCCGCCGTGCAGGGCGAGCGCGAGACAGTTCGTGAAGAAGAACGTGATCGCGAGCATGTGCACGGGGTTGTAGTGGAAGTTGCCGAAGGCGTAACCGACGTTCGAGACCCACTCGAGGTGGGTCCAGATGCCGTAGGGGAAGCCGTTGCCCCACGCACCCATCCACAGCGGACGGATGACGTTAAGCGAGACATAGGCGAACACCGCCACGCTGAAGGCGATCGGCACATGGTAACTCATGCCGAGCTTGCGGGAGATTTCCGCCTGCCTGAGCACCCACGAACTGAACGCGACGACCGCGCAGGCCGTGATGATCTGCCAGTACCCGCCCTGTTCGAGCGGGGCGAGGCTGAGGCCGTATTCGATCGGCGGTGGATTGATCGAAATGAGCCAGGGGTTGAGAGTCGGACCCTGCGTCGCGGCGGCGAAGATCAGTGCGGTGCCAAGCAGCGCGCTGATTGCCGTCGTCACTCCAAAGAATCCGACATAAAACGGCCCGACCCAGAAGTCGAAAAGGTCGCCGCCGATCAATGTGCCACCGCGGACGCGGTATTTCCGCTCGAAACTAAGGAGCGCCATAGGTCCATCCTCCCCGCCACTGGGGCGGGTGCTATAGGTTGTCGACGAGTGTTAGGAGGCAGGCAGGCGAACCTGCCCCCTCACATGTTCGAGCGAGACTATCCCGCCGCCGGGGCTTCCGGCGAAGTGATGGCCGCCGCCGCAGCCGGCGGAGCACCCTGTTCCAGCCAGTTGTAGGTGGTGGTGCTGAGCAGGATGAAGTGGATGGTGAACGCCAGTACGGCGAGACCAACGTGCAGCGCCACAAGGGTGCGGCGAATATCGAAGTAGAACCAGAGTCTCCACATGGTGAAGTTCCTTTCAGATTTTTCGGATCACGGTTCCGACCGAAAGCGGACCGGCAAGCCGGTGGCTTTCAGCCGAACAGCCGGTCTTGGATCAGAGCGGCAGCCAGGGCTTGTTGGCCCAGAGCAGCGCATGGGCGAGAAGCGCGATCACCACGTAGATGGTGAAAGTGCCCATGAAGCCCTTGTGGATTTCCTGAGCCTCTTCAGGGGTCAGGTGAGTCCCGATGCGTTCATTCATTGGGTTGTCTCCGTTCAGTTGGGTGTGAATGGAAGCCCGAAGGCCTCCGTCGGCATCCCCGCGTGATCCCCCACGTGGATTGGAGAGCCCCCGTCAGGGGGGCATGGGCTGGCGCTGCGGCGGCGATGCCCCGCGGCGGCGACAAAGGCGTATGGCGGGCGTGCATCGTCATCATGCGCCCGCTCCTTCCAGCAGCGCCTCATCGAGGCAGTCTGCGGTGACTGTTTCGGTCCCCCGCTGGCGCGCCCGCTGCTCCGCCGCATCGCGCAGGCGCTTGGCGGCGGAAATGCGGATCAGCACCGGCTGGGCTTCGACCAGTGTATCGAGCCGCGCCTTGGCGGCCTTGTCCCAGATCAAGGGCACCTCGGCCCGCGCGGGCGTCGCCTCGACCTTGTCCATCTCGGTGCCCAGCGGCAGGATGTGGAACAGCGCGTCGAACAGTGCATTGCACACCTCCTGCACCAAGTAGGTCGCGCCCGAATAGCCCATGAAGGGCGTGCCGGTGTGGCGGCGGA
>Ga0208370_100316_pt1 | contig 13345 bp, 12 predicted proteins | sample Subbio12Jun_QV11_FD_184822 | JGI IMG/M metagenome (GOLD analysis project Ga0208370, IMG submission 184822) | Serpentinite rock and fluid subsurface biosphere microbial communities from McLaughlin Reserve, California, USA -CR12Jun_QV11 (SPAdes) | ecosystem: Environmental > Terrestrial > Deep...
AGGACGCAGGCGCTAGCGAGCACTGCTCGCTGCCTGCGGCGAACGCCCGCCGCGCTGCGGCGGGCCGGGGCGAGCGCCCGCCATGCTACATTTTCAGCCATGGCGCGGCCCTCCGCCGCGCGGGAATCCGGCCTGCCCCCGATGCGTTCCGCCCTGCTGCCCGCCGCCCTGGTCGCGGCCTTCGTCCTTCCGGCCGAAGCGGCCCGGACCGACCCCGCGGCCCGGGCCGCCTTCATCGCCGAAGCCGGCACCCGCCACGGCCTCGGCGCCGCCGAGATCGAGGCCTGGCTCGCCAAGGCCGAGTACCGCCAGGGCATCGTCGATTTGATGTCGCGGCCGGCCGAGCGCGTACTGACCTGGCGCGAGTACCGGCCGATCTTCATCACCGAGGCGCGCATCCGCGAGGGCCGGCGCTTCCTCGCCGAGCACCGCGAGGCGCTGGACCGCGTCGAAGCCGCCACCGGCGTGCCCAAGCAGTACATCGTCGCCATCCTCGGGGTCGAGACCAGCTACGGCCGCATCACCGGCCGCCACCGCGTGCTGGATGCGCTCTACACCCTCGGCTTCCACTACCCGAGCCTCGGCAACCCCGAGCGCGAGGCGCGCCGCGGGGCCTTCTTCCGCGACGAGCTGGCGCAGTCGCTGCTGCTCGCGCGCGAGGAGGGCATCGACATCCCGGCCCAGCTCGGCAGCCATGCCGGGGCCATGGGCTGGGCCCAGTTCATGCCCTCGAGCTACCGCGCCTACGCGAAGGACGGCGACGGCGACGGCCGCCGCGACCTGTTCGGCTCGCTGCCCGATGTGTTCGCCTCGATCGCCAACTACTTCGTCGCCCACGGTTGGCAACCCGGCATGCCGGTGGTGGTGCCGGCCGTGGCCGAGGCCGGTGCCGCCTACACGCCGCAGGGCATGGAGCCGCGCCGCAGCCTCGCCGAACTGGCCGGCAAGGGCTTCCGCCCGGCGCAGGCCGTGGGCCACGACCTGCCGGCCCTGCTGGTCACCCTGGAGGGCGCGGCGGGCACCGAGCACTGGCTCGGCTTCCGCAATTTCTACGTGATCACCCGCTACAACCGCTCGGTGATGTACGCGCTGGCCGTGCACCAGCTCGCCGAGGCGCTGGCGGCCCCCGACGCCGCGGCGACGGCCGCGCCGCCGGCGTGAGCCGGCACACGCCACCGCCGTGCGTCGCCACCGGCGGGCCGGCCCTGACCGCGATCCTGGGCCTGCTCCTGCTGGCCGGTTGCGCCACCGCCCCGCGGGGGCCGGCGGATGCCGCCCGGCCGCTCGCCGAGGCCCCCCGCGCCCAGCCGGAACGCCTGCCGCCACCGACTTGCGTGCCGATGCGCGAGCACGACGAATCGCTCTACACCGCCGGCGGCCTGTACGCCCCCGGCGTGCCCGACCGCGGCCCGCCGAGGCCGGTCCACGTCGACCACCTGCCGGAACCAGTGCCGCGCCGCGAACCGCGCGCCCGCCACGGCAACATGCCGAGCTACAGCGTGCTCGGGCGGACCTTCCGGGTGATGGACTCGGCCGAGGGTTTCGTCGAGCGCGGCACCGCGAGCTGGTACGGCTACAAGTTCCACGGCCGCCACACCTCCAGCCGCGAGCTCTACGACATGTGCGCCTTCACCGCCGCGCACCGCAATCTTCCACTGCCCACCTACGTCCGCGTCACCCATCTCGGGAACGGCCGCAGCGTGGTCGTCCGGGTCAACGACCGTGGTCCTTTCCATGGTGATCGCATCATCGACCTGAGCTACGCCGCCGCGCGCCGGATCGGCATGGTCGAGGCCGGCACCGCGCCGGTCGAGGTGCGGGTGCTGAAGGAACCCTACCCGCAGGTCGCCGCGGCCCGGCCCGACCCGCGCCGACCCGATGCCCGCCGTCCCGGGGGGCGGTCGGAACCGGCCGGGGAGGGGCCGCAGGTGGTGCAGGTCGGCGCCTTCGGGGATCGCATGAACGCCGAACGCCTCGTCCGCCAACTGGAGGACGCTGGCCTGCCCGGCGCCCGCCTCGACCACGCCATCGTCAACGAGCGCAGCGTCTGGCGGGTGCGCTTCCCGGCGCAGGCCGCGGCCGCCGCGGCGGCGCTCGCCGACCGCGTGCTGGCGAGCGGGCTTGCGGCCCCCCGCCTGTTCCGCGCCGAGCCCTGATCGTCCCCGCAAGCCGCCCGGCGTTAAGCCGCGGGGCCGTACCTTCGTTCCCATCCGCCGTGCCCGGAGCCTCACGCCCCACCATGCGTCCCGCCGCCCTGATCGTCCTGCCGCTGCTGCTCGCCGCCGCCACGCTCCCCGCCCAGACCCCGCAACCGGTCCCCGTGCCGGTCCCGGTGCCGCAAGCCGCGGCCGCGCCGACCGGCCCGGTCGCCATCCCGCCGGCCCCGGCCTCCAGTGCCGCCGCCTGGATCCTGATGGACGTCGCCAGCGGCCGCATCCTCGCCGGGCAGAATTACGACGCCCCGCGCGCGCCGGCCTCGCTCACCAAGGTGATGAGCTCCTACGTGGTCGCCGCCGAGCTGGCCGCCGGCCGCATCCGCCGCGACGACACGGTGCTGATCTCCGAGCGCGCCTGGCGCGAGGGCGGGGCCGGCACCGCCGGCAGCTTCTCCGGCTTCGAGGTCAACAGCCGCGCGCCGCTGGAGGCGGTGATGACCGGCATGGTGGTGCAGAGCGGCAACGACGCCTCGATCGCGCTGGCCGAGCACGTCGCCGGCAGCGAGGAGGCCTTCGTCCAGTTGATGAACCACCACGCCCGCCGGCTCGGCCTGCGCAACACGAACTTCGCCAACTCGCACGGCCTCGACGCCGAAGGGCAGGTGATGAGCGCCCGCGACATGGCGACCCTGGTGCGGGCGCTGGTCAACCATTTCCCCGAAGCCTACGCGCTGCATTCCATCAAGGAGTTCACCTGGAACGGCATCACCCAGCACAACCGCAACGGCCTGCTCTGGCGCGACCCCAGCGTCGACGGCGTCAAGACCGGCTTCACCCGCAGCGCCGGCTTCAACCTCGCGGCCTCGGCCGAGCGCGACGGCATGCGGCTGGTCTCGGTGGTCATGGGCATCGACGCGCCGACCCGCGCCGAATCCTTCCGGCTGCGCGAGTCCGACAACCTCGCCCTGCTGAACTGGGGCTTCCGCTTCTTCGAATCGCACGCCCTGTTCGATCCGGCGACGCCGCTCGCCACCCAGCCGGTGTTCAAGGGCCGGGCCGACGAACTGGCGCTGGGCGTGGCCCGGCCGTTGCGCGTCACCCTGCCGCGCGGCCGCTACGCCGACCTGAGGCCGCAGATCGACGTGCCGAAGCGGATCCTCGCCCCGGTCACCCGCGGCCAGGCGATCGGCACGGTGCGGGTGCTGCTGGACGGCGAAGTGGTGGCCAGCGCCCCGCTGGTGGCCTTGGCGGAAGTGCCGGAGGCGGGCTTCATCGGCCGCATGGTCGACGAGTTCCGGCTCTGGTGGAACGCCGAGTGAGCGCCGGGGTGCGCATGCCGATGCCAGCGGATCCCCACGGGCGCGGCCTGCAGTTCCCCGGCACCTTCGAGGTCTGCGCGATGGGCGCGGCCGATGCCGGCCTGGCGGTGCGGGTGCCGGCGGCACTCTCCGCCGCCGGCCTGCGGTTGCACCCGGAGCGCCAGCGCAGCCGGCCCTCGGCCAAGGGCAACTGGGTGTCGGTCACCTGCGCCTTCGACGCCGCCACCCGCGCCGACTACGAGCTCGCCCACGCCACCCTGCGTGCCCTGCCGGGGGTGAAGTGGACCCTGTGAGGCCGCTGGCGGTGCGCTGGCTCGGCCGCCGGGCGTACGGGCCGGTCTGGCACGCGATGCAGCAGCTCACCGACGGGCGCGGCCCGGACACGCCCGACGAGTTGTGGCTGGTCGAGCACGAGCCGGTGTTCACCCTCGGCCAGGCCGCCCGCCCGGAGCACGTGCTGGCCCCCGGCGACATCCCGGTCATCCCGGTCGACCGTGGCGGCCAGGTCACCTACCACGGCCCCGGCCAGCTGGTGGCCTACCCGCTGCTCGACCTGCGCCGGCTCGGCATCGGCGTCAAGGCCCTGGTCGAGTGCATCGAGCAAGCCGTCATCGACACCTGCGCCGGCTACGGCATCGCGGCCTTCCGCCGGCCCGGCGCGCCCGGCGTCTACACCGCCGATGGCGCCAAGATCGCCGCGCTCGGCCTGCGGGTGCGGCGTGGATGCAGCTTCCACGGCCTCGCCTTCAACATCGCCATGGACCTCGAACCGTTCCGCCGCATCAACCCCTGCGGCTACGCCGGGCAGCCGGTGACCGCGCTGCTAGACTGCGGCGGTCCCGGCGAGCTGCGGCCCGTGGCCGACGTGCTGGTGCCCCACCTCTGCCGCCCGCTTGGCCTCGCCGCCGAGTGGCGCGACGACCCACCGCCGCCCGGCTGAGCGGCAGCTGGCATCGATCCCTCCACCGCCCCGTAAGCGCGCCTCCGACCCCCATGTCCACGCCGACCAAGTCCATCCCGCTCACCGTGCTCGCCCCGGACCTGCTCGAGGCCGGGCGGAAGCAGCTCGGCGGCGAGAAGATCGGCCGCAGCCCGGTGCGCTTCGAGGAGGCCCCGACGCTGCGCAAGCCCTCGTGGATCCGCGTGCGCCTCCCCGCCGGCAACGCCGTCCAGCAGCTCAAGGCCCGGCTGCGCGAGAACGCGCTGGTCACGGTCTGCGAGGAGGCGAGCTGCCCGAACCTGCACGAGTGCTTCAGCCACGGCACCGCCACCTTCATGATCCTCGGCGCCGTCTGCACCCGCCGCTGCAGCTTCTGCGACGTCGCCCACGGCCGCCCGAAGCCGCCCGACCCCGAGGAGCCGCGGAAGCTCGCCCGGACCATCGCCGACATGCGCCTCAGGTACGTGGTGATCACCTCGGTCGACCGCGACGACCTGCGCGATGGCGGTGCCCAGCATTTCGCCGACTGCATCCGCGAAGCCCGCGCCCTGCTGCCTGCGCTGAAGATCGAGATCCTCACCCCCGATTTCCGCGGCAAGGGCCGCATGGACCGCGCGCTCGAGATCCTCGCGACGAACCCGCCGGACGTCTTCAACCACAACCTCGAAACCGTCGAGCCGCTGTACCCGAACGTGCGCCCCGGTGCCGATTACGCCTGGTCGCTGCAGCTCCTGAAGCGCTTCAAGGCCCAGCATCCGGCCATACCGACCAAGAGCGGCATCATGCTGGGCCTCGGCGAGACCATGGAGCAGGTGAAGGAGTGCCTGCGCCACCTGCGTGCACATGACGTCGACATGGTCACCATCGGCCAGTACCTGCAGCCCACGCCGCACCACCACCCGGTGATGCGCTACTGGACGCCGGAGGAGTTCGAGGAACTCGCGGCCTACGGCCACGGTCTGGGCTTCAGCCATGTCGCCTCCGGGCCGATGGTCCGCTCCTCCTACCACGCCGACCGCTCCGCGGCCGAGGCCGGCGTCGGCGCCTGAGCGCCGGGCCGCGACCTCCGGCACATCCGCATCACCCTCCCGCGGGGCATGCTCGCGGGGCCAGCCCCCAGGTCCGCCCATGCCCAAGACCCTGCCCTTCGTCCTCGCCCTGCTGCTGCCGGTGGCCCTCGGCGCCGCCCTGCTGGTGCCGGCCGCTGGTGGCGCCAGCGCCGGCACCACCGCCACCGCGACGGCGACCCGTGCTGCCGCCCCGGCCGCCGCCCCGGCGGTCCCGCCCGAGGCCTTCCGCCCGGGCAGCGACCAGCAGTCGGTGGCCCGCCTGCTGCACGGCTACCTTTCGGACAGCCGCTTCGCCTACGCACCGCGGCCGCTCGACGACACCCTCGCGGTGGCCATCTTCGACAACTACCTGGAGCGGCTCGATCCGCAGCGGCTGTTCTTCACCGCCGCCGACATCGAGCGCTTCCGCCCGTGGAAGACCCGCATCGACGACGCCATCCGCAGCGGCGAGCTGCAACCGGCCTTCGACCTCTACGTGCTGTACCGGCAGCGGGTGCAGGAGCGCGTCGCCTTCGCCCGCCAGCGCCTGCAGGGCGAATTCGACTTCACCGGCGATGCCTACTGGCGCTTCGATCGCAAGGACGCGCCCTGGGCCGCCGACGCCACCGAGTTGGACGCGCTCTGGGAGAAGCACGTCAAGAACGACTGGCTGCGGCTCAAGCTCGCCGGCCGCGAGGCCGAGGCCATCCGCAACACCCTCGACCGCCGCTACGCCCAGCTCGCCACCCGCGTCGGCCAGCTCAAGCCCGAGGATGCCTTCGAGACCTTCATGAACGCCTACGCCGGGTCGATCGACCCGCACACGGCCTACATGAGCCCGCGCAGTGCCGAGAACTTCAACTTGGCCATGCGGCTCTCGCTGGAAGGCATCGGCGCGGTGCTGCAGAACCAGGACGACTTCGTGGTCATCCGCACCCTGGTGCCGGGTGGCCCGGCCGCGCTTTCCGGCCAGCTCGCCGTCGGCGACCGCATCGTCGCGGTCGGCCAGGCCGAGGGGCCGATGGTCGACGTGATCGGCTGGCGGATCGACGACGTGGTGCAGCTGGTGCGCGGGCCGAAGGGCAGCCGGGTGCGGCTCGACATCGTGCCGGCCGCGCACGGCAGCGACGGCCCGCACCGCATGGTCGAGATCGTCCGTGACCGCGTCAAGCTGGAGGAGCAGGCGGCGCGCCGCCAGCTGGTCGAGGCCGACGGCCGCCGCATCGGCATCCTCCGGCTGCCGACCTTCTACGCCGACTTCGAGGCCAAGCGCCGCGGCGACCCCGATGCCCGCTCCGCCACCCGCGACGTCGCCCGCCTGCTCGCCGAGATGCGCGCCGAAGGCGTCGATGGCGTGGTCCTCGACCTGCGCGGCAATGGCGGCGGCTCGCTGGCCGAGGCCATCGAGCTGACCGGCCTGTTCATCGACACCGGCCCGGTGGTGCAGGTGCGCGAGGCCGGTGGACGCATCAGCGTCGAGGGCGACGAACGCCCCGGCGTGGCCTGGGACGGCCCGCTGGCGGTGCTGATCGACCGCAGTTCGGCCTCCGCCTCGGAGATCGTCGCCGCCGCCCTGCAGGACTACGGCCGCGCCCTGGTGCTCGGCGAGACCAGCTTCGGCAAGGGCACGGTGCAGAACCTGGAGAACCTCGACCGCTTCCGCAACGGCGGCGGCTCGCGCTACGGCCACCTCAAGCTGACCGTGGCGCAGTTCTACCGCATCGACGGCGGCACCACCCAGTTCAACGGCGTGGTGCCCGACCTCGCCTTCCCGGTGACGCTGGACGCCAGCGAGTTCGGCGAGAGCACCTTCGACAACGCCTTGCCGGCCTCGCGCATCGCCCCGGTCCGCTTCCAGGACTACGGCCAGTTCGCGCCGCTGCTGCTGCCGCTCGCGCAGCGCCACCAAGCGCGGGTGGCCGGCGACATCGAGGTGCAGTGGTGGAAGGAGGACGTGGCCCGCTTCCGCGCCGAACGCGAGCGCGGCACGGTCTCGCTCAATTACGAGACCCGCCGCGCCGAGCGCGAGCAGGCCGAGGCGCGCCGGCTCGCCCGCGCCGCCGAGCGCCAGCGCCTCGGCCTGGCCGACGGCCTGCCGAGCCGCGCCGACGACGGCCTGCAGGCCGACGAGCGCGACGTGGCCCAGCAGGTCGCCGACGAGGAGGCCGCCGAGAACCACGTCGACCCGCTGCTGCGCGAATCCGCCTTCGTGCTCGGCGATGCCATCGCCCTGCTCGCCAAGGACGAGGCCCTGAGTGCGAAGGTGCTGCCGCACACCGGCCAGGCGCGGGTCTGGGTCGAGTGAGCGGCGCCGCCGTGCCGGCACCGCGGCCGCTGGCGGTGGCCGCGGCCCTCGCGGCGGTGTACCTGGTCTGGGGCTCGACCTACCTCGCCATCGCCATCGGCCTTCAGGGCTTCCCGCCCTTCGCCATGGGCGCCATCCGCATGCTCGCCGCCGGCGCCCTGTTCTACGCGCTGCTGCGCTGGCGCGGCATGCCCGCGCCGACCGGTCGTCAGTGGCGCAAGCTGTGGGTGATGGGCGCGCTGATGGTGCTGTTCGCCAACGGCCTCGTGAACCTCGCCCAGACCGAGGTGAGCTCGGGGCTCGCCGCCATTGCGGTGGCCTCGATGCCCCTGTTCGTCGCGGTGTTCTCGACGCTCAAGGGCCGCCGCCTCGGCCGGCTGGAGTGGACCGGCATCGCGCTCGGCCTGTCCGGGGTCGGGCTGCTCAATGCCGGCAGCGAACTCGCCGGCTCGCCGCTCGGCATGCTCTGCCTCGTCGTCGCCCCGCTGGCCTGGGCCTGGGGCTCGGTCTGGAGCCGCGACCAGGACCTGCCGCCCCCGTTCATGAACGCCGCCGGGCAGATGCTCTGTGGCGGCGTGCTGATGGCGCTGGCCTCGCTGCTGCTCGGTGAACGCTTCAGCGGGCCGCCATCGCTGGACGCCGTGCTGGCGGTGGTCTACCTCGGCGTGTTCGGCTCCATCGTCGGCTACAGCGCCTACGTCTGGCTGCTCGGCAACGTGCGCCCGGCGCTCGCCACCTCCTACGCCTACGTCAACCCGGCGATCGCCGTGCTGCTCGGCGCGCTGGTGCTGCAGGAGCGCTTCGACGCCGACACCTGGCTGGCGATGGCGGTGATCCTCGCCAGCGTGGTGCTGGTCACCCGCCCGCCGCGGGGTGCCTGAGCGGCGGCGGAGGGTGACTTCCGTCAGTGCCGGCGGAATGCCGATCCTGCGACAGTGCCGTCATCGCCGGCCCGGCAGGCTGTGCGCCGTTGCCTTGGAGTGCCCATGAGCCGTCCCGAAGATCTGCTGCGCGACCTCCGCATCGACCGCCGCCCCGGCGCCACCCCGCGCCGCCGCCGGCGCTGGCCCTGGCTGGTCGGCGCGGCCGCGCTGCTGGGTGGTCTGCTGGTGCTGGCCGGCGGCCGCCCGGTACCGGTCGAGGTGGCCACGGCGCGCGCCGCCGCCGATGCCGGCCCGCCGGTGCTGCTCGATGCCTCCGGCTTCGTCACCGCGCGGCGGATCGCCACGGTGTCCTCGCGCATCACCGGGCGGGTGGCCGAGGTGCTGATCGAGGAGGGCATGCGGGTCGAGGAGGGCCAGGTGCTGGCCCGGCTCGACGCCGCCGACGCCGAGGCCCAGCTCGAGCTCGCGCGCGCCCAGCTCGCCGCCAGCGAGTCGCAGCTCGCCGAGGCGCAGGCCCAGCTCGCCCTCGCCGAGTCCACGCTGGCCCGCCAGCAGGAACTGATCGCCCGGCAGCTGACGGCGCCGGCCGCGCTCGATCAGGCCCGTGCCGACCGCGACGCCCGCGCCGCCCGGCTGGCCAGCCTGCGCAAGGCGGTGGAGGTGGCGCGGCGCCAGCTCGAACTTGCCCAACTCGGCCTCGAGCACACCGAGATCCGCGCGCCCTTCCCCGGCGTCATCGTCGCCAAGGCGGCGCAGCCCGGCGAGATGGTCTCGCCGCTGTCGGCCGGTGGCGGTTTCACCCGCACCGGCATCGGCACCCTGGTCGACATGGACTCGCTGGAGGTCAACGTCGACGTCAACGAGGCCTTCATCGGCCGCGTGCAGCCGGGCATGGCGGTGCAGGCGGTGCTCAACGCCTACCCGGACTGGCGCATCCCCGGCTCGGTGATCGCCATCGTGCCGACCGCCGACCGCACCAAGGCCACCGTGCGCGTGCGCATCGCGCTCGACAGCCGCGATCCGCGCATCGTCCCCGACATGGGCGTGCGGGTGAGCTTCCTGCAGCCGGTGGCGGCCGATGCCCCGCCGCCGAGCGGTGCCTTCGTGCCGGAGTCGGCCATCCTCCAGGTCGCGGCCGGGGAGGGTGGCGAGGCCGGCACGGCGGCGGTGTTCGTGGTCGAGGACGGCCGTGCCCATCGTGTCGAGGTGGCGCTGGGCGAACTGGCCGGTGCCGAGCGCCACGTCACCGCGGGGCTCGCGGGCGGCGAGCAGGTCGTCATCGCCCCGCCCGAAGGCCTGCGCGACGGCGTGCGGGTGGCCGTCGCGGCGGCCGCGGCGGGCCCGCGCTGACGCGCCGCTCGCCCGGACCACGGCCATGAGCGCTCCCTCCATCGTCGAGATCCGCGACCTGACCAAGGCCTACGTGCGCGGCAAGCAGGTGGTCGAGGTGTTGCACGGCATCGACCTCGACATCCCGGAGGGCGATTTCGTCGCCCTGATGGGACCTTCCGGCTCGGGCAAGACCACCCTGCTGAACCTGATCGGCGGCATCGACTCGCCGACCTCCGGCCTGCTCAAGGTCGACGGCCAGCGGATCGACGACTACGACGCCGATGCCCTGGCCGACTGGCGTGCCCAGACCGTCGGCTTCATCTTCCAGAGCTACAACCTGATGCCGGTGCTCTCCGCGCAGAAGAACGTCGAGCTGCCGCTCTTGCTGACCGACTTCGATGCCGCCGAGCGCCGCCGCCGGGCGCGGTTGGCGCTGGAGCTGGTGGGCCTTGGCGATCGCGCCGGCCACAAGCCGAACGAGCTTTCCGGCGGCCAGCAGCAGCGCGTGGCCATCGCCCGTGCGCTGGTCAGCGACCCCAGGTTGCTGATCTGCGACGAACCCACCGGCGACCTCGACCGCAAGACCGCCGACGAGGTGCTGCGCCTGCTGCAACGCCTGAACGCCGAGTTCGGCAAGACCGTCGTCATGGTCACCCACGACCCCAAGGCCGCCGAGTACGCGCGCCGGACCATCCACCTCGACAAGGGGCGGATCGGATGAAGTACCTCGGCCTCGTGCTCTCGGGCCTGACCCGCAAGAAGCTGCGCACCACGCTCACCTTCCTCTCGCTGGTGGCCGCCTTCACCCTGCTCGGCCTGCTGCAGGCGGTGAACTCGCTGTTCTCCGGCGCCACCGACTTCCTCGGCGTCAACCGGCTCATCACCCAGGCCAGCACCAGCTTCACCCAGCCGCTGCCGATGCGGATGATGCCGCAGATCGAGTCCGTGCCCGGCGTGCGCGCCGTCTCGCACTCGCAGTTCTTCGGCGGCCAGTACGGCGACGGCCGCAGCTTTTTCCCGCAGTTCGCGGTCAACCCGCAGCGGCTGCGCGAGACCTACCCCGAATGGGTGATGCCGGAGGACGCCTGGCGGCAGTTCATCTCCACCCGCGACGGCGCCATCGCCGGCCGCCTGCTTGCCGAGCAGAACGGCTGGCAGGTCGGCGACATCATCCCGCTCAACAGCTTCATCTGGACCCGCGCCGACGGCTCGCGGCTCTGGGAATGGCGGCTGGTCGGCATCTTCGACGGCGCCAACGACGAATGGCAGAAGCGTACCAGCCTGATGTACCTGCACTTCGGCCAGTTCGACGAGGGCCGGCCGCCGATCGCGCGCGGCCTGGCCGGCGTGTTCGTGGTGCAGGTGGAGAATCCGCGCGAGAGCGAACGCATCGCCAGCGCCATCGACGCCAAGTTCGCCAACTCCTCCGACGAGACCCGTACCCAGAGCGAGCAGGAGTTCCAGCTCGGTTTCCTGCGCCAGCTGGGTGACATCGGCCTGATCGTCAACCTGATCACCGGTGCGGTGTTCTTCTCGATCCTGTTCCTGACCGGCGTGGCCATGAGCCAGGCGGTGCGCGAGCGCATCCCGGAACTCGCCGTGCTGAAGTGCCTCGGGTTCCGCGACCGGCAGGTGATGGGCCTGGTGCTGGCCGAGAGTTTCGTGCTCTGCCTGCTCGGCGCGCTTGCCGGGATGGGGCTCGCCACCCTGGTGATGCAGGGCCTGCCGCCGGAGTTCCCGATCAGCGCCGACGGCTTCGTCTGGGCGGTGGCGGGTGCCAGCGTGCTGCTGCTGACTTTGCTGGTCGGCCTGCCGCCGGCGCTCACCGCGCAACGGCTGAAGATCGTCGATGCGCTCGCCGGCCGAGCCGGAGATTCCGCGCTGGAACTCGCCTTCCGCCGTGCCATCGAATGGCCGCTGGCCGCCTGGCGCTGGGCGCTCGGCCGGCCGCCCCGCGACGCTGAGGCCTGAAGGCCATGAGCACCTGGACCCAGGTCCGCGAGATCACGCTCATGAACCTGCGCTCGGTGCCCGAGCGCCTCGGCCCCAGCCTCGTCATCGTGGTGGGCATCGCCGGCGTGGTCGGCGTGCTGGTGGCCCTGCTCTCGATGTCGGCCGGCTTGCAGCAGACCCTCGGCAGCGGCGGCCGCACCGACCAAGCGGTGGTGACCCGCGGCGGCAGCAACGGCGAGCTGTCGAGTTTCCTCGCCATCGGCTCGATGACCCTCGTCAAGCAGGACCCGGCCATCGCCCGCGGCGAGGACGGGGTGCCGCTCGCCAGCGGCGAGATCATCGTCATCACCGAGGTGCCGCGCCCGGGGCAGCGCACCGGCGCCAACGTTACCCTGCGCGGCCTGCCGCCGGTGGGCCTGCGGCTGCGTGAGGAGTTCCGTGTCACCGCCGGCCGGATGTTCCGTCCCGGCGTGCAGGAGCTGATCGTCGGCGAGGGCGCGGCCCGCCAGTTCGCCGGGCTGGAGGTCGGCCGCACGCTGCGCTTCCGTGGCTCGACCTGGACCGTGGTCGGGCACTTCGCCGGCGGTGGCATTTATGACTCCGAGCTGTGGAGCGACGTCGGCACCGTGCAGGGTGCCTGGCGGCGGCCCTCGGTGTCCTCGGTGCTGGCGCAACTGCGCACGCCGGCGGAACTGCCGACGATGACGGCGCGTCTCAAGGCCGATCCGCAGCTCGACGTCGAGGCGGCCACCCAGCTCGATTTCTACCAGGGCCAGAGCGGCAACCTCACCGCCACCATCGGCGTACTGGCCGGCATCGTCGCCTTGATCATGGCTTTCGGTGCCGCCTTCGGCGCGCTCAACACCATGTATTCGGCGGTCTCGGCGCGCACCCGCGAAATCGGCACGCTGCGCGCGCTCGGCTTCGGCGCAGCACCTGTGGTCGCCTCGGTGATGGCCGAGGCCCTGCTGCTGAGCTTCGCCGGCGGCGCGCTCGGCGCCCTCTTGGCCTACCTCGCCTTCAACGGCTACGCGGTCTCGACCCTCGGCGGCGGCTTCACCCAGATCGCCTTCGAGTTCGCCGTCACCCCGGCCTTGGTCGGACTGGGGCTCGGGCTCGCCGTGCTGATCGGGTTCATCGGCGGCCTGGCCCCGGCCCTGCGGGCGGCTCGCATCCCGGTCACTTCCGCCCTGCGCGATTGAGCGTGCATCCGGCGCGCCGTTCCGGGCGCGCCTGCCTTCGTGGGCCACGGGGCCGTCGGTTCCGGGCGCGCCTGCCTTCGTGGGCCATGGAGTCGCGGCCGGCGACGGCTACGCGTCCCGCTCCGCAGTCGCCGGACGGCGCACGTCCCTGTGCGCCTCCTGCGACCGCCATGGCCCACGGGCGCGGCGCGGATCGTCTGCGGCG
>Ga0208370_100317_pt1 | contig 13336 bp, 13 predicted proteins | sample Subbio12Jun_QV11_FD_184822 | JGI IMG/M metagenome (GOLD analysis project Ga0208370, IMG submission 184822) | Serpentinite rock and fluid subsurface biosphere microbial communities from McLaughlin Reserve, California, USA -CR12Jun_QV11 (SPAdes) | ecosystem: Environmental > Terrestrial > Deep...
GCCACCTGCTTTCCGCGCGATCGCCCATCCATGGGCTCACGCGCGGCGCTCGGCTCCTGCCTCGCTGCCGCAGGTCGGCCCTCACCGCCGCGGCTCGCCTCGAGCGGAGCAGCGACTCAGGCCGCCACGGCGGCGAGGTAGCGGTCGAAGCAGGCCGCCACCACGCGCAGCAGCAGTCGGCCGCGCCCGGTCACCTGGACCGTGTGCGCGCCGCGCACCACGAGGCCGTCGCGGACCAGCGCGTCGAGCCGGGGTGCCGCCTCGTCGAGCAGGCCGCTGGCGTCGACGCCGTGGCGGCGGCCGAGTTCCAGCACGTCGACCTCGCCGTGGCACATCAGCTCCTCGATCAGGTCGGCGCGCAGCAGGTCGTCCTCGTCCAGCACCAGGCCGCGCCAGACCGGCAGCCGGCCGGCGTCGATGGCGGCCTCCCAGTCCGACAGCTCGCGCGGGTTCTGGGCGTAGGCATCGGCGATGCGGCTGATCGCGCTGGCGCCGAAGCCGACGAGGTCGGTGTCGGCGTGGGTGGTGTAGCCCATGAAGTTGCGGCGCAGCCCGCCCTTGCGGCGGGCCAGTGCGAGCTCGTCGAAGGGCTGGGCGAAATGGTCCATGCCGATGTAGACGTAGCCGGCCGCCAGCAGGCGCTCGACGGCCAGCCCGAGCAAGGCGATCTTGGCGGCGGGCGAGGGCAGCTCGGCCGGGTCGATGCGGCGCTGGGCGCGGAACATCTGCGGCAGGTGGGCGTAGGCGTAGACGGCGATGCGGTCGGGGCGCAGTTCGATCACCTGGTCGAGGGTGCGGCCGAAGCCCTCGGCGGTCTGCCGCGGCAGGCCGTAGATCAGGTCGAGGTTGATCGAGCGCATGCCCACCGCGCGCGCCGCTTCGACCACGGCGCGGGTCTCCGGCTCGCCCTGCAGGCGATTGATCGCCGCCTGCACCGCCGGGTCGAAGTCCTGCACGCCGAGGCTGATGCGGTTGAAGCCGGTCGCGTGCAGGGCGTGGACCGTGGCCGGATCGGCGTGGCGCGGGTCGATCTCGATCGAGAGGTCGGCGTGGCGCGGGTCGCCGAAGCGGAAGCGGGTGCGCAGGTGGCCGACGAGGGCGGCGATCTCGCCGTGGTCGAGGAAGTTCGGGGTGCCGCCGCCGAAGTGCAGCTGCACCACTTCGCGGTCGGCGTCGAACAGCGGGGCGAGCGCGTCGATCTCGCGCTCCAGCCGGCGCCGGTAGGCCGGGCCGCGGGTGCGGTCGCGGGTCACCACCCGGTTGCAGCCGCAGTAGAAGCAGGGGCTGGTGCAGAACGGGACGTGGACGTACAGCGACAGCGCGCGCGGCAGCGGCTCCTCGTTGCTGCGGGCGATGGCGGCGCGCAGCTCGGCCGGGCCGAAGGCGGTGGAGAACTGCGGTGCGGTCGGGTAGGAGGTGTAGCGTGGTCCCGGCCGGTCGTGGCGGGCCAGCAGTTCGGCATCGAATCGGGGGGCGGCAGCGGTGGGCATGCCGCCGACCCTAGTGGGTGCGGCACCTGGCTCCGTTGATTCCGGTCAACTGCCGGGCGACCGCGAGGCGGATCGCGCGGACCAGCTCGGCGGCGTTCGGGTGGCGGCCGCTGCCGCCGGGCAGGGCGGCGTCCCAGGCCTGGCCGAGGGTGGTGCGGCCGACGATCGGACGCCCGGCGACCCGGGCCCAGGCATCCGCACTCGGCTTGCCGAGGTAGGCGAGGACGGCGCGCTTGGTCGTGGCCGCCAGCGGGCCGTCGGCCTCGGCGCAGCCCTTGAAGATGCCCGGTTCCTTCATGCCGTCCGAGCGCGCCGGGGTGGTGGTCGCGGACGTCGTGGCGGCCGGCGGCGGGTCGGCGGCCGGCGGCGGGGAGGGCGGATCGAGCATCGATGGGCTCCGGCGAGGGCTCGAACGGAGCAGGAGCAAGAACCATGCCAACCCTGGCGGCCCCGGACCGACGGTATTCCGTCGCTGCCGGTGCCGGTCGGTGCCGCGTGCCGGGGGCTGCGGGGGTTCCGTCGGCCGGTGGGTGCCGGACCGGCCTTGGCCGCCGCTAGGGCGGGTCGAGGAAGCCGTCGTGGCGCCAGGTCAGCACCAGGGTGTCGCGGTGGCCGGCCGCGCCGTTGGGTTGGATCGGGGTGGTCTCGTGGATCACCCGGGCATCGTCCAGCAGCAGGGTGGTTCCGGGCTCGGCCATCGTGAAGCGCAGGCCGGCCGGGCCGTCGGCCTCGAACACGCGGGTCTCGCCGCCGCGCACCGCCACGCGCTCGACGAGCACCACGGCGACGAAATCGACGCCGTCGCGGTGCGCGCCTTCCGGGGTCGGGCGGCCGATGCCGGCGGCGGTATCGATGCGGAACTGGTGCACCTCGAGGAAGGGCAGGGGGCGCCCGGCCGCGGCTGCGCAGCTGCGGCCCAGCCCGAGCACGAGGGCGAGGAAGGCCGGATCCTCCAGCGTGCCGTCGAGCACCGGGGCGAAGTGGCGCCGGTAGCCGCCATGCAGGGCGTTGTAGTCGAGGGGCTGCCAGTGCGGGCGATCGACGCGGCGTTCGATGCGCCGCCCGTCATCGGCCAGCACCAGCGAGGCATGGCGACGGAAGCGGTAGCGGCCGCCGTCGCGCAGGTGGGGATCGGGCGGCAGCGCCTCCCAGTGGCGGGCCAGGGCCGCGAAAGCGCCGGCATCGAGGCTGCCGGCCCGGAAGCAGGCTTCCGGACCGAGGCGGACGAAGCCTTGGGCGGCGAGCGTCTCGACCGGCGCGGCATCGTCGAGCCGCCAGGGCGGCGTGCGCGGGACGCCGGCGGGATCGTGCCGGTGGGCGGGGGCGACGTGGGTGGGCTCGGGCATCCGTCCATTGTGCGCCCGGCGGTTGGGCGGTGGCAGGGCCGGGGGCTCGGGCACAATGACGATCCTTCCTTTGCCCATGCCGAAGCGGATGCCCGCCAGCCCGATCCTCGAGACCGTCGAAACCAGCACCGGCCCGAAGCCGGTCTTCTCGGTGGTCTGGCTGCACGGCCTCGGTGCCGACGGCCACGATTTCGCGCCGATCGTCCCCGAACTGCTGCGCCGCGATTGGCCGGCGCTGCGCTTCGTGTTCCCGCACGCGCCGGTGCTGCCGATCACCATCAACGGCGGCCACGCGATGCGGGCCTGGTACGACATCGTCAGCCTCGACTTCGGCAAGGTGCGCGAGGACGCCGCCGGCGTGCGTCGGGCGATCGCCGAGGTCGAGGCCCTGATCGCCCGCGAACACGAACGCGGCGTGCCGGCGAACCGCGTGATCCTCGCCGGCTTCTCGCAGGGTGGGGCCATCGCGTTGGCGGCCGGCCTGCGCCGCGAGCAGCCCCTGCTCGGCCTGGTCGCGCTCTCGACCTACCTGCCGCTGGCCGCCGAAACGCTGGCCGAGGCCACGCCGCAGGGCCTCGCCACGCCGCTGTTCATGGCGCACGGCACCCAGGACCCGGTGGTGCCGCTCGTCGCCGGGCAGAAATCCGCCGAGGCGCTGAAGGCCCTGGGCATGGATGCCAGCGTGCGCCGCTACCCGATGCCGCATTCGGTCTGCGCCGAGGAGATTCGCGACTTGAGCGACTGGATGACGGCGCGCTTCGCCGGCGGCTGACCGGGCCGAGGCGACGGCCCGCTCCGGCGCGTCCGGCGTCGCGGTTTCAGCGCTCCTCGTGCTCGGCGAGCGCGTGGGCGCCGACCATGATCATGCGCAGCATCTCGACCAGCTGCTCGACCACCTCGCCGCGGCGTTCGCGCGGCAGGTCGATGGCCGTGCCGCCCATGGCGAACACCAGGCGCGTCATCGCGGTGGCGACCAGGGCCGGGGCGTGGATCGGCCGCCCGCCGGCCTCGGAGAGCCGCACCAGGTCGATGCGCAGTTCCTCCTCGAAGGTGCGCAGTTCGCGCTCGACCGCGGCCTTGTAGGCGTCCGAGCCGACCATGCCCTCGCGCAGCAGGATGTGCAGCAGGCGCTCGTCGGCGTCGAGCTGCTCCATGAAGGTCTCGATCGAGGTGCGGATCACGCTGCGCCCGGGACGCAGGCGGGTGCGCGCCTCGCGGATGATGGTGCGCAGGCTGCGCCCGCCCAGCTCGATCAGCGCGATGGCGAGTGCGTCGATGTCGCGGAAGTGGCGGTAGAAGCTGTTCGGCGCGATGTCGGCCTCGCGGGCGACCTCGCGGAGGCCGAGCGTCGAGATGCTGCGGTGCGGCCCGAGCAGGCGCAGGGCGGCGGCGATCAGGTCGTCGCGGCTGATCTGCGGCTTGCGGCCGGGGCCGGGGCCGGGCGCGGGCGGGGCGGCGCTCGCGGGGCCGCGGGCCGGGCCGGACGGGAAGGGCGTGGGGTCGGGCATGGCGGGCCTCCGGGCCGGCCAGTGTAGGCCGAGGATGCCGGGCGAGGGCGGGATCGGCCGTTCAGCCGCCGTTGTCGATACAGGTGTCTGCACAAGTGTATAGAATTGGCTGGTCGCCCACCGAGCCTGCCGATGTCCTTCGCCCTCGCCCCACCCCCGTTCCGCCCGGCCTGGGACTACTGGCGCGGCCTCTTGCAGCCGGGCTGGAGCCCGTACGGCAACACCGCGCGGATCGTCCGCCGCGCCGCCGCCGCCGCCGACAGCGAGACGCTCATGCTGCGGCCGTTCCGCCGCCTCGCCGAGTGGCAGCCGGGCCAGCACCTCACCGTCGGCTTCGAACTGGACGGCCGCCGCTTCCAGCGCAGCTTCACTCTCACCAGCCTGCCCGGCGAGCGCGACTTCGCCCTGACCGTGCGCCGCCGCGCCGGCGGCCGCTTCGCCGACTGGCTGGCCCAGGCCGGCGCTGGCGCGCGGCTGCAGATCAGCGATCCCTGGGGCGGCCTCGCCTTCGAACTGCCGCAGGCACCGCGGCGCCTGCTGCTGGCCGCCGGCAGTGGCATCACCGCGGCCATGGCCCAGGTGCGCGCCGCCGCCGCCCGCGGGCAGTTGGCCGGCCTCGGACTCGCCTACTGGGTGCGCGAACGGGCGCAGGCCTGCTTCATCGAGGAACTGCACGCCCTGCAGGCACGCTTCCCGGAATTCCGCTTCCGCCTGTTCCTGACCGGCGACACGCCGGTGGCCGGGCACGAGGCCGACGGCCGGCTCGACGCCGGCACGCTGGCCGCCCTGCCGGCCGATCCCGCCGGTGCCGAGGTGCTCGCCTGCGGGCCGCAGGGCTTCGTCGCCCGCGTCGAGGCCTTGTTGCGCGGGGCCGCTGCGCGGGTCGCCACCGAGAGTTTCACGCCACCGCTGCTGCGCCTGCCCGAGTCGCCGGTGGCCAGCGTCGCCCTGACCCTCGCCCGCAGCGGCCGCACCTTGAGCATCCCCACCGGCACCCCGCTGCTGGCCGCACTGGAGGCTGCCGGCCTGAACCCGGAGCACGGTTGCCGGGCCGGCCTGTGCGGCCGCTGCGTCTGCGCCAAGCCCGAGGGCGTGCACGTCGACCTGCGCGACGGCAGCATCCACCCGGAACCCAGCCGCGCGCTCAAGCTCTGCGTCAGCGCGGCGCGCGGCGACCTCGCCATCGACCTCTGACATGAACGCTGCCACCCCGCTGCTCACTGGCGAGCGCCTCGAAGCCTTCGGCGCCGAACTCGACGCCTTGCGCGAGCGCCACGTCCGCGACCTCGGCGCCGCCGACGCCCGCTACATCCGCCGCGTGCGCCACGCCGTGCGCTGGACCGAAGTCATCGGCCGGCTGGCCCTCTACGCCGCCGCGCCCTGGCCCTGGCTGCTCTGGCCGCTGTGGGCTTTTGGCGTGCTGGCGCTCGCGGTGTCGAAGATCCTCGACAACATGGAGCTCGGCCACAACGTCATCCACGGCCAGTACGACTGGATGAACGACCCCAGCCTGCAGGGCGATCGCTTCCAGTGGGACCACCTCTGCCCGGCGGAGTGGTGGCGGATCACCCACAACCACAGCCACCACCAGTGGACCAACGTGCGCGGCAAGGACGACGACATCGGCTACGGCCTGCTGCGCATCTTCCCCGAGCAGCGCTGGACCCCGTTCGCCCTCGGCCAGCCGCTCTACGCGGCGCTGCTCGCGGTGTTCTACCAGACCGGCATCGCGGTGCAGCACCTCAAGCTCGGCAAGTACCTGAAGGGCCAGCGCCCGTGGCGCGAGTTCTGGATGGAAGCCCGGCCGCTGCTGCGCAAGCTGCCCTGGCAGGGCGGCAAGGACTACCTGTTCTTCCCGCTGCTGGCCGGCCCGTTCTTCCTGCCGGTGCTGCTCGGCAACGCGGCGGCCAACCTGCTGCGCAACCTCTGGACTTTCGTGGTGATCTTCTGCGGCCACTTCACCCGCGACGCGATCACCTTCACCCCGGCGCAGGTGCGGGAGGAGACGCGCGCCGGCTGGTACCAGCGCCAGGTCCGCGGTTCCTCGAACATCGCCGGCGGCAGGCTGATGCACCTGATGACCGGCAACCTCTCCCACCAGATCGAGCATCATCTGTTCCCCGACCTGCCGGCGCGGCGCTATGCCGCCATCGCCACCGAGGTGCGGGCGATCTGCGCGAAGCATGGCGTGCCCTACAACACCGGCTCGCTGCCGAAGCAGTTCGGCGAGGTCGTCTGGCGCATCCTCCGCCACGCCTTCCCGAGCCGGCCGCGCTGGGTGCCGAAGCCGGCCTGAGGGCGGGCCGGCGCCCGCCCGGGCGGGCATCGGCGATACTCGCGGCATGCCGAAAGCCGCCGACCGCCTGACCCTGCCGGAGTTCTGCACGCCCGCGCGGCTCGGCGCCACCCTGGTCGCCGGCCAGCTGGTCGTCCTGACCATGGCCCTGGCGCCGACCCGCACGGCGCGCTGGGATTTCACCGAATTCGCCTCGGCCAGCGCGCTCGCCACCTGGATCGCGCTCGCCTCGGCCTCGGCCCTGTGCAAGCTGCGCCCGCACCTGGCGCGCCTGCCGGCACGGCTCGACTTCGCCGCCGCCACCACGGTGCCGATGCTGGTGGCGGCGATCGGTGCACTGGCCCTGGTCTACATCGCCGGTACCGTCGGCGGGTTCGTGCTGGCCGCCGGCGAGGGACGCCGCTTCGTGCTCGCCACCGTGGTGCTGAGCGGCCTGATCGCCGCCATCGCCCTGCGCTACTTCGCCACCGAGGACCGCTGGAGGGCCCAGGTGCAGGCGGTGGCGCAGGCGCAGATGGAGGCCCTGCAGGCGCGCATCCGGCCGCATTTCCTGTTCAACTCGATGAACTCGATCGCGGCACTGGTGCGGCGCGATCCGGCGGCGGCCGAGCGGGCCGTCGAGGACCTCTCCGAGCTGTTCCGCGCCGCCCTCGGCCACGATCGCGGGGGCGACACGCTGGCCGGGGAGATCCACCTCGCCCAGCGTTTCCTCGGCATCGAGCAGTTGCGGCTCGGGGAGCGCCTGCGGGTGCACTGGGAGAGCGATCCGGGCCTGCCGCTGGACCTGCCGATGCCCCGCCTCGTGCTGCAACCGCTGCTGGAGAACGCGGTGGTCCATGGCATCGCCCGGCTTCCGCAGGGCGGGGAGATCCGCATCCGCCTCGCCGTGGTGGACGGTCGGCTGCGCATCGAGGTGGGCAATCCCTTCCCCTCCGGCGTGGCCCCGCTTTCCGGCAACGGCCATGCACTGGCCTCGATCCGGCAGCGGCTCGAGCACTGCTTCGGCGCCGGTCTCGGTATGACGGTCGTGGCGGAGCAGGGCTACTATCGCGTCCGCCTCGACCTGCCCCTGCCCTGAAGCGTGAACGTCCTCATCGTCGACGACGAACCGCTGGCCCGCGAACGCCTGGCCCGTCTGCTGGACGGGCTGGGCGGCCACGCGCTGTCGCCGCCCTGCGGCGATGGCCGCGCCGCGGTCGAGGCCTGCGCGGCGGGCGGGGTGGACCTCGTGCTGCTCGACATCGAGATGCCGGGCATGGACGGGCTGGAGGCGGCCCGCCATCTGGCCGGCCTCGCCGACCCGCCGGCGGTGGTGTTCTGCACCGCCTACGACGCCCACGCCCTCGCCGCCTTCGAGGCGGCGGCGGTCGACTACCTGCTGAAACCGGTGCGCGCCGAACGCCTGGCCGAGGCCCTGCAGCGCGCCGCCCGGCGCCGCGCCGAACGCCTTGTCCCCGCCACTGCGCCGGCCCCGGCCCGCGCCCGCAGCCACCTCGCCGTCCGCCTGGGCGGCAGCCTCAGGCTGGTCCCGGTCGAGGACATCCGCTACCTGCAGGCCGAGGAGAAATACGTGGTCGTCCACCACGTCCGCGGCATGGACCTGGTCGAGGACTCGCTCAAGGCGCTGGAAGCCGAGTTCGGCGAGCGCTTCCTGCGTATCCACCGCAACTGCCTCGTCGCCCGCGGGCAGTTCGCCGAGCTGCGCCGCCACGCCGACGGCAGCACCCACGTCCGCCTCCGCGACGGCGGCGTCGAACTCGAGGTGAGCCGGCGCTGCCTGCCCGGCCTGCGCGCGGCCCTTGCCCATCTCTGACCCCGCCACGGCGCCCTTCCTGACGGACCCCCGCCCCGATGCCCCGACTCCGACTGGCCACCCGCGAGAGCGCGCTGGCGCTCTGGCAGACCGAACACGTCGCCGCCCGCCTGCGCGCCCTGCATCCCGGCCTCGAAGTGGAACGGGTGCCGATGAGCACGCGTGGCGACCAGATCCTCGACCGTGCGCTCGCGGCCGTTGGCGGCAAGGGCCTGTTCCTGAAGGAGCTCGAGGTGGCGATGCTGGAGGGCCGCGCCGAGGCCGCCGTGCATTCGCTGAAGGACGTGCCGATGGAACTGGACGGGCCGTTCGCGCTGCCGGCCGTGCTGGAACGCGCCGATCCCTTCGATGCCTTCGTCAGCCAGGCGCATGCGGCCTTCGACGTACTGCCGCGCGGCGCCCGCGTCGGCACCAGCTCGCTGCGGCGGCAGGCGCAGTTGCGGGCGCTGCGGCCCGACCTCGAGCTCGTCGACCTGCGCGGCAACGTCAACACGCGGCTGGCGAAGCTCGACGCCGGCCAGTACGACGCCATCGTCCTCGCCTGCGCCGGCCTGCAGCGGCTCGGGTTCGAGGCGCGCATCCGCGAGCGCTTGGCACCGCCGCGGATGCTGCCGGCGGTGGCGCAGGGCGCCATCGCCATCGAATGCCGCGCGGACGACGTGGCCACGGCCGCCCTGTTGCGCGGGCTGGACCACGCCGCCAGCCGCACCTGCGTCGAGGCCGAGCGCGCCATGAACCGCGCCCTGCACGGCAGTTGCCACGTGCCGGTGGCCGGTTTCGCCGAATGGCGCGACGGCGGGCTGCACCTGCGCGGCGCGGTCGGCGACGTCCGCGACGGCCGGATGCTGCGCGCCGAGGCCACGGGCGACGCCGCCGACCCGGAGGCCCTGGGCCGGCGCGTCGCCGGGGAGCTGCTGGCGCAGGGCGCCGGCGCCCTGCTGGGCCGCTGAACGCTACGGATGGAAGGGGAAGTAGCGCGGGATGAACACCACGGCCAGCACGAAGAAGATCGCGTTGAGCGGTAGGCCGATGCGCACGAAATCGGTGAAGCGGTAGCCGCCGGCGCTGTAGACCATCGTGTTGGTCTGGTAGCCCACGGGCGTGGTGAAGGCGGTCGATGCCGCGAACATCACCGCGATCAACAGCGGCTTGGCGTCCACGCCGAGGCTCTCGGCGGTGCCGAGCGCGATCGGCGTCAACAGCACGGCGGCGGCGTTGTTGCTCATCATCTCGGTGAGCGCCGCGGTGACGAGGTAGAGCGCGGCCAGCGCTGCCAGCGGACCGAATGCGCCGAGCGGCGCCAGCGTGTGGTCGACGATCCATGTCGCGAGGCCGCTGTCGCGCATGGCGATGCCGAGCGGGAACACGCCGGCGAGCAGCACGATCACCCGCCAATCGATCGCCGCGTAGGCGTCGTCCGGGTCGAGGCAACGCAGCAGCACGAGGCCGATGCAGCCGAGCAGCGCCGCCTCGACGATGGACATGGTGCCACTCGCGGCCAGGCCGACCACGGCGGCCATGACCGCCACCGACATCAGCGCGCGATACCAGTCGATGCGCTGTTCGTTGCGCTCGGAGACCACCACCAGGGCCGGGTCGCGGCGCAGGTCGGCGAGCTCGCGGTCGGGGACGCTCAGCATCACGAGGTCACCCGCGGTCAGCGGCAGCGAGCGCAATGCGCTGGCGACCCGGTTGCCGCGCCGGTACAGCGCGATCAGTTGCGACTGGTGCTGCTCGGCGAGCGGGACCTCGCCCAGTGTCCTTCCCTCGAGCCGGCTGTTCGGGGCCACCATCGCCTCGACCAGCACGGCGCGCTCGCCCTTCGGCACGGTGTCCAGCCGCAACCCGTGCGCATCGGCGAAGGCGGTGAGCTTGGGCCACTCGCCCTGCACCAGCAGGCGGTCGCCGGTGGTGATGGCGGTGTTGCGCGGCGCCCAGTGCTTCTCGTCGCCGCGGATCAGTTCGAGCACGTAGACGCCGTGCGACTCGAGGGCACGGATCTCGGCCACCGTCCGGCCGACCAGCGCTGATCCGGCCGGGACGTGCAGTTCCGTCACGTACTTGCCGAGTTCCTCGGAGGGCGGCTGGCCCGGCGCTTCGCGATCCGGCAGCAGGAAGGGGCCGGCCAGCAGCAGGTAGGCCACGCCGAAGCCCAGGAAGACCAGCCCGAGCTGGCTGAATTCGAACAGCGTGAATCCCTCGTGGCCGGAGGCCTGGGCGATGCCGTTGACGAGCAGGTTCGTCGAAGTGCCGATCAGCGTGCACACGCCGCCCATCTGCGCGACGTAGCTCAGCGGGATCAGGAACTTCGACGGCGCGCGCCGGCTGGCCAGCGCGGTGGCCAGCAGCAGCGGCAGGAACACCGCCACCGCGGCGGTGTTGTTGATGAAGGCCGAGATCGGGCCGACCACGGCCAGCACCAGTGCCAGCACCAGCCACGGGTTTTTCACGCGTGCCAGTTGGCGTCCGAGTGCGAGCAGCGCGCCGCTGCGGGCGAGGCCGGCGCTGAGCACGAACATCGCGGCGACCGTGATGGTGGCCGGGTTGCCGAATCCGGCGAGTGCATCGTCGGCACCGACCAGCCCGAGCAGGAGCAATGCCGAGAGCACCATGAGGGCGATCACGTCGACGCGCAATCGTTCGCTGATGAACAGCGCGGCGGCGGCGACCAGAACGGCGAGCGTGAGCCAGGCGTCCAAGGTGGTACTCCGAGCGATAAGGGCGGGGAAGGGCTCCAGTCGGCATTGGCGGGATGCCGGGGGCTTTGCGATGCTAGGGCCTCTCCGCGTCGAGGTCGAGCCGCCGATGGACCGCTACGAACGCATCCTCGCCCTGCACCGCATCCTGAAGTCGGCGCGCCTGCCGGTGACGCTGCAACGGCTGATGGACGAGCTCGGCTGTTCGCGCGCCACGCTCTACCGCGACCTCGCCTTCCTCCGCGACGGCCTCGGCGCGCCGCTGGAAGGCGGCGAGGGCGAGGCGAGGTTCCGCTACGACGCGCAGGAAGCCGATCGCTTCGAGCTGCCGGGCCTGTGGCTCAGCTCGGAGGAACTGCACGCGCTGATGGCGGCCCAGCAGCTGCTCGACCGCACCGGCCCCGGCGTCCTCTCGGCAGCGATCGCCCCCCTGCGCACCCGCATCGACGCCCTGCTGCAACAGCACGCCGGCGGCCGGCGCTGGCCGATCGAACGCATCCGGGTGCTGGGCAGCGGCACCCGCCGGATCGACGAGGCGGTGTTCCGCATGGTCGCCAGCGGCGTGCTGGAGCGCCGCCGGCTGCGCTTCGAGTACCTCGCCCGCTCGACCAACACCCGCACCCTGCGCCAGGTCTCGCCGCAGCGGCTCACCCACTACCGCGGCAACTGGTACCTCGACGCCTTCGACCACGAGCGCGAGGCCCTGCGCAGCTTCGCGGTCGACCGCATCCGCCACGCGCGGATCGAGGCCGATGCCGCGACCGACTTCGACGACGCCGGCCTCGACGCCCACCTCGCCACCAGCTACGGCATCTTCGCCGGCGCGCCGAAGGCCTGGGCGACGATCCGCTTCAGTGCCAAGGCGGCACGCTGGGTCGCCGACGAGCACTGGCATTCCCGCCAGGAGGGCCGGATGCTCCCCGATGGCCGCTACGAGTTGCGTGTGCCCTACGGCAACGCCCGAGAGCTGCTGATGGACGTGCTGCGCCACGGCCCCGATGCCGAGGTGCTGGAGCCCCCGGCGCTGCGCGAGCAGTTGCGCAGCCTGCTGCACCTCACCGCCGCGAACTATGGCGGCTGAGGCGGTCGGGCGGCGCATCGCCCTGGTGCTGGGGGCCGGCGGCGCGCGCGGCTTGGCCCACATCGGGGTCATCGAGGCGCTGGAGGCGCGCGGCTTCAGCATCGCCGCCATCGCCGGCGCCTCGATGGGGGCACTGGTCGGCGGCATCCATGCCGCCGGACACCTCCCGGCCTACCGCGATTGGATCGAGGCCCAGCAGCGCAGCGACATCCTGCGCCTGCTCGATGTCGCCTTCGGGGCCGCCGGCCTGATCCGCGGCGAGCGGGTGATCGCCACCCTGCGCGAACTCGTCGGCGAGCACCGCATCGAGGACCTGCCGATCCCCTTCGTCGCGGTCGCCACCGACCTCGCCACCCAGCGCGAGGTCTGGCTGCAGAGCGGTCCGCTGTTCGATGCGATCCGCGCCTCGATCGCCATCCCGATGGTGTTCACCCCGCACGTGGTGGACGGCCGCGAACTGGTCGACGGCGGCCTGCTCGCCCCGGTGCCCTTGACCGCGACCCGGGGTTTCCGCTGCGACGCGGTGATCGCCGTCGACCTCAACGGCCGCAGCCCCCGGGTGCCAGGAGCACTCGCGCCGCCCGTGCCGCCGGTGCCGACGGTCGGGCCGCGTGCCTTCGGCGCCATGCTCGACCTGATGTCGCGCTCGCTCGACACCATGCACTCGCAGATGGCGCGCCTGCAGCTCGCGCAGGACCCACCCGACCTCGTGATCCGACTGCCACGCGATGCCGCCGCCTTCTACGAGTACTGGCGGGCCAGGGAACTGCGCGAGCTCGGCCGGCGTGCCGCCGAGGCGGCGCTGGACGAGTGGCACTGAACCGTGGCCCACGGGCCATACCCTCCCGGGCGCGCCTGCCTTCGTGGTTCATGGGGTCGCGGCCGGCGACGGCTACGCGTCCCGCTCCGCAGTCGCCGGACGGCGCACATCCCTGTGCGCCTCCTGCGATCCCCATGGCCCACGGGCGCGGCGCGGATCGGACACGGCGGGTCGTGGAGCGAAGCATCCGGCTAGCTGGCGGTGCGAGTCGCTGCCGGAGCGAATCGGCGTCACGAGGCACTGCTGCGACGGAGCGTGGAGCCTGGCGGGCGAGCCGCGGCGGTGA
>Ga0208370_100318_pt1 | contig 13304 bp, 9 predicted proteins | sample Subbio12Jun_QV11_FD_184822 | JGI IMG/M metagenome (GOLD analysis project Ga0208370, IMG submission 184822) | Serpentinite rock and fluid subsurface biosphere microbial communities from McLaughlin Reserve, California, USA -CR12Jun_QV11 (SPAdes) | ecosystem: Environmental > Terrestrial > Deep...
CCCCCGCCGCCGCCTCCCGTTCAGCCGTGAACCAGAGGCACAAGGGGCGGGGGATGGCGTGCCGGAACCCGCCGCCCTCCGCCCTGCGCCCGGGGTGAGAGCCGCGTCAGAAGTTGAGCTGCGCGGTCACGAAAATGCGGCGCGGATCGCCGAAAAAGCCGGTCAGCGTCCCTTCGCGGCCCAGCGTCGGGACGATGGGCGTGCCCGGCGGCACACCGCCCGCCACGAAATTGTAGCCGGCGACGATATATTCCTTGTCTAACAGGTTTTTTCCGTGAACGCCCAGCGACCACAAGCCGCTGTCGGCGGTGTAGACGATGCTCGCATCCACCAGCACGAAACCGTCCTGGTCGAGGAAGGGGTTGGGCGTTTCGAACTGGCTCGCATCCGACCGCAGCGAGGCGAGGCCAATGAAGTCGACGATGCCGCCGCCCACCGGCAGGCCCATGTTGAAGCCCATATGCGCGGTAATGTCGGGCGTGTTCTGGAACACCCGCTCATTCGCCACGTCGCGGCCGAAGGCATCGATGAAGGTGTTGAACTTGGCATCGAGCACGCCCAGCGACCAGTTGACGCTGAAGCGGCTGCCTTCGCCCGCAAAGTCCCTGCCAACAAGCGCCGTGCCCTCGAATTCGATCCCGTTCACGTCGGCATCGGCGGCGTTCGAGGTGATGCCGATGAAGCTCTCGTTCACTCCGTCGCCGTTGGCGTCGAAGCCGACCGAGCCGGGGATTTGCACGTCGGTGTATTGCGCGAGGAAGCCGGCGAGGCTGATGTTCAGGCGGTTGTCGAGCAGCGAGGCCTTCCAGCCGAGTTCGAAGCTGTCGACCGTTTCGGGGTCGAAGGCCATGAAGTCGAACACTTCCTGCGGGCTGCACGCCCCGCCGCGCGGGTTGCGGCAGGCGGTGGTCTGGCCGCGCGGGTCGAAGCCGCCGCCCTTGAAGCCCTGCGAATAAGTGAAATAGACGTTGTGGTCGGCATTCGGCTGCCAGCTGATCGAGGCGCGCGGGTTGAAATCCCTGAAGGTCGCGCTGCCGTTGAAGTTGCTGGTCACGGCAGCCGCGACCCCCGTCCCGCCGAACAGGTTCGAGAACCCGCCAAGGAAGGTCGTGCGCAGCACCTGGCTGGTGCGCTCGTCATGGGTGTAGCGCCCGCCGACCGAGACACTGATCGTGTCCAACAGGTTGTAGGTGAAATCGCCGAACACCGACCATGTCATCGTGTTGACATCGCCAAGGGTCTGCGCGGTCAGCCCGGGCAGTGTGGTGAACAGCGCCACGTCAAAGGCGGTGAAGGCGTTGGCGTTGAGATAGTAGAAACCGAGCACGCCCGAGAGGTTGTCACTCTCGTAGAGCAGCTGAAGCTCCTGACTGAACTGGTCATTCTCGTAGATCGCCGGCACATCGAGGTCGGCTGCCGGCAGGCTGTCGAAGTCGATCGGGGTGGTCGAGGTATCCTCGCGGTAGCCGGTGATCGACTTGAAGGTGATCCTGTCCGACAGCTCGATCGCGATGTTGAGCGCGCCGCCAAAGGCCTCGACTTCCTGGTCGACGATGTTGAGCCCGGCGCGGGTGTCGAACACGTTGTCCAGCACCGGCGCGCCGGTCAGGCGACCGGGGATCAGGCGATGGCCCTGGCGGGCTTCGGAATTGTCCTTGATGTAGTCGCCCGATAGGCGGACAAACACCGGTCCGCTGTCGAACTCGATCGTGCCGCGCGCGGCCCAGGCGTCGCGGTTGTAGTTTTCGGTGCCGAGGGTGAGGTTCTCGCCGAAGCCGCCGCGCGACAGCCGTGCCCCGGCGATGCCGATCTTGAAGCTGTCGGAGATCGGGGTGGCGGCGCTGACGATCAGGTCGGCCTGATCGAACGAGCCGTAGGTGCCGCGGATCATGACGCGGGCTTCGTCGGGCAGGTTCGCGGTCACATACTTGATCGCCCCGCCGATGGTGTTGCGCCCGTAGAGTGTGCCCTGCGGCCCGCGCAGCACCTCGATGCGCTCAACCTCGTAGATATCAAGCACCGCCGCCTGCGGGCGGTTGAGATAGACATCGTCGATATAGAGCCCCACGCCCGCCTCGAAGCCGCCCACCGGATCCTGCTGGCCGACGCCGCGGATGAAGGCGGTGAGGGTGGTATTGGTGCCGCGGCTCACCTCGAGCGTGACGTTGGGCACCTGCTGGGCGATCTGGACGAGATCCTGCACGCCCTGCTTGATGAGGTCATCGCCCGAGAGCGAAGTGACCGAGAGCGGCACGTCGATCAGGCGCTCTTCCCGGCGGCGCGCGGTGACGTAGATCGCGCCATCGTCCTCGGCGGCCTGCGCCTCTTCGGCGACCTCGGCGGAGGCGTCCTGCGCGAAGGCGGGTGCGGCGAAGGTGGCGACACCGGCGCAGCTGGCAAGCAGCAGCGCGCGAGCACAAAGCGTAGTTCTCATCGAAAAGGTTTCCTCTCCTGGCCCTCGTTATGAGACGAACAATATTGAAAGATGAACCACCTTTCAAGTTTGGACTTGTGCCTGCCCCTTGCGCAGCCTACCGAAAGCGTGGAGGGAGTAGCTGATGGGCAACAGTCCGGGCACCGCGCCGCCAACCGCACCTGGAGTGGAAAACGTCGCTTGTGGCGATGCCAAGACCCCGCGCACCGAGCGCGGGCGGCGGACCTTGCGCAAGCTGCTTGATGCGGCGGCCGAGGAATTCGGCGAGAAGGGCTTCCACGAGGCCTCGGTCAGCTCGATCACGCGGCGCGCGGGCGTGGCGCTGGGCAGCTTCTACACCTATTTCGACAGCAAGGACGCGCTGTTCCGCGCGCTGGTCGCCGACATGAGCGATAAGGTGCGCACCAGCGCGCGCTCGGCGCTGAGAGCGGATATGGGCGCGCTCGAGATTGAGCGGGCCGCGCTGGCGGCGTTCCTGCGCTTCGCTGCGGAGCACAAGGAGATCTACCGGATCATCGACGAGGCCGAATTTGTCGATCCGGCGAGCTACCGCCAGCATTACGAGACCATCGCCGCGCGCATCGCCGACCGCCTGCGAAAAGGGGCGGCGGCGGGCGAGTTCCGCGACGGGCTCGGCGAGCTCGAGGCCTGGGCCGTCATGGGCATGAACGTCTTTGTCGGACTGCGCTATATTGTTTGGGGTGCCTCGGATATGGAGCCGGATGCTGTTGCGGCGGCGGTGAACCGCCTTTTGGCCGAGGGTCTGCTCCGGCGCTGAGAGTGCTGGCGCGTCAGGATTTCACGTTATAGCAAGGACTTAAAGGAAGCTGCGGTGAGGCGGGTCAGCCTTCGCAGGAGCGCGTGATATATTTGCGAAAGATTCCTATTAGCGTTCCGTATTGACTCTCATTCGCAACAAGTTTAGACACGCGGCGTCCAAACCCTCTCCAGCAGGATGCCCTTGCGCGTGTATTTGAAAACCTCTCTTGCCCTTTGCGTATCGCCCCTCGCCCTCCTCGCCGCCGCTCCTGCGATGGCCGAAGATGCGGCCATCGCCTCTGCCGAGGCTGAAGCGGAGGGCCAGCAGCAGACCGGTCGGATCACCGTCACCGCCACTCGCACCCCGGTGCTGCAGGAAGAAGTGCCCGCGACCATCACCATCATCACCGACGAGGAAATCGCCGACCAGCTCGCCACCGATATCAAGGATCTGATGCGCTTCGAACCGGGCGTCACCGTGCGCCGCGCGCCTGCCCGTTTCGGCGCGGCGATCGGTTCGACCGGCCGCGCCCGCAACGAGGACATCGCGATCCGCGGGATCGGCGGCAACCGCGTGCTGATCCAGGTCGACGGCATCCGCTCCCCCCAGGGCTTCAGCTTCGGCCCGCAGGATGCCGGGCGAGGCGGGTTTGCGGATGTGAGCCTTATCAAGCAGGTCGAGATCCTGCGCGGACCCGCCTCGGCGCTCTATGGCTCGGACGGGCTGGCCGGCGCGGTCAGTTTCGTCACCGCCGATCCGGTTGATCTCATCAAGGACGCGAGCTTCGGCGGCTTCGTCACGTCGCAATATTCTGCTGACGACAATGAGTTTGCTCAGACCGCAACCCTCGCGGGCAGGACCGGCGACCTTTCCGCGATGATCGCCTATACAAGGCGCGACTTCAACGAACTGGCGAACCGCGGCACCATCACCGGCACCGGCCCTGCACGCACCGCGCCCAACCCGCAGGACGGCGAGAGCAACGCGGTGCTCGCCAAGCTCGTCTGGGACAAGGGGCCGCACCGCATCCGCCTGACCGGCGAGTGGCTCGAGAGCGCCGTGGAAACCGAGGTGCTGACCGGCCTTGGCCCGGCCTTTACCTTCGGCCCGCGCCCGGTGTGGATCGTTGATGCCCTGAACGCCCGCGACACGACCGCGCGCACGCGCGCCTCGCTCGACTGGACCTATAACGGCAATTCCGGTGACGTGATCGAATATGCCTTCCTTTCGGCCTATTGGCAGGATGCCGAGGACCGCCAGTTCGCCTTAGAGGAACGCACCAGCCTCACCGCCATTCCCGCACCCGACCGCGAGCGATTGAACACCTTCGAGAACCGGGTCTACGGCGCGGTCGGCGAGCTGCGCAGCGGCTTTGACCTTGGCGGGATGAAGCACCGTATCGTGATCGGCGGGGATATCAGCTCGACCCGCCAGCAGGGCCTGCGCGATGGCACCTTCCCCGGGCGGAGCGAAAGCTTCCCGACCCGCGCCTTCCCCGTCACCGACTTCACGCTGGGCGGGCTGTTCGTTTCGGACGAGATCACGCTCTTCGATGGCACGTTGACGCTGTTCCCGGCGCTGCGCTTCGATTTCTACGACCTTAATCCGACTGACGATCCGCTGCTTACCACCTTCGTGCCGCAAGGTCAGAGCGACAGCCGCCTCTCGCCGAAGTTCGGGGCGACGCTGAAGCTCGCGCCCGATGTGTTCCTTTTCGGCAACTACGCACAAGGCTTCCTCGCCCCGACGCCTGCCCAGGTGAACAACTTCTTCGAATTCATCGCCGGGGGCTATACATCGATCCCCAATCCCGATCTGCGCCCCGAGACCAGCGAGAGCTTCGAGGCGGGGGCGCGCTATGTCGGCGACATTTTCTCGCTTCAGGTGACGGGTTTTCGCGGTGACTATGAAAACTTCATCAGCCAGCAGGTGATCGGCGGGGCCTTCACCCCGCAGAACCCCGCGATCTTCCAGTTCGTCAACTTCGCCGCCGCGCGGATCGAGGGGCTCGAGGCGCGGGCCGAAATGAATCTTGAAAACGGCATCACAGGACGCTTCGCGATGGCCTATGCCGACGGTGACACCATCGACCCGAGCGGCAGGCGTGTGCCGCTCGACACGATCGATCCGTTCAATCTGGTCGGCAGCATCGGCTACCGCGACCGCCAGGGTCGCTTCGGGGCCGAGCTGATCTTGACCCATAATGCCCGCAAGGAACGCGGCGAGCTGGAACTGGCGGCAAACGGCACCGACCTGTTCGTGCGTCCCGCCGCCTCGACGATCCTCGATCTCACCCTGTTCGTGGCCGTCACCGATGCGCTTAAGCTGCGCGCCGGCGTCTTCAACCTCACCGACGAGAAATACGCCTTGTGGTCCGACGTGCGCGGGCTGCGCGTCGCCGATGCGGGGATTTTCGACGCCTTCACCCGTCCGGGCCGCAATGTCAGCGTCTCGGCCAGCTACCGCTTCTGACCAACCATGGAGGACACCATGATGAACCGACTGACCAAGACCCTTCTATCCACTGGCCTTGCCGCCCTCGCGCTCGCCGCTGCGCCTGCCCCGGCGCTCGCCGACGGTCCGATCGTGCAGACCGCCGAGGCCGCCAAGGTTGCCTTCGAGGAGGACCGCAAGACCATCCTGGCGATGGCGGGCGACTTCAAGGTGACCTTCGACATGCAGGAATCGACCCCCTGGATGGAAGGCTATACCCCGCTCGAACGCAAGATTTCCGGCGGCTATGAAAGCGTGCGCGTGATCGAGGACACCGGCACGCGCATCGTGCTCCAGCACCTGCTCGTCACCGGGGACGAGGCCAATCCCTATGTCGTCAAGCACTGGCGGCAGGACTGGGAATACCAGCCCGAAAAGATCCTCGCCTTCAAGGGCGGTGACACGTGGGAGTGGCAGGCGGTTCCGGAAAAGATGCGCGCCGGGCGCTGGTCGCAGACCGTGTGGCAGGTCGACGACAGCCCGCGCTATGCCGGATGGGGCGAGTGGGAGACCACGCAGGGCATCCGCCGCTGGCGCTCGAACTGGACCGCGCGCCCGCTTGCCCGGCGCGATGCGATCCGCAATCCCGTCTATGATCACTACATCGGCATCAACCGCCACCAGCTCACCCCCACCGGCTGGATCCACTGGCAGGACAACACCAAGATGGTGACCCCAAAGGACGGCACCGGCGAGGCGCGACCGGTGGTGCAGGAATACGTGCTCAACACATATGATCGCTTCAACGGCTACAATGTCGCGGCAGCCGAGGCCTATTGGGAAAAGACCAAGGGCTTCTGGGACGCGGTGCGCGGCAAGTGGGACGAAGTCGCCGCAGCCAATGGCGGTATCCGCATCGCGCAGGAACCCCACGCCGGAACCACCATCGCCAATGAACTCATGACCCTTGCCGATGCGATCAAGGACGGCAAGGAAACCCCCGAGGCCGCGAGCGTCAAGGCGCTGGCGCTGATCGAGGAAGGCACTTCCCGCAAGGGGGGGTAAGCGGCCCCCTTGCACTTGCCGGCGGGGGATGTGTCCTCTCTCCCGCCGGCCCTTTGCATCGCCGCCTGTGCGCCGCTAGGGCTGGGTTCCCATGATCCTGGTTATCGACGCCATCCCCGACCCGGGCGACCTTGCCGCCATCGCCGAGCGCATCGCCCTGCTCGAATGGCGCGACGGGCGCGAGACGGCGGGCCCGGTCGCCCGCGCGGTCAAGCGCAACGAGCAGGCGGTGCTCGATGGCCCTGCGGGCCGCGCGCTGAAGGAGGAACTGGGGCGGATTCTCGGCGATCATCCGGTCGTCAGGGCCGCCGCCCAGCCGCGCCGGTTTGCGCCGCTGCTGATCAGCCGCACGGGCGAGGGCGGCCAGTATGGTCCCCATGTCGACAATGCGCTGATGGGCAAGGGCACGGCCCGGCTGCGCACCGACCTGTCTTTCACCCTGTTCCTTAGCCCGCCCGGCGATTACGAGGGCGGCGAGCTGGTGATCCATGCTGCGGGCATGACCCAGTCGGTCAGGGGCGAGGCGGGAAGCATGGTGCTTTATCCCTCGGGCGCGCTCCACGAAGTGCGGCCCGTCACGCGGGGGCGGCGGATCGTGTGCGTGGGGTGGATCGAAAGCCTGATCGCCGATCCGGTGCGGCGCGAGCTGCTGTTCGACCTCGAAAACCTGCGCGCATCGCTGCGCGGGCGGCTTCCGGCACAGTCGGCCGAGCTGCTCACGCTCGACAAGACCATCGCCAATCTATTGCGGATGTGGGCGCACCCCTGAAGTCCGGGCGGCACCGGCGGCGGGCTTCTTGCGCTTGACCGTGAACCAGAGGATCAGGCTGACCCCGATCACGCTCGGCCCCGCCCATACGGCGGGATTGAAGACGTGTTCGGGCACATAGCGGATCAGGCCCACCGAAAGAAAGGCGGTATAGGCCGAGATGCCCATACCGATCAGCGCACGGAAATGCTCGCCGATATAGGTGCTGCGCGGCGGATCGACCTTGCGCCAGATATAGAGCTGCTGGATGCCCATCGACAGGATGCCGATGAAGGCCACCAGCACCATCAGCGGATGGCCGACCTGCCACCCGAAATAGCCGCACCACGCGCCCGAGAGCACCACCGCCGCGATCACCGCCTGATAGCGCAAGGACCGCAGTGCGTGCCGGTCGCGGCTGTGCTTCACCACGGCAAGTCCATAGTCGACAAAGCCGATGGTGAGGATGCCGAGATAGAGCATCATCCACCCGAACAGCCCGTCGAACAGGGTGCGGTCCCTGATCTCGGGATGGCGGGCTTCGGAGCCGTAGAGCGAAAGCAGCGCCATGCAGATGGCGAGCGCCCCTGCGCCAAGGAAGCCGTAGCACGCGGCGCGGCCCCACTTGCGGTGCCGGCCTGCGCCCTTTTTCGTGATGATCGGCCCCCAGAACGCCGTGAGCCCCACCGCACCGGTGGCGACGTGAAGGGCGACAAGGACCTCGAACAGCGCCATGCCGACGAGCATGACACAACCTGTGTAAACTTCCTAGATCACTATCACGTCAGAGCCGCGCTCAGCGCACCCGCGAGGGCGCGACCAGCACCGCGTTGGCGATCATCAGGTCCAGCCCTTCGAGATAGGCGCGGGTCGAGGGATCGTGGGCAAAGCCGATCACCAGCCCGCGGCCCTGTGGCTGCGCCATGAGATAGGGCTTGTAGGCCAGCTGCCGCCTGTTCTCGTCCCAGACATAGCCGCTCGCAATCAAGTTGCCCGGTGCCGCAAAGCGCAGCACGTTGACGCCCTTGTCGCGGCCCACGGGGGTGAAGATTTGCGACCCCGTCGCCAGCACCACTGCCCCATCGTCGTAGCCGGCAGAAAGAAAGTGGTCGGGCTCGCCCACCACGTTGAGCAGCGCACCGGGGAGGGTGTCGGGGAGCGCGGCCTGATCCTTGATCGCGTCGCGATATTCGGCATCGCTGGCGATTTCGACCGCCTCGGCGAGCGTGCCCTTGCTCTCGTCCTCTGCCTCGGTCGGATCGCGGCCGAGCGCCGCCTCGCGCTTCACCGCGAGCAGCGGATTGTCCCCGCCGCTGAAGGTTTCGAGGCTGTCGCCGATCGCCACCAGCACGCCGCCCCGGCGCACGAAATCGCGCAAGTTGCGCTGGCCGCCCTCGCCAAGCACGCTCGCGGGATCGCCTTCGGGCACCAGCACCACATCGTAGTCCGACAGGTCGGCGCGGGCGAGGCGGCTGGTGCGGATCGGGGTGACGGGCAGGCCGATGCGCTGTTCGAGCACGTAGCGCAGCGATCCGGCGGAAAGCTGCGAGATCCCGTCGTCCCACGCCACCGCGACGCGCGGCAGGGTGAGCCGCACAAAGCGATCGCTGCCCAAGTTGGGGCCGCTTTCCACCCAGCCGCTGTCGAGCGCGACGGTATGAGCGCCGATCTCGCCGGCAAGCGCGGCAAGGCGGGTCATTTTTTCGGGCGGGTTGCTCCCTGCGGGAAAGACCACCGTCCCGCGCGGAAAATTGCGCCCTGCTGCGGTAAAGGCCCTGTCGGTTACGCGGCCCTCGATGCCTTCGCGAAGGGCAAGGGTGACGAGCCGCGCCTGCCCGCCATCGGTCCAGGGCACTGCCACCGCGAAGCTGCCGCTGCCTTCGGCCCTCGGGGCAATCGGCGCATCGGCCCGCAGCGGCTCGCCGCTGGCCGCAGCGTTGCACAGCTGAACCTCGACCCCCGCCATCGGCCCGACCGACCATGCGGTCACGTCATAGAGTTCGTGCGGCAGGTCGACCGAGCGGCGGCGCTCCTGCTCGGCGAGGAAATCGGGCGGCAGCGGGGTGTCGCGGTCGAGCAGGCTGCGGATCAGCCGCGCGGCGGGCTGGGCCTGCGACACGGCGAGGTAGCCTTGGGGATAGGACTTTCCGCAGATGGTCGCCTGCCCGTCGCGCCGCAGCACGGTGATGCCCTGTTCGGCGAGCCGCCGCCCGAGCCGCTCGGCATGCCAGCGGCGCTTGCCGAGGTCGATCACATAGGTGCCCCGGCCCGCGCCCCCACCGACACTGGCCGAGCGGTAGGCAGCGAAATCCGCGAGGAACTTCTGCGGATTGTCGGCCACCGCAGCGGCGGTCGCGAGCGAGGCGGTGAAGTGGTTTGCGACCCCGTCGGCATAGGTCAGCCGGGTTCCGTCGCGCCGTTCGTACACCAGCCCGCGCGCCGATCCCTGTTCGTAGGTCGAGCCGATCGCCCCTTGGTGCGCATTCCAGGTGTCGCCGTAGCCGGGGTAGAACAGGTCATAGACCTCGCGCGTGAAATAGGGCTCCCCGCGCGCGTCGAAAGCGGCGGCGTTGTAGCGGCCGATCAGCTCGTAGGCGCGGATCTGCGCCGGAGTGAGGTTGGGGCTGAAAGGCTGAGCGGCGGGCGAGAAGAAATAGGTCTCGTCCCCGCCCATTTCGTGCAGGTCGATCACGACCACCGGGTTCCACTGCCGGATCGCGGCGACCTTGCCGCGGGTCTCGGGCTGGGACAGGGTGAACCAGTCGCGGTTCAGATCGAACATATAGTGGTTCACCCGCCCGCTCGGCCACGGTTCGTCATGCTCGGCGGCCTGGCGGTCGGCGTCGGGGACGATGCCGGTCGCGGCGAGGAAGTTGTTCAAGAACCGCGCCCGCCCGTCGGGGTTCTGCATCGGGTCGATGACGACGATGGTCTCGGCCATGATTTTCGCGGCGCGACCGTCGCCTTGCGCAGCGAGCAGATGATAGGCGGTCATCAGCGCGGCATCGGTCCCGGAGATCTCGTTTCCGTGCACGCCGTAGGCCAGCCATGTCACAGGCATCGCGGTGCCGTTGCCCGGTCGTCCCGCAGCGATGGTGGCCATATCGGCGCGGATCGCGTCAAGCCGCGCCATGTTCTGCGGCGCTGACATCACGAGGTAGTAGAGCGGCCGCCCCTCCCAGCTTGTCGCATATTGCACCAGCCGCACCCGGTCGGGTGCCGCCTCGGCCAGGGCCTTGATATAGGCATAGGTCTGGTCGGGCGAGGTGATGCGCGTGCCGGGCGCATGGCCGACCGTGGCGGTAAGGGTGGGGATTTCGGGATCGAACTCTGCCTCGATGAAAGATTGCGCAGTGGCAGGCAGGGCCGCGCCTGCAAGGGCGGCGAGCGCAACGAGCCAGCGGCCCCGGAACTTCTTTCGCATCGGATAACCTCGCATGTCCGCCGGACGCTGGCGGCAGGGATGCGAGCCTTGCCGCGATAACCCCGCTCCGGTCAAGCGCCGAGGCCGCTAGACCGTGCCCACCGCCGCACCGCCCCCTTGGACATGCCCTTGACGGCGGCACGCGGCGGCTTTGACAGCATCCTGCCGATCCACCTAGGGTGGATGCGGCTTACAGGAGAGGTCGCCCGTTTCGTGCCCTCCATTGCGTATTGACAGGCGACCGCGCAGGACTGGCCAGCGATCAAGGCCTTCGTCGATCGCAACTATGGCGCGGATGCCCCCTTCAAGCAGCGCGCCCGGTGGCAGTGGCAGATGGCCGATGCTCCCTTCGCGCTCGCGAGCGCCAGCCGCCCGCCGAGCTGGATTGCGCTTGAGGAGGGGACCGTCGTGGGCCAGATCTCGCTCCAGCCCACCCGGCTGTGGATCGGCGAGGATCCCATCGAGGCGGGCTGGAACGTCGATGTCATGGTTGATCCCGCCCGGCGCGGTCGCGGGATCGGCCACAAGCTTTATGGCGCAATCCTTTCGGCCGGCCATGTCGCAGTAACGCTGACGATGGCCGAGGCAACCCGCCGCATCGCCGAGCGCGCCGGATGCATCACGCTTCCGCCGGTCCGCCAGCTGCTGCGGGTGCAGCACCTGTCCCACCAAACGCTTGCCACGGTGTTTGCCCAGTCGGCTGCGCATGGCGGCAAGGGGCGGCTTTTCAACAAGCCGGTGCAAGGCGCGCCCGGCAAGGTGCTGGCCGTCCTTCTGGCTCAGTCGATCGCCTGCCTGGTGCGCGCAGGGGGAGAGATCATCGCCTTCAACGAACGGCGCAGACGCTTCAACCGGGATTCGAGACGTGCTTTCCACAGGGAACCAAGCATGGCCAATTCTATCGGCAGTCGCACCAGATGCGAAACGCTCATTGTGGCCCCCGCCAGCCGCGCAGCATTTTTGCCCTGCGTCAGCCCGATATAGACCAGTTGCCCCTGCTGCATTTGGACATCGCGCCAGATCGGGATTGATCGGGTGGTGGCACCGTGATGGTGAACGACCGACAAGCCTCCCATATACAGAACCTTGTAGCCTGCGCGGCGTAGGCGGTGGCAGAACTCAAGCTCTTCGGCATACATGAATATCCGCGGGTCAAGCCCGCCGACAGCCTCAACGACTTCGCGACGCATCGCCATGAAGAAGCCGACGACTGCCTCACACTCGAACTCGTCTTGTGGGTCACGCTCTTGATAGCGAGAATTGTAACGCGGAAAGGTCCGAGCGATGACTGAAGCCGGGAGAAAAGCCTTTACGAGGTAATGTATTGGCGTGACCCCACGCAGGGCAGAGGTGGCGATGCGGCCTCCACCGACATCCTGCGATACCCCGATCACGCCGATTTGCGGATCAGCAGCGAGTCTGTCGCATACCGTCCGAAGCACTCCTTCGGGCATTTCGGTGTCGGGGTTGAGCAAGAGCAGATATTTTCCGCGCGCGACGCTCAACCCGGCATTGTTGCCCGCCCCGAAGCCGACATTGCGGGTCATTTGTAGCACGCGGACCTGCGGGTATGCCGCCTTGATACGGCCCGCCCCGTCATCGCCCGAGTCATTGTCCACCACAATAACCTCGAACGTGATCTTTTGGTCGGCCTGATGAAGGCTTGCCAGACAGTCCAGCACGCGATCAGCAGAGCGGAAATTGACGGTTATGATGCTGAGCTCAGGTGCGGCAACGGGTTCGACAGCAGTTGCGCATCCTCCGATCTCGCGGAACGAGGCGGTTGGAATGTTCGCCAGCGGTGGGTAAGTCAGCGCGTCATGCCGCACGAAACCCGCCCGCGTGAATGCTCCATGCGCGCGGGTGTTCCACAAGGCGCAATCAAGCCAGGCCGCACCGCCATTCGCGGCCGCATCGCGCGCAATTCGCTGCACGATTTTGCCGCTTAGGCCACGCTTCATCGCATCTCGGGCGGTCGCCACCGAGTAAATGACGCGGTCGCTCGGCGACAAGGTGACGAACCACGCTTCTCGATGGCCTTCGAATGCAATTGCGACCGCGCGATCTCCGTGCGCAATGAGGCGTACGACATCGCCGTCCAGCAGGGCAGCGCGTGCCGTTTCCAGATCACAGAGTTGCTCAAGTCCCGAAAACCGTGCCAGTTCTTCTGGCGAGCGGACGGTAATCACGCCGTCCTCGACCGGGTCATAAAGCGGCGGATCAAACTCGCCCGAGTGCCTGAAAACGATGTGCCTGAGCTGCTCGGGCGAGGCGAGGCGACGGCGCAGAAACCAGGTAGCCCGCTCGCGAAATGCATGGATCGCGCTAAAAAGCATGCGGCGCTGCTAGGCTTCGTGGACAAAGCTTGACTGTGGACTCGGGCCTTGATTCAAGGCTGTCTTTTGGAGGCAGCCTTGGGCGAGCGGATTGGCGTTACGGA
>Ga0208370_100319_pt1 | contig 13257 bp, 12 predicted proteins | sample Subbio12Jun_QV11_FD_184822 | JGI IMG/M metagenome (GOLD analysis project Ga0208370, IMG submission 184822) | Serpentinite rock and fluid subsurface biosphere microbial communities from McLaughlin Reserve, California, USA -CR12Jun_QV11 (SPAdes) | ecosystem: Environmental > Terrestrial > Deep...
TCCGCGAAGCGGCAGCTTGAGTATTTCGAGACTGGCAGGATGCGCTGGAAGGTCAACGGAGTTGACCGGAGCGATCACCACATAGCAATGCTAAAACGGGTGATCGAAAGCATCGAGAGAATGTTCGAGAACTATACATGAGATCGCTGCAAAAGTCAATCTTTACGTGAGGCGAGTCACGGATGGCTAAGCAAGATCGATTCAGGCAGGCGATTATCTCTGCATTAGCGAAGCGATCGGCTAATCAATGCGCCAACCCTGACTGCGGCGCTATTACCAGCGGCCCTTCGAGCCGAAAGCGGACGGGCTCAGTGAACGTGGGAGAGGCTGCTCACATCTACGGCGCGTCTCCGGGATCAGCGAGATACGATCCTGACATGTCGTCGCAGGCCCGGAGCGACATCACGAACGCAATCTGGCTCTGCGGGAATTGCCACAAGCTGGTGGATGACGATGAGGTGAGATACCCTGCCGGCCTCTTGTTCGAGTGGCAGCGGCTGCATGAAGAGCAGATGACACAGCAGGTGGGCAAGCCTGGCAGGGCAGCGCGGCGGCGTTATGAGGAGCGGCACTTGGAGGAATTAGGGAAGCTCAGCTATTTGGCCGAGCGCATCGTCATCGAGAAAGGCGACCTGTGGGAATATCGCCTCACAGCCGAGGTGCTCAGGTCAGAGACCGCCCCGATAATTCGACGATGGGATGCTTTGCAGCGCGGTCTCTATACACAGCCGAGGGTGCGTCTAGCGAAAGAAGAGTGTTTACCTTGGGTGCAAGATCGCCTGTCCGAGTCACAATCGATAGTGAGAGCTTTCGCGGAGCTGATGAACCATGAGTTCGCCAAAGCGTGGGGCGAACCCGGCGTTGCAGGAAGCGACGTTGACATCATAACAACGTGCAGGCTTTTCGCCGAAGCTTGCGAAGCCGCCCTCAAATGGGAAGAGACGATCCGCTTCACTTCTGTGCATGAGATATTCCAAGAGGTGCAGGACTTACTTGTGGGGGTGGTGGGCCGCATGATCGACGAGGCAGCGAAGGTCCCTAGATGGCTTGCCGATACCGTCTCTGACCCGAGCGTCAGCGGGACCCATACCCTTAGTATCGTCATGAGCCTACCTGACGGGTGGAACGACAAGATCGATGAGGCATTGGAGCGCGTTGCGATCTTCTACCACGACTGACCGGCAACCTTGGTGCGTTTGCTGGAGAAGGCCGCAGCGAATGGCAGGGGTGACAGGATTCGAACCCGTGGCCCTCGGTTTTGGAGACCGATGCTCTACCAGCTGAGCTACACCCCTGCAGCACGTCGGCGGGCGACGCCTTAGCCAAGGTGCCCGGGATAGGCAATCCTCTTTGCCTCGCAGTGGGCGGCCATGTATTGTGCGCTGCAACCATGCACGCGCCGCAACGCCCTCCGATCCCCGTCGAAACCCTGCTGCTTGCCTATCGCAGCGGGATCTTCCCGATGGCCGACCGGCGCGATGATCCCGAGGTGTTCTGGGTCGAGCCGCGCGAGCGGGCGATCATCCCGCTCGATGGGCTGCACCTGTCGAAGTCGCTGCGCAAGGTGATCCGCACGGACCGCTTTATGGTCAGCGTCGATCGCGCCTTTGAACAGGTGATCCGTGCCTGCGCCGAGCCGCGCCCCGACCATCCCGAGACATGGATCAGCGAACGCATCGTCCAGTCCTATGTGGGCCTGCACCGCGCCGGGCATGCCCATTCGGTCGAATGCTGGCAGCAGGGCGCGGGCAGGCTGCCCGCGCTTGTCGGCGGGCTCTACGGCGTCACCTTCGACCGGGTGTTCTGCGGCGAATCCATGTTCAGCCGGGTGCCCGACGCGAGCAAGGTCGCGCTCGCCTGGCTTGTGGCGCTGATGCGGCGGGCGGGGATGGCGCTGCTCGACTGCCAGTTCATGACCGAGCACCTGCGCTCGATGGGCGCGCGCGAGCTCTCGCAGGCGGATTACCGGCGGCTGGTCGAACGCGCGCAGGGGCAGCCGCCCGCCAGCCTCGGCATGGCATGGCGCGCTTTTGCCAAAGGCTATGTCGCAGGCGGCGCGGGGGCGGGCGCGGCCGGGGCTGCCAGCGGCGCGGAGGCCGTGGGCGCGGGCGCGGGCGCTGGTCCGGCGGACGGGCGGCCTGAGGCTTCGGCCTTCGGCGTGGCGGGGCCTTCCTCGCCCGGGAAGCTCATCGTGCAGTCCTTGACCCAGACATCGTAGATCGGGTGCTCGACCACGTTGAGGCTCGGGCTTTCGAGGAACATCCAGCCAGAGAAGACGCGGCGGTGCTGCGCCGCCCCGCGCTCGCGGATGTCGACCTGCACGAAGGCACCGGTTTGCTGCGGCATTTCCCAGGGCGCCGTGCGCTCGCAGGCGGACACGCGCACGATCACCGGCCCCACCTCGCGCGCCTCGCCGGGCTTGAGGCGAAGCTCTTCGGAGACATTGTTGCGCTTGTTGAGCAGGCCGAGCACCGCCACGCGCGCGTTCATCGGGGTCGCGCCGTAATCATTGGCGGGTGCTGCCGTGCCGACGGCTGCGGGCGCTGGCGCGGGCGTCGCGTCCTCGATCGGAACCCTCACCGCCTCGCCCTCTGGCGCAGCGAAATAGTCGCACGCCGCAAGGCACAGCGGCAAAACGAGGACGAAGGCCCGCACGCGGTGCCTCAGCTGTCCGCGGCGCCGGGGGTCCATGCCTCGTAATCGCCGACAGCGCGCGCGCGCTGGCCGCCGCGCTCGAGCGCGCCCTGCGGGCGATAGGCGGCCGCAGTGCCGGTGGCGTTGGGGGTGTAGTCCGCCTCCCACACCTTGGGCGGCGGCAGGTGGCTTTCGGGCACCTCGTCATAGGTGCCGTGGAGCCAGCCATGCCATTCGGAGGGCACGCGGCTGGCATCGTTCGCACCGTTGTAGATCACCCAGCGCTTCTCGCGGCTGGTATAGGAGCCATCGTTGACGCCCGAGGCCTTTGCGCGCGCACGGTAATACTTGTTGCCGACCGCGTCGGTGCCGACATGTTCGCCCTTGGCGCGGCTGGCCCAGAGGTGGGTGCCGATGGTGGCACCATCCCACCAGGTGAATATCTTCATCAGGATTCCCATAGGGGCGCGCCTAGCCGAATTGACGGGGAGCGCCAAGGGGGAGATCACCGGGGCAGACTGTAACTCACCTTGTCCCCGGGCACGATCCCCAGTTCCTTCGCCCGCCCTGCGCGCAGTTCCAGCACCGCGCTCGCGAATCCCTGCGAGGTCACCGAATCGAGCGAATAGGGTGTGGTGTTCGCCGCGATGTTGGCGATGCGCCCGTCCGCGCCGATGAAGATGATGTCGAGCGAGAGGGGCGTATTCTTCATCCAGAAGCTGCGCGGTTCGGGCACGGCGGAGGGGAAGATCATCCCCTCGTTGTCGCCGAGCCGGGTGCGGAACATCAGACCGCGCGCCTGCGCTTCGGGCGTGTCGGCCAGCTCGACCCTGAAGGGCAGCCGGTTCCCCCCGCGCTCGACGACAAGGTCGATCACCCTGAGGCCCGAGACCGGGTGGCGGGCCGTCTCGGCGGCGATGGGGGCCTGCGCGCTGGCCGTGGCGGTTTCGCCCGGGGAGCACGCCGCAAGCAGCCCCAGCATCAGCGCCGCACTAACCCATCCCTGCCTTACCATGGCCCCTGCGTCCCTTCATCCGCGCCCGCCTCGGCGAGCCACTCTTCGACCTCCTCGATTCCGCGCGCGGCGAGGATGGCCTTCACGTGCCCGTATTGGTGGCCTGCGCGTAGCATTGCTGCAACGGCTTTTTCGCGGGCCTTGTTCCGCGCAAGCGGGTCGGCGATGTCCTCCATCGCCGCGCCGAAGGGGCCGAGGCGGCGCTTTTGCGCCATCAGCACCGCCGCGCGGCGGCTCGCCGCCTCACCGGGAGCATGGACGGCGCGCAGGGGTTCTGCCACGCCGGCATGGCGCAGGCTCTCCTCCACCCGCCGTGCACCATAGCCGCGCTGCGACAGGTCGCGCGCGCGCATCCGGGCATAGGCATCATCGTCGACATAGCCGAGTTCCGCCAGGCGGACGACGAGAGCGGGGATGTCAGGCTGGATCGCGCGCCCCTCGGCATCCTCGGCAAGGCCGCGTTCCCTGATCTTGCGCGCAAGATAGGCCTCAAGCCGGGCCCCCGTGGCCGCAAAGCGGGCGGCGTAATGCAGCGCGAGATCGCGCAGGTTCGCCTCGGTAAGCGGGGGCTTGGCCCGCCGCTCGCCCCGCCGCCGCGTGCGACGATCCTCCCCGGCGAAGCTACCGGGCGATGACGAATTCGCTTTACCTGAAACCATTTCGCCTTATTCGTGCCACTTTCCTTATCAAATGCGAACTCTGGACGACGCCGGACTATGCCCGGCCACACGGGGTTATGCCATAGCGCGGAAAGGCTGCCACCATGAACCGCGCCGCAACTTACGGGTATCGCTGAAAAACATGACCGACGCCGCCCTGACGCCGACGCCGAATGACTGCGACCTGCCGCGAATCCGTGCGCAATTCGCAACCTTCAACGAAGCGATCGATTATGCCGCACAGAGCCGGAAGGGGCTCAACTTTCACGACATGCGCGGTGAACTGGCGCGCGTCTACCCCTATACGACCATGCGCGAAGATGCATTGACCATGGCACGCCGCCTGGTCGCGGCGGGGATCGGCAAGCAGGACCGCGTCGCCCTGATCGCCGAGACCGGGGCGGAGTTCGCAGCACTGTTCTGCGCCTGCGTCTATGCCGGGGCCTGGCCGGTGCCGCTGCCGCTGCCGACCACCTTCGGCGGCAAGGACAATTATATCGACCAGCTGGCGATCCAGCTGATGAGTTCCGACCCCAAGCTCCTGCTCTACCCCGAGGAGATCGCCGAGATGGCCGAGGCCGCCGCCGCCCGGCAGGGCTGCGCTGCCCAGAGCTGGCAGGACTTTGCCCACCGCGAGGCTCCCGAAGTCACCCTGCCCGAGGCCAGCCCCGACGACATCTGCTACCTCCAGTATTCCTCCGGCTCGACCCGCTTCCCCACCGGCGTCGCCGTGACCCACCGGGCGCTGCTGCACAATCTCTACGGTCATTCGACCACCATGAACCTCGGCGCGAACGACCGCTGCGTTAGCTGGCTGCCGTGGTATCACGACATGGGCCTTGTGGGCTGCCTGCTTTCGCTGATCGCCAACCAGGTCTCGGGCGACTACCTAAAGCCCGATGCCTTCGCGCGCCGCCCGCTCGCGTGGCTCGACATGATCAGCCGCAATCCCGGCAACACGCTCTCCTATTCGCCCACCTTCGGCTACGACATCTGCGCGCGGCGCATCTCCAGCCAGAGCCACGTGGCCGAGCGTTTTGACCTTTCCCGCTGGCGCATCGCGGGCAACGGCGCAGACATGATCCGCCCCGATGTGATGCAGAACTTCGTCAACGCCTTTGCGCCCGCCGGGTTCAAGGCGGCAAGCTTCACCCCTTCCTACGGCCTTGCCGAGGCGGTGCTGGCAGTTACGGTGATGCCACCGGGCGAGGGCATCAGGGTCGAACTGGTCGAGGAAGAGCGCCTCTCGGGTGCCCCGCGCGACCTCTCCCGCCCCGCCCGCTACCGCGCCATCGTTAACTGCGGCAAGCCGCTGCCCGACATGGAAGTGGAGATCCGGGGCGAGGACGGGCGCCTGCGCGGCGATCACCAGATCGGCAAGGTATGGTGCCGGGGGCCCAGTGTGATGCACTCCTATTTCCGCAACGAGGAAGCCACCCGAGACTGCCTGGCTGACGGCTGGCTCGACACCGGCGACATGGGCTACACTGCCAAAGGCTATCTGTTCATCGTCGGCCGGGCGAAGGACATGATCATCATCAACGGCAAGAACCACTGGCCGCAGGACATCGAGTGGGCGGTGGAACAGCTCCCCGGCTTCAACCATGGCGACATTGCCGCCTTCGCCATCGAGATGGAGAACGGCGAGGAGGCCCCGGCGGTGCTGGTGCATTGCAAGGTCTCCGATCCGGCTGAGCGGGTGAAGCTGCGCGACCAGATTGCCGACAAAGTGCGTTCGGTCACAGGCATGAGCTGCATCGTCGAGCTGGTCCCCCCGCGAACGCTGCCGCGCACCAGTTCAGGCAAGCTCAGCCGCGCCAAGGCGAAGAAGCTCTATCTCGCTGGCGAGATCGTGCCGATCAGCCTGGCGGCGTAGGGCTGGGCTTGAAGCCCTCTCCCCTTGCGGTAGAGGGTTGGGAGAGGGGGCAATTGCCCTGCTCCCCGCCTTCACCGCACCGCCACCCCCAACCGTTACCCCGGGCTTGATCCGGGGTTAGGGTTCTTCTCTGGCGCGGCGGCAAAAGGGGCAAAGCCAAGCCCTGTGTGTAGCACGGGGCAATGACCACGGCAATGGGACCACGGCAATGGGACCACGGCAATGGGCGCTTCAGGCGCGCCAGCTGAAGGTCGGATGGTGTCGGCAATAGTCCGTAAAGCAAGCGGGCGCGCCTATTTCCCCTCCTCCGCCCAGCCCGCACGCAGCGAGCCGGCAGCGGGGCGCACAGCAACCGCGATGTTCGCCTCGCGCAGGCGCGCGGCGGCTGCTTCGGCCTGCGCCGACGGCCCAGTGAGCACCACGCCGCGATCCAGCCGCTGTGCCGCCCAGCCGATCAGCGCGAGCGCATCCGCATCGGGCTCGCCGTCGTTAACCGCAATCGCAGGGAGCGCGCCCGCAGGCGGCACCAGTTCGATCCGCCATTCAGGCTCGCTCGCCGCGATCCGCCCCTCAAGCGCGCGGTAGGTCGCAAGGCTTGCGCCCTCGAGCCGCTTGGCGCGCACCAGCGCGCGGCGGTGGCCATTGTCGATCAACACCTCGCCCGGCGCCACCCCCGCTGCCAATGCCAGCCGCAGCGCCAGCGCCTCGGCCCGCGCCGTCGCCTCGCGCTCCTCGCGCGCGCGGGCGCTCGAAAGCTGCGCGCGCTCGGCCGCCGCCTCGTTGGTGCCGACCTCGTATTGCACCAGATCCAGCCGCACTCCCTGCCCCAGCCGCTCGGCCAGCGTGGCGGAGAGCTGCTGCTCGATCCCGGCGCGCAGCTTGGGCGTGAACACCACCGCGTGAACCACCACGGGCGCGGCGGCAAAGTCGATCTCCAGCCGGTCCACCTGCGAGCGCGCATCGAACTGCGCGCGCAGTTCCGAGCGCACAATCCGCTGCGCGTTGGTCTCCCACGCGATCTGCTGGAGCGAGAAGCCGAGCGGCACCGCCAGCGCGACAAACACCGTCACCAGCGCGATGTTCTGCACCATGGTGTTGCGCGCGCTCAGCGAGGTGTGGAAGCCATAGAGCTTGGCCAGCGCAAAGGCGGTGAGCGCGATGGTGAGGAAGTTGGTGACGAACAGCAGCAGCGCGCCCGAGAACACCGTCCAGTTGAACGTGGCAAGGCCAAAGCCCACCACCGCCAGCGGCGGCATCAGCGCGGTGGCGATGGCGACGCCGACAATCGCGCCTTCCCGGCCCCGGATCATCGCATAGGCCCCGGCGAGCGCGGAAAACAGCGCCACGAACAGATCGAACAGATTGGGCCGGGTGCGCGCGGCGATCTCGCTGGTGATGGTCTGGATCGGCGAGAGGAACACGAGCACCGCGCACAGCAGCACCGCCATGACGCTGCCGATCAAGAGGGTGCGGGCGCATTGCCTCAGCCAGTCCCAATCGCCGATGGCGAGCGCAAAGCCCAGCCCCATGATCGGCCCCATCAGCGGCGAGAGCAGCATCGCCCCGATCACCACGGCGGGCGAGGAGAGCAGCAGGCCGAGGATGGCGATCCCGCCGCTCATGGTGGTCATGAACAGGAAGTGTTCGGACAGCGCCCCTTCGGCGCGCCGCCGCTCTATCACCTCGGCCTGATCGATCTGGCCGGCCACATGGACCTTCCACCATTCCCGTGCACCGCGCAGTGCCGAGCCGAGCGCATCCGCGCGGGTCGCGTCCTCGGCGGGGATGGCAGCCCCGGTTGAGGCCGCGGGGGTGTGATGTTCGTTCATCCAGCGATGCCCTCGGATTTTTGCAGGAATGCCCCCGCCTAGCCCACCACCCCGCGAAATGCCACGCTTGCGCGCGGCGATGGACGGGCGGGCCGCACACGCTTACGATGGCGGCGCGCTTGAAAGGTGTGTTATAGATCACTAATACAGTCGGGACAGCCTCCCGCGCGATGCTGCGGGGTCACAGGGAGCACGAACGAGGCATGAGCACCGAGACGCAGACGGCGACCGCGACGGACTTCACCCTCACCCCGCCCGATCCGGTGCCGCAGATCGCGCCGGAAAGGGCCGCAGGGCTGGTGCCTGTCACCTCCGAGCAGAAGTCGAAGCTCGACAGCAAGGTCGATGCCTTCGTCGATGAACTGGTCAGCGTCGATGCCAATTCGCCCGCCTTCGGCGAGAAGGTCGATCAGATCACCCGCATGGGGCAGGAACAGATTCGCGCGGCGGCCGCCATGTCGAACCGCTTTCTCGATCGGCCGGTGCGGGCGATGGATGCCGATGGCAGCGTGGGCAAGGATCTGGCCGAACTGCGCCGCACGGTCGAGGACCTCGATCCGGGCCGCAAGGGCAAGCTTTCCGGCCCGCGCAAGCTCCTGGGCTTCATCCCCTTTGGCAACAAGCTGAAGAACTACTTCGACAGCTACACATCCGCGCAGGGACACATCTCGGAAATCCTCAAGCGGCTGGAAAGCGGCAAGAAGGAACTGCATCTCGATAACGCCGCGATCGACACCGAGCGCCAGAAGCTGTGGGCGGCGATGGGCGAGCTGGAACAGATGATCCACATCGCCAAGACACTGGACGCGCGGCTGGAGGCCAAGGCGCTGGAACTCGACAGCGCGGATCCCGCCAAGGCCAAGGCGCTGCGCGAATCGGCGCTGTTCTATGTCCGCCAGCGCACGCAGGATCTGCTGACGCAGATGGCGGTCAGTGTGCAGGGCTATCTGGCGCTGGACCTCGTCAAGAAAAACAATGTCGAGCTGGTCAAGGGCGTCGACCGCGCCTCGACCACCACCGTCGGCGCGCTGCGCACGGCTGTCACCGTGGCACAGGCGATGACCAACCAGCGGCTGGTGCTTGGGCAGATCACTGCGCTCAACCAGACCACCAGCGACATTATCGATTCGACCAGCACGCTGCTGCGCGAACAGACCGCGCAGATCCACGAGCAGGCAGCATCAAGCACGATCCCGCTCGAAACGCTCCAGCGCGCCTTCCAGAACATCTACGACACGATGGACGAGGTCGACAACTTCAAGGTCCGCGCGCTCGATTCGATGAAGCAGACGGTGACGGTGCTCAGCGCCGAGGTCGAGAAGTCCAAGGGCTATATCGCCCGCGCCGAGGGGCAGGCGCAGGCGCAGGCCAAGGTGGCGGCCTCCGCGCCCTCGCTGCTGACGCTGGATCGCTGATGGCCGACAGCACCCGCGACAATGACCGCATCCTGCGCGAGGCCAAGCAGAGCCTCGCGGTGCAGCGCGAGGGCGGCACGCACCGCCCGGCGGCGCGCGGCACATGCATCGGCAAGGGCTCGGCGGCGGCCCGGCGCAAGCTGTGGCTCACCCGGCTGCGCAATCTCGCCATCGCGATTGCGACGATCTGGGTGGGCGCCGGGATCGCCGGGGCGTTCGTGGGCGGCATCGGCTTCTGGGGGGTAATGGCGGTAATTATCGCCAGCGCGCTCGCGGTTGCGGTGTTTTCGAGCTTTCCCACCCTCAAGACCCCCAAGCGCGCCGAACTGACGCAGGGCAGCCCGCAGCAGATGGTGGCGCGCACCGAGCTGTGGCTCGAAGCGCAGCGCCCCGCGCTGCCGCCCGCCGCCGTGCGGATCATCGACCAGATGGGCGCGCAGCTCGATGCCTTGGGGGCGCAACTGGAGGGGCTCGATCCCGCGCTGCCGCTGATGGGCGAGGTGCGCGAACTGGTGGGCGAGTATATCCCCGAGACCATCGAGAATTATCGCAAGGTGCCGCAGCACCTGCGCGCCGAGCAGCACGCCGGCAAGACCGCCGATGAACGCCTCGTCGAAAGCCTCGGGAAGCTCTCGGGCGAGATCGACCGCGTCACCCGCCGCCTCGCCGAGGGCGCGCTCGATGATCTTGCGATCAAGAGCCGCTATCTCGAATACCGCTACGGCGGGCCCGGGGCACTGGAGGACGGCGGGATGCCCGACACCGGCGTGCCCCTGCCCGATTTCGCGGCCCTGCCGACCAAACCGGAGCGCTGAGCCATGCGCGTCACCCTTCCCCACACCCTCACCAAGGAAGAGGTCCGCCGCCGGATGCGCGTCCATGCCGACGAGATCGGCGGCTTCTTCCCCGCGGGCCTCGCCAAGGTCACCACCGGCTGGCCCCACGAGGACCGGATGAGCATCACCGCCGAGGTGCTGGGCCAGGCCATCCCCGGCGGGGTCGAGGTGCGCGATCACGAGGTGGTGATCGAGATGGACCTGCCGCTGCTGCTCTCGGTGATGAATGGCCCGCTCGAAGCAGCGGTGAAGAAGGAAGGCGGGCGCCTGCTCGCCCCCTGATCCGGCGTTCCGCAGCGTGTGGACGATTGCCATGCGCCCTGGAATATGTAACACTCTTTATACACATCGTTTGACTAATTTGCCTTACACTCGGGATCGTGCGGCAGATCGGCTTACAGGTCGATTCGGACGGGAAGGACGGGTGGCATGGCACCGGTCACGGATATTGCAGGCCCGGGCGATAGCCTGCGCGCCCATCTGCGCACCGCGACGATGGCGGCGCACGACCTGCTCGACCACGCGATGCAGGCAGCGAGCGGGTGGCAGACCCGTGCCGACTATGCCCGTTTCCTTGCGCTCCAGCACGCTGCCCGCACGCCGCTCGAGGCATGGATCGCGGCCCACGCGCCCACCGGCCTGGCCCCGCCGCCGCAATCCGGGCTGATCGCGCGCGACCTCGTCGCCCTCGGCTGCGCCCTGCCCGCGCCCGCGCCGCTCTTCACGCTCGGGCGCACCGGAGCGGGCCACGCGCTCGGCACCGCCTGGGTGCTCGCCGGATCGGCGCTCGGCAACCGCTCCATCGCACGGGCGGTCGCCCGCATCGGCGGCGGAGCATGGCCGGTCGCCTTCCTTGATGATGGGGCGATGATGGCCTTCTGGCAGGCCCTCAGGGAAAGGGTCGAACGCCCCGCCGGAGCCGAGGAGGCCGAAGGGGCGACCCGCGCGGCCGAGGCTGTCTTTGCCCATTTCCTCGCGGTTACCGAGAACGCGCAGGTGCCGGAAGGCGCGGCACCATGAACCTCCACCAGCGCAGCGACACGCTGACCCAATGCGATCGCGAGCCGATCCATCACATCGCCGCGATCCAGAGCTTCGGCGGGTTGCTCGCGGTCGATGCGGCGGGGCAGGTGGCGCACGCCTCGGCCAATGTGGCCGGGCTGCTCGGCCTTTCCGAAACACCCGCCCCCGGCACGCCGTTAGCAGCGATCCTCGCGCCCTTGGCCCTCGTAACGCTCGAACAGGCGCTCGGCGGCCTTGCCGGGGTGGACTCGCTCGAACGCCGCTTCGGGCTCGATCTTGCCGGCACGGGAACCCTGTTCGACTGCGCCGTGCACCGCTCCTGCGGCCTGTCGGTCGTCGAGTTCGAGCCCCACGCCGCAGGTGACTTTGCCGACCATGTCAGCATGATCGTCCCGGTCATCGCCCAGCTCGAACAGGCCACCACTGTCGCAGGCCTGTGCGACACGGCGGCGCGGCTGGTGCGGCAGATGACGGGCTATGACCGGGTGATGATCTACCGCTTCCACCCCGACGAAAGCGGCGAGGTGATCGCCGAGGACAAGGACAACAGCCTCGAGCCGTTCAAGGGCCTGCGCTATCCTGCCGCCGACATCCCACAGCAGGCGCGCGCGCTGTTTCGCCGCAACCGCTTTCGCGTGATTGCCGACATGGCATCCGAGGCCGTGCCGATCATCCCCGAACTGGGGCCGCAGGACACCCCGCTCGACCTGTCGATGGCGATGCTGCGTGCCCATTCGCAGATGCACCTTGCCTATATGCGCAACATGGGGGTGGGTGCCTCGCTCGCCATCGCGATCGTGCGGCACGACCGGCTGTGGGGCATGATCGCGTGCCACCACCGCGCCGCGCGCCTGCCGCCCTATTCACTGCGCACCGTGGCCGAATTGCTGAGCCAGACCTTCTCGCTGATGCTCGACCGCATCCTCGTCGCGCAGGCCGAGGCGCTGCGCGAACGCGCACGCCAATTGAACGACCGGCTGCTGCTGCGCCTCGCGGGCGGGGTCAGCCTTGCCGACAGCCTGCCCATGATCGAGGAACTGCTACGCGGCACGATCCAGCATGATGGCCTCTCGCTGTTCGCCGACGGGGAATATCGCGCCAGCGGCGATGCGCCCGACGAGCAGGCCTTCCGCGCCGTTGCGCCGCTGCTGGCAACGACGCTCGGCGGGGCGACCCACGCCACCACCCGCCTCGCCGACCAGATCGCCGAGGCCGCGCCCTTCGCGCACCGCGCGGCAGGCGCGCTGGTGCTGCCGCTGTCGCGCGGCACGCGCGATGCGCTGGTGCTGTGGCGCCGCCCGGTCGAACGGGTGGTGCAATGGGCGGGCGATCCGACCAAGGCGGTCGCCATGCCCGGCGAACCGCTCCACCCGCGCGCCAGCTTTGCCGCCTGGGCCGAAACGGTGCGCGGCCATTCGACCGAATGGAGCGCCGAGGAATGCGAGATCGCCGCGCGCCTGCGCCGCACGCTGATCGAGGTGATCCTGCGGATGAGCGCGGATCTCACCCGCGAGCGCGCCCGCGCGGCCGAACAGCAGGATCTGCTGATCGCCGAACTGAACCACCGCGTGCGCAACATCCTCGGTCTGATCCGCGCGCTGGTCTCGCAATCGCAGGCCGAGGCGCTTTCGGTGCCCGGCTTTGCCGCGATCATCGGCGGGCGCATCGCCGCGCTGGCGAGCGCGCATGACAACATCACCGCCAAGAACTGGGGCCCGGCAAGCCTCACGCGGCTGATCGAGGCCGAACTTGCGCCCTATCGCGGCACGGCCCGCGCGCGCTTCCGCCTGAGCGGCGAGGACGTGCTGGTAACACCCGAGGCCTATACCATCCTCGCGCTGGTGGTGCACGAGCTGGCGACCAACAGCGCCAAATACGGCAGCCTCTCGGCCCGCGCCGGAACGGTCGAGGTCAGCCTGGCGCGCACCGCCTTCGGCGATCTCGCGCTGCGCTGGCGCGAGAGCGGCGGG
>Ga0208370_100320_pt1 | contig 13199 bp, 12 predicted proteins | sample Subbio12Jun_QV11_FD_184822 | JGI IMG/M metagenome (GOLD analysis project Ga0208370, IMG submission 184822) | Serpentinite rock and fluid subsurface biosphere microbial communities from McLaughlin Reserve, California, USA -CR12Jun_QV11 (SPAdes) | ecosystem: Environmental > Terrestrial > Deep...
CCCAGCGGGCACCGCCGTGGCGCCCAGCCATGCCAGAATAACGGCCATGAACAGCCCACACCCCTCCCCGGCCAGCCCAGCCGCGCCGCTGGCGCCCACGTTTAGCCTCTGCGTGTTTTGCGGCTCGCGCAGCGGCACCGACCCGCTGCACGCCCAAGCCGCGCAAGCCGTGGGGCAGTGGATCGGCCGCCACCGCGGCCAGCTGGTGTATGGCGGCGGCAGCAACGGCCTCATGGGCCTGCTGGCCGACGCCGCCCTTGAGGCCGGCGCCCAAGTGGTGGGCGTGATCCCGCAAAGCCTCGAAATCAAAGAACACGCCAAGCGCGACTGCACCGAACTGCACGTCGTGCCCTCGATGCACCGGCGCAAGCAGCTCATGGCCGAACGCGCCGACGCTTTTTTGATCATGCCCGGCGGCATCGGCACGCTCGAAGAATGGTTCGAAGTCTGGAGCTGGCGCCAGCTCGGCTACCACGACAAGCCCATCGGGGTGCTCAACGTCGGCGGCTACTACGACGCGCTCTTGGGCGCGCTGGGCCAGTCGGCCCAAGCCGGTTTTATGGATAACTGGCAGCTCGACCTGATCCAGATCTCCTCCAGCATCGACACCCTGCTGCCCGCGCTGGTGCAAAACGCCGGCTTCTCCCCGCCCGACCGGCTGGAGCAGATCTGAGGGGCTAAAGCCCCCGGCATCCAGCCAGCGCAAGTTTGCCGCAACCAGACCGCAAAAACCTTCAAATCTCAAGACGCAGCAACAACGCGCTGGCAGTCGATGACCGGGCCAGCGCCTAGGCGGATGCGCAGACTTTCAGCACCCAGCTGCACCTCTAGACCCGGCTGCGCGAAAACGCCCGCCGAGCCGCCCGGTGGCGGATGCAACTCGTGGTTGCGCCCAGCGCGCACCAGCACCGCCACCCCTTGCAACGGAAAGTAGCGCCACTCGACGCGCAGCCCGTCGGCGCAATCGAAGTGCGCGCGCTGCATGGGCGTAGGGGGTATGGGCGCTGCCTCGCTGGGGACGTGGGCTGCGGGGGGATGTGTGGGCGCGAGCGTGGGTGCGGGTGCGGGTGCGGGTGCGGGCGCAGCCACCGGCGCCCCGGTATGCGGACGCTCGCAAGCAGCCAAGGCCAGCGCCAGCATTGCCAGCAATGAAAATGCAGCAAGACGCAGCACCCCGAGCGGCCCCAAGCCCTGTGGGCGCTGGCGCGGCTGGTGCAGCTGCTGCAAGCTCAAATCGCGGTTTCGTCCTGCTCGCCGGTGCGGATGCGCACCACGCGCTCGACCGGGCTGACAAAGATTTTGCCATCGCCGATTTTGCCGGTGCGGGCGGCGCGGATGATGGCATCGACGCAGCGCTCCACGTCTTCGGACTTGAGCACCACGTCGATGCGCACCTTGGGCAGGAAATCGACCACGTACTCGGCGCCGCGGTAGAGCTCGGTGTGGCCCTTTTGGCGCCCAAAGCCTTTGACCTCGGTCACCGTCAAGCCGGTCACGCCCTGCTCGGCCAGGGCCTCGCGCACTTCTTCGAGCTTGAAGGGTTTGATGACAGCGGTGATTTGTTTCATGGTGGGCTACAAAAATCGGTTGCAAAGGGCTCTGGCTACAACTTTGCATTGTAGTGCCGCAGTGCGCGGCTTGGCGTGATCGGCGTGCACACAACCCTTGTCCCACTGCCCCAGCAGACCAAGGGCCTAGCGACAGCGCACAACGGCGAACGGCGCTCGGCGGCGTTCAGCCGCGGTAGCGATTGGTGTTGGGGTAGCGCCAGTCTTTGCCAAAGCTGCGCGGCGTCACACGCGTACCCAGCGGGCCTTGGCGGCGCTTGTATTCGCTCAGGCGCAGCAGCCGCAGCACCTGCTCCACCGCTGCAGCGGGCAGGCCAGCAGCGACGATCTGGGCCGCGCTCTGCTCTTGCTCGACGTAGCGCTCGACGATGGCGTCGAGCACCTCATAGGGCGGCAGGCTGTCTTGGTCGGTTTGGTTCGGGCGCAGTTCGGCGCTCGGGGGCCGGGTGATGATGCGCTCGGGGATGGGGTTGGCGCCGCGGCCAAAGGGGTCGTGGGCGTTGCGCCAGCGCGCCAGCTCGAACACCCGGGTTTTGGGCACGTCTTTGAGCACGGCAAAACCGCCGGCCATGTCGCCGTAGAGGGTGCAGTAGCCGGTGGCGAGCTCGCTCTTGTTGCCGGTGGTGAGCACGATGGCGCCGAACTTGTTGGACAGCGCCATGAGCAACATGCCGCGGATGCGCGCCTGCAGGTTTTCTTCGGTGAGGTCGGGGGCACGGCCCTCGAACAGGGGCTCGAGCGTGTGCAGCAGCGCCTCGAACACCGGCTGGATCGACAGTTCCTCGTGGCGCACGCCCAGGCGCGCGGCCATATCGCGCGCGTCGATGAGCGAAATGTCGGCGCTGTAGGGCGAGGGCAGCATGAGCGTGCGCACGCGCGCAGCCCCCAAGGCATCGACCGCCAGCGCCAACACCAGCGCCGAATCGATGCCGCCCGAGAGGCCCAACAGCGCCCCCGGAAAGCCGTTTTTGTCCACGTAGTCGCGCAAGCCCAGCACCAGCGCCTGCCAGAGCTCGGCCAGCGGCTCGGGCTCGGGGGCCACCGGGCCGCTGAGGCGCCACGGCTCGGGCAGCGCAGCGTTGGCGGCGATAGCTTGGGATGGGGATGGGGATGGTGGAGATGGGGCGCCGACGCTGGACGTGGGTGTGGGCGCAGCGTCGCTTGCCCACAGGTTGATGCGCAGCAACTCGGGCACAAAACTGGCGGCGCGCGCGGCTAGGCGGCCGTCGGACCCAAGGGCGAAGCTGCGGCCCTCAAACACCACCTCGTCTTGCGCCCCCACCAGGTGCGCATAGACCAGCGGCAAGCCGGTCTCGGCCACGCGCTGGCGCATCACCTGCTCGCGCTGCGCGCCCTTGCCCCAGTGAAAGGGCGAGGCATTGAGCACCAGCAGCAGCTCGGCGCCAGCGGCCTGGGACTGCGCGGCAGGTTCGGGATACCAAGCGTCTTCGCAGATCAGCAGCCCCAAGCGCAGCCGCTGCCCGGCGCTGCCAGCCAGATCGAACACGCCCACGCCCTGGCCCGGCACGAAGGTGCGCTGCTCGTCGAACACCTGGTAGTTGGGCAGCTCGCGTTTGGCGTAGCGCAGCAGCACGCGCCCGTGCGCCAGCACCGAGGCGGCGTTGAGGCAGCGTGTGCGGCCGTGGCCGCTGGCAGGGGGGCCATCTGCGTGGCTGGCCGTGAGGCTGTAGGCGGGGCTGACCGCAGGGCAGACCGCTGGGTTGGCCCGCTTTCCAGCCTCAGCCTCAGCACCCGCCTCAACCCAAGGCCCCAGCGCCGCCGGGTGCCCCACCACCAGGTGCAGCCCCGGCCAACTGGCGCTCAGGCGCGCCAGCTCCTGCAGCGCGGCCTCGCAGTCGGCCACGAAGGCCGGCCGCAGCAGCAGGTCTTCGGCGGGGTAGCCGCACAGCGCCAGCTCGGGGGTGAGCAGCAGCTGCGCACCTTGGGCGTGCGCCGCCTGCGCCGCCGCCGCGATCTGGCGCACGTTGCCCGCCAAGTCGCCGACGACGACGTTGAGCTGCGCCACACAGAGCGTCAGCGTGGCCGCGCCCGGGTGGCTCGGCAGATCGGTAGCCAAAGCGATAGGCAGATCGGTGGGCAAGGCAGCGGCCACGGCAGTATTCAGTGTGCGGCCTCAGCCTCTCAGCCGATCAGCTGATCAGCCCTGCCGCTCTTTTTCGTAGGCGGCGATGCCGTCGCGGATTTCTTGGTGCGCGGCCTCGATCCCGTCCCAGCCCAGCACCTTGACCCACTTGCCGGGGTCGAGGTCTTTGTAGTGCTCAAAAAAGTGCTCGATCTGCTTGAGGCTGATCGGGTTCAGATCCGACAGGCTCTGCCACTGCGAGTACAGGGGCAGGATTTTTTCGGTCGGCACCGCCAGCACCTTGCCATCGACGCCGCCTTCGTCCTCCATCTTGAGGATACCCAGCGCGCGGCACGGCACCACCACCCCGGGCGGCAGCGGCACCGGGGTGATGACCAGCACATCGACTGGGTCGCCGTCGCCCGAGATGGTCTTGGGCACGTAACCGTAGTTGGTCGGGTAGTGCATGGCGGTGTTCATGAAGCGATCGACAAAAATGCAGCCCGAGGCTTTGTCGACCTCGTATTTGATCGGGTCGCCGTTCATCGAGATTTCGATGATGACGTTGAACACTGCGGGGGCCTTGTTGCCGGGGGTAACGTGGTCGAGTGACATGGATGTACAGCCTGTGGTTGAAGATGGGCCAAGAATTGAAACCGATTTTACCTGCGCCAAACTGACTGGAACTGGCTGAATGCACCGCAGCGCCCACCCTCCGCCGCCACTTGGTATAAGCTTGCAAAATATGGCAGAGCGCATCATCCCCTTGGTCAACGCCTTCAACCCCGGTCTGGCAGTGCCGACGGGGCCGACGAATGGGCGCCACACGCCACCCAGCGGCGAACTGCTCGACGCCTTGGGGCGGCCGCTGCGCGACTTGCGCATCAGCGTCACCGACCGCTGCAACTTTCGCTGCAGCTACTGCATGCCGCGCGAAACCTTCGACCGCCACCACGCTTTTTTGCCGCACGCCGATCTGCTCAGCTTCGAGGAGATCACGCGGCTGGCGCGGCTCTTTGTGGCGCACGGGGTGCGCAAGCTGCGCCTGACTGGCGGCGAGCCGCTGCTGCGCAAAAACGTCGAAACCCTGATCGAGCAGCTGGCGCAACTGCGCACCCCCGAGGGCCTGCCGCTCGACCTCACCCTGACCACCAACGCCAGTTTGCTGCAACGCAAGGCGCGCAGCCTCAAGGCCGCCGGTCTGAGCCGCATCACCATCAGCCTCGATGCGCTCGACGACGCGGTGTTCAGGCGCATGAACGACGCCGATTTTCCGGTGGCCGAGGTGCTGGCCGGGATCGACGCCGCCGAAGCCGCCGGGCTGGGGCCGATCAAGATCAACACCGTGGTCAAGCGCGGCACCAACGAACACCAGATTTTGCCGCTGGTGCGCCACTTCCGCGGCCGCCCGTTGGCCTTGCGCTTCATCGAATACATGGACGTGGGCTGCAGCAACGGCTGGCAGATGGACGAGGTGCTGCCCAGCGCGCAAGCGCGCCAGCTGATCGAGGCCGAGCTGCCGCTGCTGGCGCTGCCGGCCAGCGCCGCCGGCGAGACCGCCGAACGCTGGGGCCACGCCGGGCCCGATGGGCGCCACGACCCGGCGCTGGGCGAGGTGGGCTTCATCAGCAGCGTCACCCAAGCCTTCTGCCGCGACTGCAACCGCGCCCGCCTCTCGACCGAGGGCAAGGTCTATCTGTGCCTGTTTGCCAACCAAGGTTACGACCTGCGCGCCCTGCTGCGCACCGGCGCCAGCGACGCCGATCTGGCCCACGCCATCGCCGCGATCTGGCAGCCGCGGCGCGAGCGCTACTCGGAGCTGCGTGCCAGCCTGCCCGCAGCCGCGCGCGCGCCCGAGGCCGGCAAGCGCATCGAAATGAGCTACATCGGCGGCTGACGGGCCCCCACACCACCCGGGAGACCACCCCCATGGCCCAGATTTTTTACCTGACCCAGATCCAGATCGAGCTCGGTGCCCTGCGCCTGCTGGCCAACGAGTGCGATCGCGTGGGCATCCAGCGGCCGCTGATCGTCACCGACGCCGGGGTGCGCGCCGCCGGGCTGCTGGAGCGCGCCGTGGTGGCCTTGGGCCAAGGCGGCGCTGCCCTGCCGCACGCGGTGTTCGACGCCACCCCCAGCAACCCGACCGAGGCCGCCGTGCGCGCCGCCGCGGCGGTGTATGGACAGGAGCGCTGCGACGGCCTGATCGCGCTCGGCGGCGGCAGCGCCATCGACTGCGCCAAGGGCGTGGCGATCGCGCTCGCGCACCCGGGGCCGCTCAAGGCTTACGCCACCATCGAGGGCGGCTCGGCCAAAATCAGCGCCCAGCTGCCACCCCTGATCGCCGTGCCCACCACCGCCGGCACCGGCAGCGAAGTGGCCCGTGGCGCCATCCTGATCGTCGATGACGGGCGCAAGCTCGGCTTTCACAGCTGGCACCTGCTGCCCAAGGCGGCCATCCTCGACCCCGAACTCACGCTCGGCCTGCCGCCGCTGCTCACCGCCGCCACCGGCATGGACGCGATCGCGCACTGCATGGAAACCTTCATGGCCAGCGCCTTCAACCCACCGGCCGACGGCATCGCGCTCGACGGGCTGGCGCGCGGCTGGGCGCACATCGAGCGCGCCACCCGCGACGGTCTCGACCGCCAAGCGCGGCTGCAGATGATGAGCGCCAGCATGCAGGGCGCGCTGGCGTTTCAAAAGGGGCTGGGCTGCGTGCATTCGCTCAGCCACAGCCTGGGCGGCGTGTTGCCGCGGCTGCACCACGGCACCCTGAATGCGGTGTTTCTGCCCGCCGTGCTGGCTTTCAACGCCAGCGCCGAAGCGGTGCAGCAAGAGCGTCGGTTGGAGCGCATGGCGCAGGCCATGGGTTTGGGCACCGACCCGCAGGCCGTCGGGCCGGCAATCCGCGCCCTCAATGCACGCTTGGGCCTGCCCAGCGGACTGGCGGCGCTCGGCGTGGGCCCGGAGGTGTTCGAACGCGTGATCGCAGGCGCCCTGGCCGACCACTGCCACCAAAGCAACCCACGCCTAGCCAGCCCCGACGACTACCGCGCCCTGCTCGAGGCATCGATGTAAAACCGCAGCCTAGGCGCTACAGCGGCTGCACCACAGACGGATCGGGCCGCTGCAGCCAAGCGGCGAATTCATCGGCCAGCTGCTGGCTCGCCGCCGCCGCTGCGCTCCAAGCGCGCATGCGCGCCGCCAGGTCGCTGCCGTAGCGCTCGAAATCGCTGCGATCGGGCAGCTTGCCATCGGGCAGCGTGCGCAGCCAATCTGGGTCCGGCGCCAGCACCAGGGTGCGGTCCAGAAACGCCGTGCTGCGGTGGCGCCACTTGAGCGCCTTGTCGAGCCAACCGGGCACCAGTTGGCGCTGAAAATGCGGGCACAGCACCAGGCCGGACGCACGCTGCCAGTCCAGGTGCAGGTGGTAGTCGGTGATGCCGCCGTCCCAATAGGCGCCCGGGGGCGCGCCGGCGATGTCGGGCACCGCCTGCATGGCAAACGGCACCGAGCAACTGGCTTGCAGCGCGGGCAGCCAGTTGCACTCGTCGAGCCAAACCTGCCGCGTGCGCAGGTCGGTGCGACCAAAGGGCAAGGCCGCCCCCGGGGTCGAAAATACCACCCGCTCCAGCCAAGCGCCCAACGCCGGGCGGTGCAGCGCGTTGCTCAGCCAAGCGCCCAGATAGCCCGCCGGGGTGCGCCAGCGCCCCTCGCGACGCAGCAGGTGGCGGCCGCGGGCCGTGAGCACATGCAGCCGGTAGCGTGGGTGCGCCAGCACCTGCTGCGCACGGCCGGCGTAGAACAGCTGCAAGTTGTGTGCAAAACGCTCGCTCACGTGCGCCGCCGTGGGCCGCTTGCGCCCCGCTGGCAGCTCGAACTGCTGGCGGATGTAGCCGTGCTCGAAGCGCTCGAAGGCGGCCGCACAATCGTCCAAACAGGCCGTCGCCATGCGCCAGGCCCCGATCGAGGCGCCCACCAGGTCGATGGGCTGCGTGCTCTGCGCCAGCCAATGGCCAAAGATGAAGCGGTCCAGCGGCCCCAAAATCAGCCCCTTGGGGCCGCCGGCGGCCCCAGCGACGATGCCCACGTCGCGCGCCTGCAAACCTTGGGCGTGCAGATGACGCAGCGCCGCCGGGCCGGCGTAGAGGCGCAAGGCCTGCAAACCGGCCGCCATCAGAGCGCCGGCAAGCGGTCCAGCCCGGCCACGTCGGGCGCCACCAGCAGGTCCGGGTCCAGCCCCAGCGCCTCGCCCACGTCGTCCGGGTAGTGGTCGATCAGCTCGTTGGCGCGGTTGCCCGCCAGCAGCAGGCGCGCGCGCCAGCTGGCCAGGTGCACCACCGCCGCCAGCGGCTCCTGTTCGGCTGGCGCCAACGGCTCGGTGTGCTGCGCGATGGCCGTCACCAGCAGGCGCGGCAGGCGCCAGTGCTGAGCCAAGGCGGCACCGGCTTCGGCGTAGCTGTAGCCCAGCGCCAGCCGCTCGACTGCGGCGCGCTCGAGCGCAAACACGTCCAAGCGCCGGTTCAGGCTGGCCATGGCCTCGGGCATGCCCATGTGCAGCACCAACTCGCCCACGCCGTGCAACAGCGCCGCCGTGAAGGCCAGGTTGGCATCGAGCCGGCGCGGGGTGCACAGGAGCCGGGCCACGGTGGCGGCGGCAAAGCTGAAATGCCAGAATTTGTCGAGGTGGATGCCGCTCACGGCGTGAAAGCTGGCATTCAGGGCCGCAGCGATGACCAGCGCACGCACCTTGTTGAGCCCCAGCACCGCAATCGCCTCGCGCACCGTGCCGACCGGGTTTAGCAGGGCAAAAAAGGAGGAATTGGCCTGCCGCAACAGGCGCGCCGTGAGCACCGGATCGTGCTCGATGTCGCGCGCCAGAGCGTCGAAATCGACCTCGTCGAACTCGAAGGTCTGGATCAGCTTGGCCGCCAGCTCGGGCACCACCGGCAGGCTTTGGGGTTGGCGCAGCAGTTCATCGAGTCGCATCGGGTGCTCAAGCCTCATCAGCCCAAAAAGGCCGACAGTTCGCCAGCCGAAGTCCATTCGCTCGGGTCTTTGTCGAGCACCATGTCGAGGTCGAGCCCGAGCAGAATCGCCACCACTTCGGGGAAGGTGGCGGCCAGGCCCTCGCGGTCGAGGTTGATCTCTTGCGCGCGCGCGCGCCATGCCGCCATGTGCACGATGCCGGCCAGCGGTTCGTACACATCGCCCTCAAAGGGCAGCAACTGGTGCTGCAGCGCACGCACGATCAAATCGGGAAAATCCCACTTGGCGGCGAAGGCGGCGCTCACGTCGGCGTAGGTGTAGCCCAACACGGCGCGCTCGGCCTCGGCGCGTTTCATGTCGAAGGGCGAGACGCTCCAGTCGATGCGCGCGACGACCTCGGGCAGGCCGATGTGCAGCACCAGATCGCCCACCGCGTGCACCAAGCCGGCGGTGAAGGCCGCGCCCTCGTTTAGTCGCATGCTGCGCGCTAGGGTGCGGCAGATTTTGGCGCTGTTTAGGCTGTAGCGCCAGAACTGCTCGAGGTTGACGCCGGGCACGGCCTTGAAACTGTGCCCCAGCGCCACCGCCTGCACCGTGGTGCGCAATTGGGTGAAGCCCAGGATGTTGACAGCCTCTTGCACGCTCAAAATTTCGCGCGACAGGCCAAAAAAAGCCGAATTCGCCAGCTTGAGCAGCCGGGCGGTGAGGGCCGGGTCGGTGCCGATCGCCTCGCTGATGCGGCGCGCATCGGGCTCCTCTTTGTTGAGCTCGGCCGACACCTCGGAGACCACTCGCGGGATGCTGGGCAGTGCCTTGGCTTGCGCCAAGAGTTCTTCGAGTTGCATGGGGGACGCTGGGTAGGCGTGTCTAAACTGGGCAGTATAGTGGAGCCAGTGAGCTAGGCCCCCCGGCCCCGCCCTGCCCCGTCATCAAATCAGCCGCACCAGCTGCTTGCCAAAGTTTTGGCCCTTGAGCAGGCCCAGAAAGGCCGCCGGGGCCGACTCGATGCCTTGGGCGATCGTCTCGCGCGGCCGGAAACGCCCGCTGCCCACCAGTTGCCCGAGCTCGGCCAGCGCCGGCGGCCAGTCCTGCATTTGCTCGCTCACGATGAAGCCCTGCACGCGAAGGCGGTTGACCAGGATCAGCGCCGGGTTCAGCAGCGGCAGCGGCTGGCCTTCGTAGCCTGCGATCATGCCGCAGATGGCAAAGCGGGCAAAGGCGTTGCTGCGCAGCAGCGCAGCGTCGAGCACGGCCCCACCCACGTTCTCGAAATGCCCGTCGATGCCCTGCGGGCAGGCGGCCTTGAGCGCCTGCGCCAGCGCGAGGTAATCGGGGTAGCGGCGGTGGTCGATGCAGTCGTCAAAGCCGAGTTCCTCGCGCACGTAGGCGCATTTGTCCGGGCCGCCCGCAATGCCCACCACGCGACAGCCGCGCGCCTTGGCCAGCACCCCCACCGCGCTGCCCACGGCGCCGCTGGCCGCGCTCACGGTCACCGTCTGCCCCGGCTGGGGGTCGATGATGCGCACCAGCCCGTACCAAGCCGTTACGCCCGGCATACCCACCGCGCCCAGGTAGTGGCTCAGGGGCACGTGGGTGGGATCGACCTTGTGCAGGGCGCCGACCTGGTTGGCATCGACCACGCCGATCTGTTGCCAGCCGCCCATGCCGACCACCCAGTCACCGGGGGTGTAGCGCGGGTGGCGGCTCTCGATCACCTCGCCCACCGTGCCGCCGATCATCACCTCGTTGAGCGGCTGCGGCGCGGCGTAGCTCTTGCCCTCGTTCATGCGCCCGCGCATGTAGGGGTCGAGGCTCAGGTAATGGTGCCGCACCCGCACCTGACCCTCTTGCAAGGGTTCGAGGGCGACGGTTTCGAGCCTGAAATGCTCCAAGCCGGCCGGGCCTTGCGGGCGCGCAGCGAGCACGATGCGGGTGTTGGTGGTCATGGCAATGTTCCTTGTGATGGTTGCGTGTGAGCGTGTCAGCCTCTTAGTGGCGCCCGGCCGCCCGAAGCCACTGAAGCGCCCCCTTGGGGGGCAGCGAGCGCAGCGAGCGTGGGGGCCAGTTTCACTTCAGCCCCCGACGACGGCGCTCACGCCGCCATCGACCGCCAGCCACTGGCCCGTGATGTGCTTGCCCGCGGCCGACGCCAGCAGCACGGTCAGGCCCTTGAGGTCTTCGTCGTCGCCCAAGCGGCCCAGCGGCGCGTGCCCGGCCAGCCGCTCCTCGCCCAGCGCCTCCAGCGTGCCGCGCGTCATGCGGCTGGGGAAGAAGCCCGGGCAAATGGCGTTGACGCGGATGCCATGCGGGCCCCACTCGGCCGCCAGCGCGCGGGTGAAGTTGAGCACCGCGCCCTTCGAGGTGTTGTAGGCGATGGTGTTCATGCCGCGCGGGTTGCCGCCCAGGCCCGCGATCGACGCCAGATTGATGATGCTGCCGCGGCGGCGCGCGATCATGCAGTGCCGGGCCAGGTATTGGCTCAGCAGAAAATAGCCGCGCACATTGAGGTTCATCACCTTGTCCCAGGCCTCGACCGGGTGCTCCTCGGCCGGTGCGCCCCAGGCGGCGCCGGCGTTGTTGACCAGCACATCGACCGCGCCCAGGCGCTGCAGCGCCTCGGCGCCAAGCCGCTGCAGATCGGCCTGCTGGGCGCAGTCGGCCACGATCCACTGCGCCTCGACCCCTTGCGCCTGGAGCCGCTGCGCCGCTTCGTCGAGTTCATCGCGCTTGCGCGCCACCAGCAGCACGCGCGCACCGGCCTCGCCTAGGGCTTGGGCCATTTGCAGCCCGAGGCCGCGCGAGCCCCCGGTTACCAGCGCCGTCTGGCCGCTGAGGTCGAACAGTTGTTGCACCGTGCGTGTCATGGGTGGAGTCTCCTGGGTCGTTGATCGAGGCTCCGACCCTAACCCAATCAGGCGCCGGAAGCTGACACCTGCACGACACGGCGCACCCGCACCTCGTCGATGCGGCGCCCATCGAGCCGCTGCACGGTGAATTGCCAGCCGGCCACCTGCACCGCTTCGCCCTCGTTGAGCAGCTCGCCGGCCACGGTCTGCATCAGGCCGCCGACGGTGTTGTAACGCTCTTTGTCCTCGTCGGGCAGCGCGTCGATGTCTAGGCGCACCTTGAGCTCGTGCGCCGGCATGGCGCCATCGACCAGCCACGAGCCGTCCGGCTGCGGCGTGGCCCAAGCCTTGAGCGGCGTCTCGGGCGAGAGCTCGCCGGTGATGGCTTCGAGCAAGTCCAGCGGCGTGAGCACGCCCTGCACCTCGCCGTACTCATCGACCACAAAGGCCATGCGGGTGGCGCGCGCACGGAACTGCTCGAGCATTTCCATGCCGCTCAGGGTTTCGGGCACGAACACCGGGGCGCGCGCTTGGCTGGCCCAGTGCGGCGCCGCAGCAGTCGCACCAGCCGCACCCGCCGCAACGGCTTCATCGCCACCAGCCGCGCCCCCGGCGCCCAGCCCAGCGCCCAAACCCTGTTCGGCGAAGGCCAGCGCCACCAGTTGCGGCAGGTGGATCACGCCCAGCACCTCGTGCAGGCCGCCGCGGCAGACCGGGTACCACGAATGGCCGCCGCGTTGCGCCGCATCGAGCGCTGCGGTGAGCGGCGCGGCCACGTCGAGCCAGAGCACGTCGGGGCGCGGCACCATGATCGAGGTCAGCGGCCGGTCGTCGAGCAAAAAGACGTTGCGCACCATCTGGTGCTCGTTGGCCTCGATGATGCCGGCGCCCACGCCCTCTTGCAGGCTGGCGTCGATCTCGGCCTCGGTGACTTGCTGCACGGCGGCGTTGTCGATGCGCAGCAGCTTGAGCGTGGCCTGGGTGGTGTGGGTGAGCAGCCAGACGAAGGGCTTGGTCGCTTGGGCCACCAGCGTCATGGGGCGCGCGATCCAGCGCGAAACGGTTTCGGGGTAGATTTGGCCGATGCGCTTGGGCACCAGTTCGCCAAAGACGATGGTGATGAAGGTGATGACCAACACCACCAGCACCGTCGAGGTGACGCTGGCCGTGCCCTCGGACAAGCCCCAGCCAAGCAGGACGGCGGCCAAGTCGTCGCTGTACGCGGCCTCGCCCACGATGCCGTTGAGCATGCCGATCGAGGTGATGCCCACCTGCACCGAGGACAAAAACTGGGTCGGGTTGTCCATCAGGTTGAGCGCGGTCTGGGCGCCGCGGTCGCCGCTTTCGGCCAGCGCCAGCAGGCGCGCCTTGCGGCTCGAGGCCAAGGCCAGCTCCGACATGGCAAAAGCGCCATTGAGCAGAATCAAAAACAGGATCAGCAGGGCGTCCATAATCGCGGTTTATGCCTAATTACTTGATCGGCGACGTACAGGGCTGCGACGCCGCCTTGCAGCGCTTGCTGCACAAAATCGATTTTTCGCCCAGCCGCGACACGCTCTACCTGCTGGGCGATCTGGTCAACCGCGGCCCGGCCTCGCTGGCGGTGCTGCGGCGCCTGCGCGCCCTCGAAGGCGCCGCGCACTGCCTGCTGGGCAACCACGACCTGCACCTGCTGGCGGTGGCGCACGGGGTGCGACGCGCCAGCCGCCA
>Ga0208370_100321_pt1 | contig 13184 bp, 11 predicted proteins | sample Subbio12Jun_QV11_FD_184822 | JGI IMG/M metagenome (GOLD analysis project Ga0208370, IMG submission 184822) | Serpentinite rock and fluid subsurface biosphere microbial communities from McLaughlin Reserve, California, USA -CR12Jun_QV11 (SPAdes) | ecosystem: Environmental > Terrestrial > Deep...
GCTGCCGAGCCACTGATCGAAATCGCTGTCGCAGCGCCCACGGCGCTGCTGCCGGACAAGGGCTACGACGGCGATCGCTTCCGGAAAAGCCTGCTGATCCGGGGCATCCTGTCGAGGAAACCGGCACCACCTCACCCGGCTCATCGAACACAATACCGGTCAGTGCGCTGCCAATATCACCGTTATTGCAGGTGTCCAGCTCGCCGCCTGACACGAAGCTTCAGAGCAAGCCCGGACTCCGCTGATCGAGGTCACGATCTGTGCCCAATGTTCTATCGACGGACACGCAAGTGAAATGGTGGTCTCTGATCCCGGGATGACAGTCGCACGCGATAATCATGCGCTTCCTTGCGCGGCTCATTTCGACAGGGCGCAGGTTGCGGGGGCGTTGACCGGATTGCATCGCGCCTCGCCGCCGCCGGGAAGGCGCACCACGTAGTCCGTGCCAAAGGCGTTGCCGGGGCGGTAGTAATCGGTCGACACGATCTGCGCGCCGCTGGCGAAGGTCGCCTCGGCGCGCGACAGATCGTTGACCTTCGCCTCCCAGGTGTCGATGTCCGCCCGCGAGCGCACCAGATAGCCTTCGCGCACCCGCTGCGCGATTTCGCCCGGACGGTAAGTGGCGTTGTCGAGCAGCAGGAAGGCCGCGTGGCTCTGGCCGGGCTGGGAGCGCAGAAAGGCGACCCGCCCCTCAAGGTTCGGGCGGCCTTCGAGATAGCCCGCCAGCGGCCCGGTATCGAGCGCGGTGATCAGCATGAACACAAACTTGCCCCGGCTCTCGGCCAGCAGCGGCCAGTTGCCCGCCAGCACCGCGCTCTCCAGCGTCGGATAGGTGCCGCGTACGTCGTCCGGGGTGATCACCCGCTCGCGCCCCAGCACGCTGAGGATCTCGGCGTCCATCGCGGCGTAGGCGGCGGCATCGAAGGGCATGGGCGCGGTGCTGTCGGGGAAAATCGGGATCGCTTGCGCCTTGGCTTCCAGCATCACGAAGATCGGCGCGTGGCCCGGGTTGGCATCCGACCAGTCGCGCAGTTCGGCAAGGCAGGCGGTGAACAAGTTGCAGCTCGATCGCACGTCAACATCAATCATGTGGAAGACCTTGAAGCCGGGCCTGTCCATGTCGGTGCGGTCGAGCGGGAGCAGGCTGGCCGGATCGACACCCTCGGCCGCCAGCGCCCGGTAAGCGGCGGGATAGCCATAAAGGCCGCCCTTGGGATCGTGGTTGAGATCAAGCTCAAGCCCGCGCACTCCGGCATTGAGCTGGTCGGTGAGAGTGGCGAAGCTGTAGCTGAGGCTATCTGAGAAGCTGACTTCATTGGGGTGATATTCGGCCGCCTGCGCCTGCGCTTCGGGTGTGGCGCGCTCGCGCATCATCGCCATCAGCGGTCCTACCCGCTGATCGAGCAGCGCCCGCACCCGCGCGTCGGTCCCTTGCGAATAGCTGTTGTGGGTGCCGAGCACCTGGATCTGGTTGAGGCGCAGGCCCCCCTCACCCGGCGGCGGGGGCGCGGTGATACAGCCCGCCAGCGCCAGCGCCGCCAACCCGCTCAGATATGCCCGCATCGCCTCACTCCTTGGCCGCTGCCACAAAGGTTTCCTCGGAGCGGGCAAACAATCCGCTCCCCAGCACCGCGCGCTCCCACGTCTCCTGCCAGTTCATCAGCACCGGCGCGCGCGAGCGCGTTTTCGGGTCGTAATCATTGATCCCGACATTGAGCCGCAGGTCGCGCCAGCCCGGCCCCTGCATCCGTTCGATATAGGCCACAGGAATGCGAAACTCGGCGGTGTAGCCCTTGGCATGGGGGCGCAGCTTGGCCCCGAAGGCGGGCGGGATCATGCCGCCGAACAGCAATTCGCCGTCGCTCTCGTTGGGGGTCACCATCATGAAGAGCCACTTGCCCTGCTTGACCTCGGCGATCTGGCCCGCATTGCCCGCGCTGATGCTGGCGGGGCGGGCATCGAAGCTGATCGCGGCAAAATCGCGCCGATTGTGGGGATCGGTGAGGGCGGCGGTCGCCACCTCATCGTCGGTCACATCGAGCGCGACATAGACGTGCTGGTCATCGCGGCGCACGTCGAAGCGATAGGAGGCATCGGCCGCCTCGATCCGGACCCGCTGCCCATCGTCAAACACCCCTTCGCTGCCGCCCGCAAAGCGCAGCGCGCCCCACTCGCCGATTGCCCCGTCGAACACGATCGGCTGGGCGGCGCGCGGCAGCGTCTCCACCCGCACCGGCGCGAGCCTTGCCGCCTCGCGCCAGGCGATGGTGTTGCCGGGCTCGAGGGTCAATTCGGCCTCGGCCCGCACGATCAGGGGACGCGGGCTGGCGCTGGCGCTGGGCGTGAGGTTGAGGGTGATCTGCCGGGTCTCGCCAGCCGGGACCACGCCTGCGGGCGCTTCGGCTGCGAGCGTGATGTCGGGGCTGGCGAGCGCTTCGAGCCGGAAGGCCAGCGGGTGGGCGAAATTGTTGGTGATCGTCACCGGCAGCGCGACCGCCTGCCGGGTGCCCCCGGCGATCCAGGGCGAAAAGGCGAACACCGGCGCGCGCTCATAGGCCTGGCGCACTGCGGGCGGGATCACGAACTTGTCGTCGATCCCCGAAAGCTCAAGATTGGCGAGCTTGGGGCCATCCTTGGTCATGGTCACCCAGGTCACATGGTCAAACTCGCCCTTGAGCTTGCCGCGCAGCAGGCTGTAGCCGCCGGTGGTGCCGAGCGTGATCCGGTCATGCCCATCGGCGCTTTGCTGATAGTCATAGACGTGCATGTGGCCCGCCAGCATGGTGTGGCGGCGGCTGGCGAACAGCGCCTCAAGCTCGCTCCAGCCCGGTGCGCCTCGCAGCGCCCACAGCGGCTGGTGCATCAGCACAAAGGTCCAGCGCGCGTTCGGGTGGGCGGCGAGCGCCTTGCGCGCATAATCGAGCTGCGCCGGAGTCAGCCCCGGCTTGAGCCCGCCCGGCTCCATCTCCTCGGTGTTGAGCACCAGGAACAGCACGTCCTTGTAGGCGAAATGGTAGGTCGAGGCGCCGTAACGCTCTTGCCAGATGCGGGCCATCTCCGGGTTGGACCAGTCATGATTGCCCGGAGTGTAGAAGAAGGGCATGTCGAGCTCGGCGATAAAGCCCTCGAACTCCTCCCACTGCGCGGTGATCTCGCCCGGGTTGTCGGTGAAGCCGTTGATGAGATCGCCCACGCTGACCACGAATTCGGGATGCAGCAGATTGACCTTGGCCAGCGCCTGCTTGAGCACCCCTAGACGCGGGCCGCCGGTGTTGTCGGAAATGATCACGAACTGGAACTCTTCGGGATCATTGGCGAAGGGCAGATCGGTATGCGGCACCGCATCGAACTCGCGCTGGTCGAGCACAAAGCGGCCGCGCGCTGCGGCGGCCTTTTGTTCGGCGGCATCGGGTTTGTGAGCATGCGCGCCGCCGGGGTGTGCCGCCGCAGGCCAGCCTGAGGTTGCCGCAAGCGCCAGCGCTGCCGCGCAGGTCAATTTGAGCCAGTCCATGATCACGCTCCTCCTTCCAATCATCTCCCTTGTCCGGGCCCCTGAGGGCGACGGGCAAGGAACAAGGTGCACGTTTCGGCAGGCTCGCAGGCCATGCGGGTCAGAAGTCGTAGGTGGCGATCAGGCGGAAATTGCGACCGAACAGGGGGCGGCCGAAGATCACTTGCGACGTTCCCTGCCCGAAGAGGGCATCAGCGCGCGGATTGCCTTCGGTGATCCCGCGCGAATTGGTGATGTTTTCGCCGAATAGCTGCACGAGCAGCGGGCCCTTTTTCAGGCTGAAGCCCAGAGCGAGAGTGTCGTAAGCGGGTAGCTCGGTGCGATTGGCAAGGTCGACGAAGCGCCGTCCGACAAAGTTGTATCTGCCGAAGAAGGTCGCATCGAACCCGCCCAGATCGAACTCGAACGAAGGCATGATGTTGCCGTAGAGACGCGGCTGGCGGATCGGCTGGTTGCCCTCGGCCTCCAGCACGTTCTGATCGACCACATCGACGAAATTGCCGAGCTGCGCATTCGCATAGGTGACGTTGCCGTCGAGCCGGAAGAAGTCGAGCGGACGCCACGAGAACTCCATCTCGACACCCGGCGTGACCACGCTGCCGATAAAGTCGACAAACCGGATCGTGCCGGCCGCATCCGTGGTCTGGATGCTGGCCGAGAAGGGATCGAACTCGCTGTAAAAGAAGGTGGCGAACACGGATAGCGTATCGAGCCGCAGCTTCACGCCCGCTTCGTATTGCTCCGCCGTCGTGGTCGATCCTGAAAACGGGATGATGAGGTTGAACTCGTTCGGCCCACGGTTTGCCCGCGATGCGCGCGCATAAAGGCCAAGCCGGTCGTTGACCGTCCAGTTCGCACCCACCGTCCAGGAGGTGTTCTCGATGTCGAGGGTGGTGGGCACCACCACGCCGGAAAAGCCCAGCGCAGCATCGTCGGCAAGGGTGGCCGCATTGCCGAGGTTGAAGGGCCGCGGCGCGCGGAAGCCCCCGAAGCCGCTGTAGAAGGTGTGACGAATGCCCGCCTCGATGCTGAGATCGGGTGTCACGAACCAGGTATCGGATGCGTAAAGATCCCATTGCTCGATGTTGGAACTGCCAGCGAGCAAATTGGAGGAATACCGCAGCACGCCGTTGTCGGTGACGAAACCGACCGGATTGCCCGCCGCATTAAAGGCCACAAGGTCGAGCGGCTGGGGCTTGCTCAACACCTGGAACAGATATTCGTTCGAGCGCCAGGAGGCGACGGTGTCGAACTTGGCGAAGTTGACGCCGAGGGTAAGCTCATGATCGCCCAGCAGGGCGAATTCTGCGGTGGCGCGGAAATCGTTCTGGATAGAATCCCAATCCGATTGGATGTTGCGATAGTCGACCGGGATGACCAGCCCGCTGTCGCTGTTGGGATCATAGCTGACCCGCCCCCCCGTGCCGGCGATCGCAAAGCCGAGGCGCGCGACATCCGGCCCGAAAGCGGTGCGCGCTCGTGCCAGTCGCGCATTGGCAAAGCTGTTGCCGTCAACGGGGTTTGTCAGCGAGTAGATCGCATCGAGATCGACGCTTCCGTCAGTATAGCGGAAGCGGTTGACAAACCGGATGGCGTCGGTCGCCTGCCAATCGAGTTCGAAACCGGCGGTGATGTATTCGGTCCGCCGCCCGTTATTGAGCGAGCGCCGTTCCTCGGTGATCTGGCCGGTTGCATCTGTAAAGCGGAACAGCGCCCTCCCGTCGGCGAGGGCTGGCGTATTGAGCGTTCCTTCAAACACATCCACGAACCGGTTCAGCGAACGCGACGGGTCGCGCGGATCGGCGAGCGGGATGGGCAGATAGAAGACATTGCGATCATTGAAATATTTGGCATGGGCGCGGATCGTCATCCGGCCCATCTCCTGGCGCAGGTTGAGCCGGATCTGCCCGCCCTCATCGCTGGGGAAGCCATTGTCCCGGTAGCCCTGATGGAAGCGGTAAAAGCCGCCGACGGCGAAATAGGTGTTCTCGGCCAGCGGACCGGAAATGTAGGCATCGCCGCGGAACAAGCCGGTGTCGCCGATGGTGGCGGCGACCGCCCCTTTCAGCGTGTCGCCGCCCTGCCGCGTCACATTGTTGAAAATGGCGGAAGCGTTCGTGGCGAAGACGGGTGCCGGGCCACCGATCACGGCTTCAAACCGCTCGGTCATCAGGTCGGTGCGGGTGATGCCGTCCCCGGTGAAGAACCAGCCCGCGCTTTCGGGATAAATCGGCTGGCCGTCTTCCTGAAACGCATAGAAACTGCCCTCGTTGGGAATGCCGCGCACGCGGTAGACGTTCGAAGCCTCGCCCCCGGTGGCCTCGGCAAAGACGCCCCGGATTTGGCCGAGAAGATCTGCGGTGTTGAGCGGCGAAAGCCGGATCAGATCGTCATTCGACAGGCTGGTGATCGCATAAGAGGTGTTGAACTTGGTCTGGCCGGTCACGGTGCCGGTGACGATGATGACGTTAAAAGCGTCTTCGTTCTCCTTTTCCGCCACATCCGGCTGCGGTCCGGGTTTTGGCTGTTCGGTTGCGGCCTCATCTGCCGAGGATGCCGCTGCCTCGGCGGCGTGGGCGGCAGGCATGAGCGCAATGGCGCAAGCGGCACCGCCGCACAGCAGAGCGGCGCGCAAAGTGAGGTGAATGGTCGTCATGGAGGCCCCCTGGCTGAGTGAACACGGGGGCTGCTAGGGGCATTTGATGACGCAGCTATTACGGTTGTTTAGTTTTTGCAGGCCTCTTTGCAGCGCCGTCGGCGGAGGTAATTCGGTCCGAAAAGCGAGTTCATCAAACGGTAAAATTGTATTTTTTGGATATTCCTCGCAGCGCAAACACAGCCATAAGCGCCGTCACCGCCAGCCCTAAAGCCGGTATCTCGACCGCAGTATAGTTCGATTGTTCGAATCGGTCTGCATTCGGATCGATTCCCGCCCAACCCATCGCAGCCAACGCGAGCGCGCCGCCTGCGGCGAGGCCGATATTGAGTGGAATGTGAAACGCGGCATAAAACATCGCCCCCTGCGACCGACCGGTTTTCGCCTCGGCGCGATCCAGCGCCTCACCCAGCAACAATCGCAGCGCCAGCAGACCAAACGAGGCAATCGCCCCGCTCGCCATCGCCCAAATCGCCAGCAGCTCGGGCCGTCCGGGCGGCAGCGCCAGCAGCGCGGCGCCAAACCCCACCTTGCCGAGCATCAACACGGTAAGCAGGCGCTCGCTGCGCCAGACCGCACCCCACCGGGCCGAGGCCAGCGCGCCAATTGCTGCGGCGGCGGTATAGAGGCCAAGGATCAGATCGGCCCATGCCTGTAGCCCCAGGCCCGCGCGCGCCATGATCAGGAAGGTGGAAGCGCCCACGCCCCCGTTCAACCCCACCAAGCCATAGAGCAGGGCCAGACGGCTCGCGCCCGCGTCACTCAGCACCGCCCGCACCGGCGCAATCACGCTCCCGGCAGACCAGCGTCGCCACGGCAGACCCGGATGGCGCCCGAGCTGCACGATCAGCCAGCCATGCAGGACCGGGATGCCGCACCCGGTCACGATGACGATCACGACAAAAGGCGAGGGCATGCTTGGCCCCACATCACCGCTGTTGATCGTGGCCGCGAGCAGCGCAAAGCTGACGGTCCCCGCGATGGCGGCGAAGCCCCGCATGCCAAAGATGGCCGAGCGCGCTGCGGCCGTGCGGCCAGTTTCCAGCGCCCATGCGCCGTGCGTTACGTTGCACAAGGTCCAGCCCGTGATCATCGCCGCCATGACCAGCGCGACACTGGCCAGATTGGGCGCGCCCGAAACGGGCTGCAACGCCAGCGTGGCGGCAATGATGAGCGCCGTGCCCGATACCGTCCAAAACACGCGCGGGCTGTAGCGACCGAACGTGCTGTCACCGACCGCGCTCATCGCAAATTCGATAAGCACGCCCCATGCTCCGGTAAGGGCGACGAGAACGGCTGCCTCTGCCATCGAGCTGCCGACATCCGACGTCAGGAACAGCGGCAGGTAGAAACGCCGAGCAAGATCGAACCCGGCAAAAAGCACTGACGGCAGGGATAGCGCCGCCAAGGTTGCAGCACCCGGTGCCAGCGCAACGCTCCTGGAGGTCGCCTCGGTCATCGCTAACTTCCTTGCGGACCGCGCGGCGCTAGCAAGGGACTAAGAAACGCTCATGACTGAGGCGGGCCTGCCGGGAATGCGGGCGATGAACTCCAGCACGGGGCGCATCGCCTCTTCGTCGCTCGCGCCGCGAATGGCATAGCCAAGACGGCAACAGCCGAACAGCGCGACCGAGAAAACCTGCCGAAAGATCGGATCATCGGCGAGCGCTTGTGCGGCCCCGGCGGCGACAAGGTTCTGAGGGGTCACGTTCTCGCCCCGGCGCCGCCGCATGTCTAGGGCATGCGGGATCAGCGCTGGCATCCGCGCGGCTGCCAGAGCGATGATCCCGGTGGCTCGAACCAGATCGGCAAGGGGCGTCGCAAGGATAGGCCCGAGGCCCTCTGTGCCGCGGCGGAACTTTTCGATCAGGGCATAAAGGCCGGCGGTGATCAGGTCTTCGGTCGAGCCGAACTGATAAACGATCGTGGCAGGCGAGACGCCGCAGCGTTCTGCCACCGAGCGGTGAGTGATCGTCTCGTTATGGGGAGAGGTCAGCATGGCGGCGGCATGCTCGACAATCGCGCGGCGTCGCTTGCTGCCGTTGAGGAAGCTTTCGGGCACTGTCTTTGGGCGAAGCTCCTCGACCAGCTGGCCGAACATCCGCTGGTCATTCTCGCAGGCAGCCCGGCCATGGGCGTAGCACGTCACCAGGTTTGCCAGACACACACGCCGCAAGGCCGAAAAGCAAGGGTCGCGCCCCGCTCCCAAAGCGAACCCGGCCTCGTCGACTACAAAGCCGAAAGCCATGTCGGCAAAATCGGGGTCGCCAAACAGCGCGCGCGACCAGAACGGTCCCATGCACGCAAACCATTCACGAAGACGCGCGCGCCCATCCTCGATCAGATCAGGCGCGCGGAGCAGATCCAGCAGCACCAGCAGCGCTTGCCGGTTGGCATCGATCCAATGGTCGAACACAGCACCAGCGAGGTGCGCATTGGCCCGATGATCGCCCGAGCCCACAAGCAGCAGCCGCTGCGCCCAGCGCGCGGCGAAGTCTGCCTCCTGCTGCAATGAAGTTTCCACCAATGCGCGCAACACGGCCTGCTTGTTGCCAAAGTGGTGGTTTATCGTTGCAACACTTAAGCCCGCCCGATCGGCCAAAGGACGCAGGGTCGTCTCCCCGAGGGCTATGTCGCCCATCATCGCGAAGGCATGTGCCAGCAGCCGTTCTCTCGTGTTGCAATCGCTCATTCGCCTCTCCAAGCCTGCCCGACCCGATCTGTAAAGTCACTGCGGCCGATCTTACAGACTTGAACTTTCGTATGGGCCGCGCAAGGTAGGCTTTGAAAAAGCACTCAGACCTGCCTTCTGGCGATCTTGCAATGATGGCGTGAGCCCGTCAGTCTGCGGCAAAGCCTGCCCCCCAACTCTCGACCAGGCGGGTGCGGAATTTCAGCCTTGCTTTGACCTGATTGACTGGTTGCGCAGACTGAGCGTGCATAAATCCCAAGGAATGCGCCAACCGCGCGGTATGGTTGCGCTTGTTTTACAAGGCTAACGTTTGGCAGGCACCGTCATTGCGCATGCCTTGCCGCCGATCAGCGGATTGGCGCGCACCGGAGATGATCCCGGCAGCCGCACCTGATAGTCGGACCACTCGGAGCGCGGCAGGTAGTAATCGGTGGAAACGAACTGCGCCCCGGAAGCCAGCGCGGCATCCCGCCGGGCGGTGTCGCCGGTACGGGCCTCGCTGGTGTCGGCGTCCGCGCGGGTGCGCACGATCATCCCGGCGCGCACGGCCGCCGCGATGGCGCTGGCCTGCCCGAGCGGATCATTCATGGTCGCATAGGCGGCATGGGGAGCATCGGGCGCAAGGCTGTTGACGAACAGCGGCAGGCCCTCAAGCGAGGCCGTGCCGCGCAGGTATGCCCGCACCGTGCCCGGCCCGGCATCGAGCGCCAGCAGCAACTGGCCCCGGCTCTCCGCCAGCCGCGGCCAGCCGGACTGCGTGATGGCTTCCCGCAAACTCGCCGCCGCGCTGCGGACATAATCGGGTTCGATGAAGTCACCGGGCTCCAGAACCTGCCGCACCTCAGCGTCGAGCGCATCAAAGGCCTCGGCGGTAAACGGCAAGACCGCCGCTGCCCCGGGGAGCGGAGCCGCCTCATCCTTGGTGTTAAGCAGGATCAGGATCGGCGCGTGACCGGGATGGGCATCCGACCATGCCTCGATCTCTCGCAGGCACGCCGTCAGCGTCGGGCAGTGCGAGCGGGGATCGACATCGGCGATATGCAGCACCTTGAAGCCGGACGCATTCAGGCCGGTGGCATCGAACTGCGCCCCGCTGTACCGCGGCAGCAGCGGCGCGGCAAAGCGGCCTCCTTGCGGATCGTGCTAGATATCAAGCTCAAGCTGCCGCATCCCGAGATCGAGCTGCTGCGCCAGGGGCAGATGCCCATAGTCGAGCGCGCGCGCGGCCTGCGGCGATGATTGCGCGATGAGGGCGAGTTCGGCCGCCGGGATGGCGATCTTGTAACTGTTGTGCGAGCCGATGGCCTACAGGTGATTGATCCTGACGGTGTCGGCGGCCTCGTCGCACTCGGCCAGAGCGTCTGGGGCGGCAGCGCGGTCGTCCGATCCTGCCAGCGTTGCGAACGGAGCACAAAGCCAAGCAATGGAAACCAGTATCAACAATTGCATGGGCGGCTCCTACCCTTTCCTATTATATTCATGAATGCGGCGGCAAGCAGTAGCGAGGCTAAAGATCCGAACAATTTTCTTTGATTGCTTTCGAATGGCTTACTTCATCGCGGTGCCTTCGTTTCGCAATCAGGGTGAAACTTACAAAACCTAACGGGCGCGGCAACCAAGGAGCCCGCCCGATGAAAGGTATTTTGATCTCGACCGTTTCTCTCTTCGGCTTGCTGTCATTGGCCGCCGCGCCGGTCAGCGCTCAGTCAACAGACAATAACACCGCCCAAGCCGCCCCGGAACCCACCGATGAGCAGGTCCGGGACATCATCGTCACCGGCGAAAAGACCGAGCGTTCGCTGCAGGAAACGATCACCTCGGTTGGCATCATCACGCGCGAAACCATCGAAGCCTTCGGGATCACCAGCCTGTCGGAAACCTTCAACTTTATTGCCAACGTCAATCTCAGCCGCAGCGAGGGAGGTTTCTCGATCCGCCGCGTTCCCTTCGACAACGTGCTCGGGGCCGGGATTGGTTCGTGTGCCGAATGCGCGTGTCACTGCCCCCAAACTCCCCCTAGAGTTCTTCGATATGCTTGCCGCGGTCGAAATAATCAGGGCGCAAGCCGCTGATCCCCGCCGCTTGAAATGCGCTCCAGCAGGCATCCGACATCAGGAAGTTCCCCTGTGCCCCTTGGTAGCGATATTCGTACCAGAGCGCGCGGCCCGCTACCTTCTCCTTGTGCACCACCAGTTTGATGTCGTTGGAGGTATGGACGTAGATTCCGGGCAATTGATTGTGCACGATGACGTTAGAACGCGCGATATCGAGCGTGAAGGCGCGCGTGCAGACATTGAGCAGCCAGCGCGGTTCGGGATGCACAGAGCCATCGGGGTTGATCAGTTCGAAGGGCAGATATTGATGAACGCCCGGCTCGATTGCCTCGATGATGTCGATCGCGCGCTGCGAGATGGCGTAACCGTCAAAGCCACTCGAAATCACATCGACGATATTTTTCTGGGGCTTTTTCAAGCGTGCGCGGAACGGCGTGTCGGGCTTTGGCCAGCGCCAGCCCTGCATTAGCGGAGGATATCTCCACGGATCCCACAGTGGATGCCAGGGGTTTTCGATCATCCATGTCGTGTCAAAGGTACTTCGCCCAAGCGAGCGGCTGGCCATCGACAATTGCTGCCCCAGCGCTTTGCCCATTGCCTCGAAGCGCGCACGTTCCTCGGGGATCTCCTCTATTTCGGGACTGAGATAGGTCTCGTCCTCATCTCCCCGATTCCGGGAGTCCATCATCAAGAACCACGCCATGACGCAACCTCCCCTAACAACTCCGGCGCTGACGGAGTTCTAATTCCGCGCTGAATTACGCACGACCGAGCCTCATGCCCAAATCGGCATTTTGTCATTTTCAGAGCAATAGGTGGCTGCTGACGTGACCCCACGATTCCCCCACAGAATCAATTCTTGAGCCACATTCCTCACCCGCTTCGCGACCGAAAGCAACGGGCAAAATTCGATCGATCCAATATTTCCGGCAAAAATCTGTCAGCCCATCGCGCGCGGACCCTTTCCGCCCCGCGCACAGGCCCCGCAAACCCGATTGACACCGCCCTGCGCCGCACTATCCCTTTGGGTTCTCACACCAACTGCAAGGGGAACACACACCTGGCGGAGAGCAAGGGTCGCAAGCCGGATACCACCACCGATACCACCGCAGCGCCGCAGCTCGATGACGAGGTGCTCGCCAAGATTGCGGGGCTTCGGCAGCATGTGCGCGAGAGTTTTGGGAAGGTCGCGATGAGCATGATGCTGCTGCCGCGCTATCGCCACCAGACCCTCGCCGATCTCCAGCATCTCGTGCTCGATCCGCTGATCCGTGATCGCATCGCCATCGCTTAGCGCGCAGGCGAGGGGCTGGTGGCGCAGGACATTGCCGGAGGGGCCGATCTCAACCTTGTGCGGCAATTCGTGTCGCAGTTCCGGCCCGAGTTCACCGACAATTTCGAGGTCGCCTTCCGCTCCTCGTTCTTCGATCGCAGGCTGCGTTTTAACGCGAACGCCTTTTATACTGACTGGACTGACCAGCAGCTGGTGGTGGGCCTCTCGACGCTGCAACAGGATGAGATCGGCTTCAACGTCGGCAGCTCCACGCTCAAGGGTTTCGAGCTTGATGCCTATGTGATCCCGGCCAAGGGCTGGTTCGTGCAGGGCGTGCTGGGGCATGTGCAGACCCAGTTCAGGGACTTTGACGCGGCGCTGGCTGCGACCCTGATCGAGGCGCAGAATGTGCTCGCGCCGATCGGGCTCGAAGATGCGCTGGCGGCCTTCGAGGGGCGCGAGTTTGCCTTTGCGCCGCCGTGGAGCGGAGCGCTTCAGGTCGGCTTTGACGATCCGGAGGCATCCAAGCTGTTCGGCGTTTTCGGGATGACCTACGAGGCCGGGTCAAACGTCAACAACATCCAGGCGCTCTCGCCCACCTTTCTCGACAATGACGCGCGGGTGCTGCTGAATGCCTCCTTCGGGGTGAGGCTGAAGAACTTCACCATCGCGCTGGTCGGGCGCAATCTGCTTGACCGCGACTTTGTGGCCTCGGGCGGGGACGAGCAGGTGCGGCTCGGGCCACAGCGTCAGATCGGTTTGCGGATCCAGTCCAACTTCTGACTGCAACCGGGTATCCCTCGAACATTTCTGACAATGACACCGCGACGGGTGCCTACTACGCTGAATGGCTAGGGTTCCAGCCAACGGGGTGTATCGCGACCCTGCATCGAATCTTGCTCTCGAAGGTGGGTCGTGTCCGTCAATGTGGTGTAAATTCGGGTGTGGCCAGCGGGCGGCATTTTCAGGCGGCTTTTGGTGTAATCTGTAGCGGCTGA
>Ga0208370_100322_pt1 | contig 13156 bp, 14 predicted proteins | sample Subbio12Jun_QV11_FD_184822 | JGI IMG/M metagenome (GOLD analysis project Ga0208370, IMG submission 184822) | Serpentinite rock and fluid subsurface biosphere microbial communities from McLaughlin Reserve, California, USA -CR12Jun_QV11 (SPAdes) | ecosystem: Environmental > Terrestrial > Deep...
GGGGACGAACGCGCGGAGGCGCGTTCGCGAAACAAAACTGCGTCAGGGGGCCGTCATAAGCCGGGTTCTGTCTCCCCGCGCGCTATCCTTGCGGACCGGCACCGGGGCGGCAGCCATTCATCTGGGCCGGCGATTGCTCGACGGCTCTAGCAGCCAACCCGGGTCTCCCGGCGCGAAACACGCCTGCCCCCTTGCGGAAGGCACGAGACCCCTATTCGGCCTTGCTCCGGGTGGGGTTTGCCATGCGGTTGCCGTTGCCGGCTCCCCGGTGCGCTCTTGCCGCACCCTTTCACCCTTGCCTGTGTCCTTTAGGGACCATCGGCGGTATACTCTCTGTGGCACTTTCCCTTGACCCGCGCCCGAAAGCGCGTGCCCGGCGGGCGTTACCCGCCACCCTTGTTTCGTGGAGCCCGGACTTTCCTCGCGCTTGTGCAAGCACGCGGCTGCCTCAGGCCCCCTGACGCAGGCACCTATAGGCCCCGCGTCAGGGTTTGGCAAAGGTCTCAGTCCTCGCCGCCCGAAAGCAGCAGCTTCCACACCAGCGCGCCGATCGCCGCGCCGGCCAGCGGAGCGACCCAGAACAGCCATAGCTGCCCGACCGCTGCGGTATCGGCATAGAAGGCGACGCTAGTCGAGCGCGCCGGGTTGACCGAGGTGTTGGTGACGGGGATCGAGACAAGGTGAATAAGCGTCAGCGCCAGCCCGATGGCGATCGGCGCGAAGCCCGCCGGTGCCTTGGGCGAGGTCGCGCCGAGGATTACCACCAGAAAGCCTGCGGTCAGCACCACCTCGGCGACGAGCGCGGCGGTCCGAATAGCCGCCCGGCGACAGCGGGCCATAGCCGTTGGAGGCAAAGCCCCCTGCCGCAAAGCCCGCCGTCCCGCTCGCGATGACGAACAGCACGCCTGCCGCGCAGAAGGAACCGATCACCTGCGCTGCCCAGTAGGGGACGAGTTCGCTCCACGAAAAGCGCCCACCGATGGCAAGGCCAAGGCTGACGGCCGGGTTGAAGTGCCCGCCCGAGATGCCGCCCACGGCATAGGCCATCGTCAGCACGGTGAGCCCGAAGGCAAGGCTGACGCCCGCAAAGCCGATGCCCAGTTCCGGCACGCCTGCCGCCAGCACCGCCGATCCGCAGCCGCCGAACACCAGCCAGAAGGTGCCGAAGAACTCGGCCGCCAGTTTCCTTGTCAACATGATGTGATCCCCTTTGTTTGCGATGTCCCTTTTTACCCGGCACCGCCGCCGCGATGGCCGGATCCCTCACAATTCCTCACCGCGTCCGCCCCTGATCGCGGTCGAGCAACAATTGCCACAGGATCGCGGCGACCTCGCCGTCAGGCTCGCCGGTGATGCGTTCGGGCCGCCAGCGGCGCTCGAACGCCTCGACCGCCTTGGCAGGATCGGTGATGTCATAGCCGAAGCGTTCCAGCGCGAGGAAGAACGCGCCGTCATTGTGGAACGGATTGCCCGCCGCAAGGCATTGCGGGCGCGGCAGGCACAGCTTGCACCGGGCAAGGCGATCCCACGGGAACAGTTCGCCCGGATCGGTCTTGCGCATCGGCGCGACATCGCTGTGCCCCACCACATTGGCGCGCGGGATGTCGTAGCGCTTCACGATCCGCGCGAGCAGCGGGATCAGCGCGTCGATCTGCGCCTCGGCGAAAGCGCGGTAGCCCCCGTTCCCGGCGGCGTGGCCCGGATGATCCAGTTCGATCCCGATGCTCGCCGAGTTCACGTCCGGGATCCCGCGCCAGTAGCTCGCCCCGGCGTGCCAGGCGCGGCGGTCCTCGGGCACCAGCCGGATCACCCCGCCCTCCTCGGTGATGAGATAATGCGCGCTGACCTTGGCGGCGGGATCGGTCAGCCGCTCGATCGCGGCGCCGACCGGCATCATCTCGGTGTAGTGCAGCACCACCATGCTGACCGGCAGCGCGCGTTCGTCATGATTGGGCGAGAGGCGTTCCTCGTGAACCAGTTCGTCCTCTCCCCCCATCATCACCCCTTCTTGCGCCTATCCGATCATGCCATCGGGCTCGGGCAGCACCGCGCCCAGCACCAGCGCGCCATCGCCGAGCTTGTACTGGAGGCCGCCCTCCAGTTCCTCGGCGAGCACCGCGATCATGTGCGCCGCCGCCGTGCGGCTGGTGATCTCGCTCTCGTCGAGATCGCCTTGCAGCGCGCGGCCGATGGTTTCGTCGAAGGCGATCCGGTCGCCCCGCGCGCGGGCCACGATCTCCACCGCCCCGTCGCGCCGCTCGGCCCCGATGTCGAGCGATCCCCCGCGCACCAGCGCATCCAGGGCGATCTGGGCAAGGTTGAGCAACACCTTGACGGCGGGCTTGGGCAGGCTCGGTTCGGCGATGGCCCAGTTGACCTCGCCCCCCCTGGCATCGGCGGCAAGCGCGTCGATCACGGCTCTGGCCTCGTCAACCGGGATCGCCTCGCCGAAACCGCCCGCCGCACCAAAGGCGAGGCGGAAGAACTTGAGCTTGTCGGTGCTGATCCGCGCCGATTGCTCAAGCAGTTCCACCACCTTGGCGCGCATCTGCGGGTCCTGCTCTTCGGCGAGCAGTTCGAGCCCGTTGGCAAGCGCGCCGACCGGCGAGAGCATGTCGTGGCACAGGCGCGAACACAGCATCGCGGCAAGATCGGTCCGGGAAATCATGGCTGCTTTCCTAACCAGCGATCACGCATAAGGAAAGAGCGACAAATCCCTGTTCCGCGTCGATCCAGAACTTCACGTCGTCTCGGGCGATGATGGCCCAGACCCGGCCATCGCCCGCAGCACCGGCGCGGTCGGCGGCAGAAGGTGCGGCCGGCCCTTGCGGATGGGAGTGGAAATAGCCGAGCACCTGCGCCCCTCCGCTTCGCGCAGCGCGATGCGCGTCGATCAACGCCTGCGGGTCGATCTCGAAATGTGTGGCGGGCGTGGGATGGACATTGGCGGCAGGGCGCGCCTCGGTGATACGCGCCCGTTCCCCCAGCAGGATGCCGCAGGCCTCGTGCGGATGCACCGCGGCGGCGGCGGCGCGCATGGCGGCAAGGGCTTCACTTGTCACTTCGAGCCTCATCGCGCATGGCCATAGCATGTCCGCGCGCGAAATCATCACCGGCACCATCCCCGCGTCCAGTGGTTCGGGCGCCCGGCTCGACAAGGCGCTGGCCGAGGCAAGCGGGCTATCGCGCGCGCGGGTGCAGGCGCTGATCGAGGAAGGGTGGGTCGAAGTGGCCGGAAAGCCCGCGAACGCGGCCTCGCTCAAGGTCGCCGGCGGCATCCCTTTCCGCATATTCATCCCCCCCGCCGCCCCTGCCGCCGCCGCGCCGGAGGACATTCCGCTCGCCATCGCCTTCGAGGACGCGCACCTGATCGTCATCGACAAGCCTGCCGGCCTCGTCGTCCACCCGGCGGCGGGGAACCTTTCGGGCACGCTGGTCAATGGCTTGCTGCATCATTGCCGGGGGCAGCTTTCCGGTATCGGCGGGGTGGCGCGCCCCGGGATCGTGCACCGGATCGACAAGGACACCTCGGGCCTTCTGGTGATCGCCAAGACCGACGCCGCGCACGAAGGCCTTGCCGCACAGTTCGCCGCGCACTCTGTCCACCGGCGCTATATCGCTGTCGTTGCCGGGCACCCCTCCCCGACCGAAGGCAGGATCGACGCGCGCATCGGACGATCCGATGCCGACCGCAAGAAAATGACGGTGCTTCCCAACAATTCCTCGCGCGGCAAGAGCGCGGTCACGCATTACAAGGTGATCCGAAGGCTCGATTCGTCCGCACAGATCGAATGCCGGCTGGAAACCGGGCGCACCCACCAGGTGCGCGTTCACTGTGCGTCAATCGGCCATCCGCTATTGGGAGACCCCGCTTATGGCCGCACCCCGAAAGCCCTGCGCCCGGTGCTTGAGCGACTGGACTTCGCGCGGCAGGCGCTGCACGCGGCGGAACTGGGCTTTCGCCACCCCGTGACCGGTCAGGCGGTGCAATGGCGGAGCAATCTGCCGCAAGACATGAGGGAACTGATCGACCAACTTGGCCGTAATGATCGATGAAACGCGCATACATCTGACCGGATTTCGCGTATATCCGTAACCCGTGGCCCAGTTCGCGGGATGCCCATCAGGGGTCCCGTGCAGAGCGGTCGACGCCAGAAAGGTTAGGTAAACCAGTGTCCAAGTCAAAGACCATGTCGGTCCCCGCGCTGAGCGGCGAACAGTCGCTCAACCGCTATCTCGCCGAGATCCGCAAGTTTCCGGTGCTCACTGCCGAGCAGGAATACATGCTCGCCAAGCGCTATCAGGAACACGAGGATCCCGAAGCCGCCGCCCAGCTCGTTTCCAGCCACCTGCGGCTCGTCGCGAAGATCGCGATGGGTTATCGCGGCTACGGCCTGCCCGTCTCCGACCTGATCTCGGAAGGCAATGTCGGCCTGATGCAGGGCGTCAAGAAGTTCGAGCCCGATCGCGGTTTCCGCCTCGCGACCTACGCGATGTGGTGGATCAAGGCGAGCATACAGGAGTTCATCCTGCGTTCGTGGAGCCTTGTGAAGATGGGCACCACCGCCGCGCAGAAAAAGCTGTTCTTCAACCTGCGCCGGATGAAGAAGCAGCTCGAAGCCTACGAGGACAGCGATCTTTCGCCCGAGGACGTAGCCAAGATCGCCACCGATCTCGGCGTGCCCGAACAGGAAGTCATCAACATGAACCGGCGCATGATGATGGGCGGCGATGCCTCGCTCAACGTCAGCTTGCGCGGGGCCGAGGAAGGCTCGGGCGAATGGCAGGACTGGCTGGCGGATGATCGCCCCTTGCAGGACGAAACCGTCGCCGAGGCCGAGGAATCGCAGCTGCGTATGGCGATGCTGGCGGAGGCGATGAACAGCCTCAACGAGCGCGAACGCCACATCCTCACCGAACGCCGCCTGACGGACAAGCCCCAGACGCTCGAGGAACTGTCGCAGGCCTATGACGTCAGCCGCGAACGCATCCGCCAGATCGAGGTGCGCGCCTTTGAAAAGCTCCAGAAGGCGATGCAGCGGATCGCGGGCGAAAGGCTGCTGCCGGGGGTTGCCTGACACCCCGCGCCGACCGCCGGATTGATACCAGCCCCCCGGCCGCCGCAAGATGGCCGGGGGTTTTTCGTGCGCAGCGCAAAGGGCGCGCGCGCCCGAACCGCAAAGGCGTTTGAGACCCGGCGATGTCGCGCTTGCAGCAAGGCGGCGCCTGTGTAGGTGTCGCGGCGTTGGCCGGTCATCGGCCTGTGGTTGATGCATCGTAGCGGCATGGTTGCAGGGGCGCGTGTGGCCGCGCCGGGGCCGTTGCCGGGTCACGATGCGCAATCCAGCGGCAGGATCGCCCGCCCCGTCCAACCGGCACCAAGCGGCGCAAACCGCTAGGAAACCTCGACCTTAATCATTGAACAATTTGGGTTTTACGGCAGGGCCGGAACCGGGGGGCTCACAGCCCGCCCGCGCCCTTTCCAACACGATGCCGCGCCGGTGCGCTCCCGGTGGTCAGCCCCGAACAGGCCCTTGCCTCGTCTGCGACGACCAATGTTTCACGTGAAACATTTCCAGAACATCTATCGCTTCGTCGCCGGGGCCAGATCCAGCACCGCCGCCACCATCGCGCGGGTGCCGAGCACCACGCTCTCTTTGGGGGCGATCTTGAACAGCGGGGAGTGGTGCCCCGCCACCGCCGGGCCGCCGTTCTTCGCCGCGTCGAAATCAGCCTGCGGCGTGCCGCCGACCGCGAAATAATAGCCCGGCACGCCGGTGTCGGGGCCGACGAAATAGGTGAAGTCCTCCGCGCCCATGTTCTGCTGCTCGAAGGGCACCACCGCCGCCTCGCCCAGTTCGCGCACCATCACCGCATTGAGCCGCCGCGCGAGGGCGGCGTCGTTGATCGTCGTCGGCGTGCCCGCCCCGCGCACCACCTCGACCGGCAAGGAGTCCGGCAACCCGTGGGCCTTGCCGATATGGACCGCGATCCGCCCGATCGCGGCGATCACCTGTTCGCGGGTTTCCTCGTCATTGGCGCGCACCGTGACCTGCAACTTCGCCTCGTCCGAGATGATGTTGTGCTTGGAGCCGGCGTGGAACGAACCGACCGTCACCACCACCGGCTTTACCGGCGAAATCTCTCGCGAATCAATGGATTGCAGCGCGGTCACGATTTGCGAGGCGATGTAGACCGGGTCCTTGCCCAGATGCGGGGATGCGCCGTGGGTGCCGATGCCGGGCACGCGAATGTCGAGCGAATCCGAACTCGAATACTGGATCCCTTCCGATGCCGAGACTGTCCCGGTCGGCAGGTGCGCCGCCACGTGGAAGGCGAGCGCATAGTCGGGCTTGCCGAAGCGTTCATAGAGCCCGTCCGCCATCATCGCCTTGGCCCCGCGCACGCCCTCCTCGGCGGGCTGGACGACGAACATCAGCGTGCCCTGCCAGCGATCCTTCATCGCCACCAGCCGCCGCGCGGTGCCGACCAGCGACGTGATGTGCACATCGTGCCCGCAGGCGTGCATCACCGGATATTCCTTGCCGTCCTCGCCCACCTGCCGCGCGCGCGAGGCGTAGGCGAGGCCCGACTTCTCCTCCACCGGCAGCCCGTCCATGTCGGCGCGCAGCAGGATCAGCGGGCCATCGCCGTTCTTCAGCATCCCGACCACGCCAGTCTTGCCGATCCCGGTCGTCACCTCCAGCCCGGCCGCCTTCAGCTCCGCCGCCATCGTCGCCGCCGTGCGGTTTTCGAGGAAGGAGAGTTCGGGGTTCTGGTGGAAATCGAGGAACAGCGGGGCGAGGTGGCTCTCGTAATCCGCCTCGATCGCCTTGCGCGTTTCGGGCGCTTCGGCCCGGGCAGGCGCGGCAGCGGCGGCGGCGGCGGCCAGCGCAAGGGCGCTCGCGGCGAGGTGGAACAGGTGCATCTCTCGGTCTCCCTTCCGTGTATGACCGCTAGCTAACCGCCACCGGCCCCGCCCTGCAAGCGGCGATGCTTCCCACGTCCCCCACCCTGCGCTAGGGGCGACCTATGGTCTCCACCATCCTCCGCCTCTTGGCCAAGGTGATCGCCTCCTTCATCGGCCTTACGCTGGTGCTGGTGGTCACTTTCAAATGGCTCCCCGTCCCCGTCACGGCGACCATGCTAATGGACCGGAACGGTATCACCAAGAACTGGGAATCCTTGAGCAATATCGACCGCAATCTGGTGAGCGCGGTGATCGCGGCGGAGGATTCGCGGTTCTGCGAGCATTCGGGCTTCGACACCGAGGCGATCGAGCAGGCGATCGCCGAGAACATGGAGGGCGGCCGGGTTCGCGGCGCTTCCACCATCAGCCAGCAGACCGCCAAGAACGTCTTCCTGTGGCAGGGCGGCGGCTACTTCCGCAAGGGGCTGGAGGCGTGGTTCACTGTCTGGATCGAGCTGGTATGGGGCAAGCGGCGGATCATGGAGGTCTATTTGAACGTCGCCGAAACCGGGATCGGCACCTATGGGGCAGAGGCCGGGGCGCAGCGCTATTTCGGGCACTCCGCCGCGCGCCTCAGCCGCGACGAAGCGAGCCGCATGGCCGCAGCCCTCCCCAGCCCGAAAAAGCGTTCGGTCAAATCCCCAAGCGGGTGGCTCGCGCGCCACGGCAACCGGATCGAAACGCGGATCGGCATCGTCAGGCGTGACGGCCTCGATGCTTGCGTCTACAATTGAGCCCGCCATGGCCCACACCCACGCCCATCATCACGACCATCACGGGCATGGCCACGGGCATGCGCAAGGGCACGGGCATCACCACCATGCGCCCGCCGATTTCGGCCGCGCCTTCCTGATCGGCATTGTCCTCAACACCGGCTTCGTCGTGATCGAGGCGGTGGCGGGGCTGGTCTACGGCTCGATGGCGCTGATCGCGGATGCCGGACACAACCTGTCGGACGTGCTCGCGCTCGCGCTTGCCTGGATTGCCAGCATCGCCGCGCGCCAGCCGCCCTTTGGGCGCTTCACCTACGGCTACAAGTCCTCGACCATCCTCGCCGCGCTTGCGAATGCGCTGCTGCTGGCAGTGGCGATGGGGGCGATTCTGTTCGAGACCCTGCACCGCATGATGAACCCCGCCGAGCCGCAGGGTCTGGCGATGGCGGTAGTGGCCGGGATCGGGATCGCGATCAACGCGTTGACAGCCATGCTGTTTCTGAAAGGTCAGGAGGATCTCAACATCCGCGGAGCCTATCTCCACATGGCGGCCGATGCTCTGGTCTCGCTCGGCGTGGTGGTGGCAGGGCTCGCGATCCTCGTCACCGGCCTTGCCTGGATCGATCCGGTGGTGAGCCTCGGGATTGTGGCGATGATCGCCTGGGGCACCTGGGGCCTTGCGCGGGATTCTGTGGCGATGGGCCTCAACGCCGCGCCGGCGGGGATCGATCTGGGCGAGGTCCGTCAGCATCTCACCTCCTTCGAGGGCGTCGCTGCGGTGCACGATCTCCACGTCTGGCCGATGTCGACCACCGAGGTCGCGCTTACCGCACACCTCGTGATGCCCGGTCGCCCGGCGTCGGACCGCTTCCTGCGCGAAATTGCCGCGACCCTGGCGGCGCGCTTCGGGGTCGATCACGCCACGATCCAGATCGAAAGCGGCGAAGCCCCGTGCGAGGCGTGCCACTGATGGCCGCCCGCCCTCGCCGTTCTGCCGACGAGGCGCGTGAGGCGCTGCGCGACGCGATGGTGCGGCTCGCCGCAGGCGATCAGGCCGCGCTCGAGGAAATCTATCGCGCCACGCGGGTGAAGCTTTTCGGAATCACCCTGCGTATCTTGGGCGACAGGAAGGAAGCCGAGGACGCCTTGCAGGACGTCTACATCAATCTCTGGCAGCGGGCCGACCGCTATGACCCGACCCGTGCGAGCCCGATCGCCTGGCTGGCCGCGTTCGCCCGCAACCGGGCGGTCGACCGGCTGCGCACCGGCAAAGTGCGCGGCGGCGCGGTCCCGGTCGAGGAAGCCGCGCCGCTCGCAGACGAGACACCGCTGGCGGACGCGCTGCTGGTCGATGCCGAGCAGACGGCGCAGATTCACAAGTGCCTTGGAACGCTCGATGCCCGCACGCAGGGCCACATCCGCGCCGCCTTCTTCGAGGGCAAGACCCACGCCCAGCTCGCCGAGGCAGCGGACGTTCCGCTCGGCACGATGAAAAGCTGGATCCGCCGGGGCCTGCAACGTCTGCGCGCCTGTCTCGAAGCGAGCGAGGCGGCATGAGCGGGCACGAGAACACCCCCGAAGACGACGTGCAGCGCGATGATCCGATGATCGCTGCGGAGTGGGCGCTCGGCCTGCTCGAAGGCGAGGAACTGCTCGCCGCACGGGGCAAGTATGCCGCCGACCCGCAATTCGCGTGGCGCAAGGAGTGGTGGGACGGCTGGTTCGCCCCGCTGACCGACGCCATGCCGGGGGCCGAGCCGGGCGAACACGTGTGGGACGGCATCGCCGCGCGCATCGCTGCGCAGCGGCCGGGCGGGGCGGCAGATGCGCCCGCTGCGCCCGCCGCCAATGTGGTGGAACTTCAGGCCCGGGTGCGCCGCTGGCAATGGGCCGCCGGACTGTCGTCGATGGCGGCTGCCGTTGCGCTGGCATGGCTGGCGCTGGCCCCCTCGCCGGTCGTGGTCGCGCCCGCTTTACCGGTCGCGGCCGCCGCGCCGCTGGTCGCAACCGTGCCCATCGGCGAGACCGGCCTCAGGCTCGATGTCACCTATATCCCTGAAAGCGAACGCATGGTGGTCGGCGCGGTGGGGCTCAAGCATGACGGCGTCCACGATCACGAGCTGTGGCTGGTCCCCAAGGACGGTTCGGCGTTGCAATCGCTGGGCGTGGTTGCACCCGGCGAGGTGCGCAGCATGACCCTGCCGGCCGCCGTAACTGCGAAGCTCGGCGACGGGGCGGCGCTCGTGCTGACCCGCGAGCCGATCGGCGGCAAGCCCGAGGGGCAGGAGGCCGGCCCGGTGGTTGCCAAGGGGGCCTTCACCCGCGTCTGACTTCGGATCGCTTCGCCGCGCGTCAGCGGCGGTTCAGCCGGATTAGCGATCTGGTTGCATCTGCTGCACCGGGACTTGCGTAACTTCGGGCGCAAGCAGGAGGGGCTTGCGGACGTGAAAAACCATTTGCGGAGACCCCCGAAGTGACCCCCAAGAGCACCCTGACCGCCATCATCGCCGCCGCGCTCGCCGCCGCCACCACCCTCGTTGCAGGCCCAGTCGTTGCCGACAACCACATGGGGGAAAAGGCCGGAGCCAACATCGTCCAGACCGCGATGAGCACCGGCTCGCACAACACGCTGGTCGCCGCAGTCAAGGCTGCGGGCCTGGTCGACACCCTGTCGAGCCCCGGCCCCTTCACTGTCTTCGCCCCCACCGACGCCGCCTTCGCCAAGCTGCCGGCCGGCACGGTCGAGACGCTGGTGAAGCCCGAGAACAAGGGCACGCTCACCACTATCCTCACCTATCACGCCGTCCCCGGCAAGGTGACTTCGGGTGACCTCGTCAAGCTGATCAATGCAAATGGCGGCCAGGCCACCATCGCCACCGTCCAGGGCGGCACGCTGACCGCGATGCTCGTCGGCGGCAAGGTGGTGATCACCGACGCCAAGGGCGGCAAGACCACCGTGGTGCAGGCCGACGTGATGACCTCGAACGGGGTGATCCACGTCACCGACGGCGTGTTCCTGCCCGCCTGATAGCGCCCAACCGGCTGGCGCCGCCCCTTATTTCCCCCATCCCCTCCGACGAGGGGTGGCGCTTTCTCCGACCCCGTCCCGCCTTCCTCCAAGGCTGGGCGGGGTTTTGGTATCGGGGCGGCACAACTCAAGAGCCCCTCCTGGAGGGGAGGGGCTCGCTGCTTCCGTTCGGCCATGCCCCGACGCGCCGAGGCCCAAGCTTGGCTGAGGCTTAGGCCGCCTCTTCCTTCTTTGCCTCGCCGCCGTGGACCCGGATCGGTTCCTTCTTGCCCGCGACCACATCGGCGTCGAGCACGATTTCGGTGACACCTTCCATGTCGGGCAGGTCGAACATCGTATCGAGCAGCAGGCCCTCGACGATCGACCGCAAGCCGCGTGCGCCGGTCTTGCGCTTGATCGCGCGCTCGGCGATTGCCTGAAGCGCGTCGGGGGTGAAGGTCAGTTCGACGTCCTCTAGCTCGAACAGCTTGCGATATTGCTTCACCAACGCGTTCTTGGGCTCGCTCAGGATCGTCACCAGCGCGGGAACGTCGAGATCGTGCAGCGTGGCGATCACCGGCAGGCGACCAACGAATTCGGGGATCAGGCCGAACTTGAGGAGATCCTCAGGCTCGGATTTCTCCAGCAGTTCGCCCACCCGGCGCTTGTCCGGATCGGCGACATGCGCGCCAAAACCGATGCTGCGCTTCTGCAACCGATCCGCGATGATCTTGTCGAGGCCCGCAAACGCGCCGCCGCAGATGAACAGGATGTTGGTCGTGTCGACCTGCAGGAACTCCTGCTGCGGATGCTTGCGCCCGCCCTGCGGCGGCACGCTGGCGGTGGTGCCCTCCATCAGCTTGAGCAGCGCCTGCTGCACGCCTTCGCCCGACACATCGCGGGTGATCGAGGGGTTTTCGGCCTTGCGGGTGATCTTGTCGATCTCGTCGATGTAGACGATCCCGTGCTGGGCCTTCTCGACATTGTAGTCGGAAGCCTGAAGCAGCTTGAGGATGATGTTTTCCACATCCTCGCCCACGTAACCCGCCTCGGTCAGCGTGGTCGCATCGGCCATGGTGAAGGGCACGTCGAAGGTGCGCGCCAGTGTCTGGGCCAGCAAGGTCTTGCCGCTGCCGGTGGGGCCGACCAGCAGGATGTTCGACTTGGCCAGCTCGACATCGCCCGCCTTGCCCGAGTGCTTCAGCCGCTTGTAGTGATTGTGCACCGCGACCGAGAGCACGCGCTTGGCCCGGTCCTGCCCGATCACGTAATCGTTGAGCGTGGTGAAAATGTCCATCGGCGTGGGGATTTCGCCGTCTTTCTTGCCCGCGATCCCCGCCTTGGTTTCCTCGCGGATGATGTCGTTGCACAGCTCGACGCATTCATCGCAGATGAACACGGTGGGGCCGGCGATAAGCTTGCGCACCTCGTGCTGCGACTTCCCGCAGAAGCTGCAATAGAGGGTGCTCTTGCTGTCGGATCCGCTCAATTTGGTCATTCCTGTGTCCTCGAATCCGCTTGTGCAGGCGCCGGAACGTCGCGCACGGATTCGTCAAGTGTATCGCCAAGCCCCCATGAATCAACACATGGCGCGTGGATTCGTGGTGTTACCATGGCCGAAGCCATCGACAGGGCGTGGAAAAGCCACGTCTGGCGGCGGCTTGTGCCGCTGCGGCGCAGGCTGGGTTGCAAAGCTTATTCAGGTGCGCCGCCCGAACCGTCCTCGCTGCCGGCTTCCTCGCTGTCGGGCCGGGTCTCGAACACCTTGTCGACCAGTCCGAAGGCCTTGGCCTCTTCGGCTTCGAGAAAGGTGTCGCGGTCCATCGCCTTTTCGATTTCCTCAAGGCTGCGGCCGGTGAACTTGACGTAGAGATCGTTCATCCGGCTGCGGATGCGCAGGATCTCGCGCGCCTGAATCTCGATGTCCGAGGCCATCCCGCGCGCGCCGCCCGAAGGCTGGTGGATCATGATCCGCGCATTGGGGAGCGCAATGCGCATGCCCGGCTCGCCCGCAGCAAGCAGGAAGCTGCCCATCGAGGCGGCCTGCCCGATGCACACGGTCGACACGCGCGGCTTGATGTATTGCATGGTGTCGTAGATCGCGAGCCCTGCGGTCACGACGCCGCCGGGCGAATTGATATACATGCTGATCGGCTTGGAAGGGTTCTCACTTTCGAGAAACAGCAGCTGGGCGACGATCAGCGAGGCCATGCCGTCTTCCACCTGCCCGGTGACGAAAACGATGCGCTCGCGCAGCAGACGCGAGAATATGTCGAAGCTGCGTTCGCCCCGGCTGGTCTGCTCGACCACCACGGGCACCAGCGCGCCGGTGATCGGATCACGGGTGAACTGCCCCTGGGTGCCGTAGGTTTCGTGCGCGTTGCCGAACAGATCGATCATGAAGGGCCCTTGTCCTTGGTGGTTTCCGGATGGCTATGTCGGAGGCGGGGGGGCAATTTCAAGGGC
>Ga0208370_100323_pt1 | contig 12991 bp, 10 predicted proteins | sample Subbio12Jun_QV11_FD_184822 | JGI IMG/M metagenome (GOLD analysis project Ga0208370, IMG submission 184822) | Serpentinite rock and fluid subsurface biosphere microbial communities from McLaughlin Reserve, California, USA -CR12Jun_QV11 (SPAdes) | ecosystem: Environmental > Terrestrial > Deep...
CCCGCCGTTAACCGTGCCGAGCCCGAGTCCCAGCGCCAGTGCGGCGCGCATCGCGGTGATGGTCATGATCCTGTTCCCTCTTCTCCCGGCGTGGTGATGCCTGCTTGCGCGCGCGGATTCAAGCGGTTGGTGGGGGCGATCCCCGCGCAATCTTCATTCATTCAAAATCTGGAACGTTCGCAAAGAAAGATTGAATTTTTCCAATTTGTCCCGCGCGGCTAAAAGAGGATCGTAACGCCGTTTCGCCCCAGTCTAGAGACCCTGCGCATGGACCAGATGAGCCCGCTTCCGCACCCGCTTTCGCGCGGGCACGGCGCTTGCGCGCAGCGCGCGAGCCTTGCGCTGGTGAACACGCGCTTCCGCCTCGCGCAGCCGGCCGAGGCGACACCGCAAGCCTTGCAGGAGGGGCTTGGCGCGCTTGTCGCATGGCCCGGGACCGGTGCCGGATACGTGAATCCCGCGCCCCCGGCCGGCGTGGCGGGCGCTCGAAAACGCGCACGCGCTTGTTTCCCGGACACCAAACCCGCATTTGCGCGTTGTGTAACAATATGTCGCTAATAATAATATTTGGAGAGGTCTGACCCATGCCCAGCCGCAAGATTGTTGCCACCGAGCTCGCTCACGTGCTGCGGCAGATTTCGCATCCCGATCGCATTCGGCTGCTGCTGAAACTGCAATCGGGCGACCAGACGGTCAACGAACTCGGCGACATTCTCGAGATTTCGCCGACCCGCGTCTCGCAGCATCTGGGCGTGCTGCGCGCGATCGCGCTGGTCGAGACCGAAACCCACGGCCAGAACGCGTCTATCGCCTTGCGCAGCCTGATCTGGCGCTGTGGCTGATAGAGGGCATCGACTTCGTCGCTCACCGCTTCAGCCGCGCCAGCCCGACCGATATCGAACAGGCCAAGCAGCTGTGGCAGGCCGAGGCCAACGAAACCGTGCTGTGACCTTTCGCCGTCGCCTGCGTCAGGCGGCGGGGCGGACCATCGTTGCGCGGATCGCGGTCGTGATGGGATCGTCCGAGCGGCGCCGGTAGCCTTCGATCCGTTCGTTCCATTCCGCCGCCAGCGTGCCGCCGGTCGACGGATGGAGCCTTTCCCGCGAGGACAGCATCTGCGGACAGGCGCGGCCGATGATGCCGAGCGTCTCGCCATGGTTGTGGACCTTCGGCCCCAAGGGCGCGCTTTTCAGCGCCCGGCCAAGCTGCGGGAGCGAGAAGATGGTGGCAGAGCCCGTCATCCCGATGCCGACCCGATTGGTCGCGCCGTCATGCTCGCGGCGGATATCGACGAAGGGCAGGGGCTCGATGATCCCGTGGGCGAGATAGGGCGGCACGAGGCGGCCGAGATGGCTGCGCCCGTCGCGGCGTTCGGCGTTCGGGCGTAAGCGGTCGGCTTGGGCAAATGGTTAGATCGCTTGGGATGCGAAGGCACTGACCAGTCAAGGCTCGCCGCGGCCGCGCCCGCTCCTGCAAATCCGTGCCGCTCGCCAATCCGGTGGGTGACAGGCCGCGTAATGTGTGGTGTCAGGGCGCAAGCAGAATCCACACCGGACAGGGACGAGAGAGAGATGAATTTCGAGCTCAGCCACGAACACCAGATGCTCAAGGAGCTGGTCGGAAAGTTCGTGCGCGACCAGTTGATGCCCCACGAACAGGCGGTGATCGCCCGCGAGAATATCGGGCAGGGCACCTACCTCACCCCCGAGGAAACCGCCAAGGTCGATGCCGCCAGCCGCGAGCTTGGCCTGTGGGGGCTCGATGCGCCCGAGGAAGTGGGCGGCATGAACCTGCCGATGGTGGCGATGGTGGGGGTGAGCGAGGAACTGGGCAAGACCGTGGTGCCCTATTACCTGCCGCCCGATAGCCCCAACTTGAGGATGCTGATGGTCGCCGCCGACGAACGCCAGCGCGAAGCCTATCTTGCGCCCTATGTCCGGGGCGAGACGATCAGCGCCATCGGCATTTCGGAACCCGGCGCCGGCGCGGACCCGGCGGGGATGCGGACCACCGCCGTTGAGGACGGGGACGACTGGATCATCAACGGTCGCAAGATCTGGATCACCAAGGGGGCCGAGGCCGACTTCACCATCCTCATGGCCGTGACCGACAAGAACCCCAATGGCCGGAACGGCATGTCGGCCTTCCTCGTCGACAAGGGCACGCCGGGCTTCAACGTCACCCGCAAGATCCCGATGATCGACGGCACCGCCACCTACGAGATCGCGCTGGAGGATTGCCGGGTGCCGGGCTGGAAGCTGCTGGGAAAACGCGGGCAGGGCTTCGCGCCGATGCAGGTACGGCTCGGCACGCGGCGGATCGAGATGGCCTCGTGGTCGATCGGCATGGCCCAGCGTGCGCTGGAGATGATGATCGACTACGCGCCCCAGCGAACCACCTTCGGCAAACCGCTGTCGGCACGCCAGACGGTGCAGAACTGGATCAGCGACGCGGCGACGAAGATCCACGCGATGCGGCTGATGACCTATGACTGCGCATGGAAGATCGACGAGGGGCGCGACGTGCGCTCCGAAATCTCGATGATCAAGAGCTTCTGCACCGAAAGCGCCTATGACATCGTCGATCACGCGATGCAGCTTTACGGCGGCATGGGCATGACCCGCGAACTGCCGCTTTATCTCATGAGCAACAAGCTGCGCACCATGCGCATCTACGACGGCCCGAGCGAGATCCACAACTGGGTGGTCGCGCGCGCCCTGCTGGGGACGAGCGAGTAGCCCCCTTCGCAGGCGCGCCAAAGCAAACGGGCGGGAGAACCTAGGTTCTCCCGCCCGCTCTTTTTTCTGCCCTGAGGCCGGATCAGAAGCGGCCCGTCACCCCGAGGAAGAAGGTGCGCCCCATGCCCGAGACCGGGTAGGCCGAGCTCGACAGGTAGGGGATCTCGTCGGTCAGGTTGTTGATGCCGCCGTAGAACGTGACTTCGTCGGTCGCTTCGAGCGCGAAGGCGAGGTTTTGGATCCAGTAGTCGGGCGCGAAGCCGGCGGGGCCGAACTCGAAGTCGATGCGCTCAATCTGGACCACCGAGGCGACCGCCGTCGATTCGATGTACTGCACCCCGTAGTTGAGGGTGAAGTCGCCGCGGTTCCAGGTGACATTTCCGAACCCGGAGAATTCCGGCGCGCCGAGCTCCCTCAGGCCGGGGTTGGCCACATCCGGGCGGCGCGGATCGAAGAAGCGGTTGAGCCGCTCGGTCCAGTTGCCGTTGACCGCCAGGTTGAAGTTGTTCTGCCCCAGGCTGAAGGCGTAGCTGATCTGGGCATCGACCCCCCGCGTTTCGAGCGCGGCGAAGTTGATCTCCGACTGGCGCAGGAAGTTGAAGCCGAGGAAGGTCGGCGAGGCGGGATTGCGGTTGCGGGAAAACAGGCCGCAGAAATCGTTCGGGAAGGTCGGCAGGTCATAGCAGTTGTTGACGATGTCCTGCGGCGCGACCGTGGCGATCGCGTCCTCGATCTCGATCGAATAATAGTCCGCCGAAAGCGTCAGGCCGGGGATGAACCGCGGTTGCAGCACCGCACCGGCCGTGAAGGTCGTGGCGGTTTCTTCCCGAAGGTTGGGGTTGCCGCCCGACACCCCGGCAAAGCGGGCGGTCAGGGGATCCTCGTAGCCGACCGGGATGCCGTCGGCGCGGCAGTTGTTGAGCCGGTTCTGCGCCGCCGGATCGTTGTTGGCGAGCAGGAGGTCGATGTTCGACTGGCTGCACGGATCGGCCGGGCGGAAGAACGCGGTCAGTTCGGGGTTGAACAGCTCCGCGATGTTCGGCGCACGGATCGCGCGGGCGAAGGTGCCGCGGAAGCGGATGTCCTCTATCGGAGCCCAGGTGCCGTTGACGTTCCAGGTGAAGGCCGACCCGATCGTCGAATAATCGGCATAGCGGCCCGCCGCACCCACGCTGAGTTCGTGGAAGAACGGCGTGTCGGAGAGGATCGGCAGCAGGACTTCGCCGAACACCTCGACCACGTCGAACTGGCCGCCCGCGTTCTGGTTGCGGGTTGCATCGAAGATCAGCGACTGATTGGGCGAGATCGAGCCGATGAAGGTGCCGGCCGGCCCGGCGGGCGAGCCTTGGGGCAAAAGGCCGAGCACCAGCGGATCGAGTTCGGTCTGCGAGCTTTCCTTGCGGTATTCGGCCCCGAGCGAGAACTGGACCGCACCGCCCGGAAGGTTGAAGAAGCCGCCCGTGTCGCCATTGAGCAGGCCGGTGAAGACCAGCTGCTCAAGCTCGGCCCGGCTGGTGGTCGGCGTGGTGATCCACGCGGCCGCCTGCGGGCTCACCGAATTGGCGCCGCGGAACAGGTTGGCCGGAACGCAGCCGCTGTTGGCTCCGGGCGTGAAGGTGAAGAAGCCGGGCGCGATCAACGGGAAGCCTTCCGAACCGGGGTGGAGCGCCGTCGGGTCGAGGTTGGAACGACAGGTCGGCTGGCCGTTGGCCGGGTTGGTGACGACGTCGATCGCCGCGAACAGGCGATCGTAGCGCACCGAGTTGCCGGTGGTCGTCCGGTTATTGGTGCGGCCATAGTTGCCGACCAGTTCATAGCGCAGGTGCGGGGTGATTTCCCCGTCGATCCCGCCGACGATGCGGAAGGTTTCGCGCAAGGACGTGGTGATGTTCGGCCCGAGGTCGGTGAAGTCGCGGCTGACGCGCAGGCCGCCCGCATCATCGGCCTCGCCGCGCAGCGCGACCGGGATGAAGGGGTTCTGCGGCGAGATGAACAGCGTGTCGTAGAAGGTGTTGTAATCGTTGCGGCTGGTTGTTTCGTTGCGGGCATATTTCGCATCGAACCACACGCGCGCCGCGTTCGAGAACTCGAAGCTCGACCGCAGGTTGCCGTAGATGCGCTCCGAACCCGGGATCAGCGAGGCATTGTTCGTGCGCTCGACCGCGCCGTCGCCGCCGAACTGGTTGGCGGTGCCCGCGATCAGGCCGTCCTGGAACACCTGGACGTTGCCTTGGGCGTCGGTGATGTAGCACCCGCCCCCGCCGAACACCACGCGGCCGATGAAGCTTTCATTACAGTCGGGCGTGCCGTTGCTGTTGAGGTCGGTCCCGAAGCGGGCGAAGTCTGCACGGTAGATGAGGCCCTGGTTCGACGAAATCGCGAAGCGCGGGTCGGATCCGATCACGAAGGACGGGGCGGCCGCAGCCCGATCGACCAGCGCCTGTTCGGCCGGGGTAATGCCGCCGGGGAACAGGGTGGCGATGTCCGCCGGGGCGGGGATGACCGGACCGAACGGGAAACGGGTTGCCGCCGGGCCGGGGCCGCCGATGCGGAAGCGGTTGGCGAAGTTCGGCATGGTCGCCGCATTGATATCGCCGCGCTGGAAGCGCCGCAGCGGGTTCTGGTAGGTCGCCGAGTTGTTGCCGCGGCTGTTGTTGGCGGTGAATTCGCGCTCGCCCAGCAGGATTTCGTTATCCTTGGTGTAACCGGCCGCGAAGGTCACGTTGCCGCGCCCGTCGGCGAAGTTCTTGCCGTAGACGCCCTCGATCCGGGCGCTGCGCCCGTCACCCTTCGACGAAACGCCCATTTGCGCGTCGAGCGTGAGGCCCTCGAAGTCGCGCTTGAGGACGTAGTTGACCACGCCCGTCACCGCGTCCGCGCCATAGATCGCCGAGGCGCCGCCGGTGAGCACTTCCACGCGCTCGATCAGGGCATTGGGGATGGTCGCCACGTCGACCGCCTGCGTGCCGGCCACGCCCGAGACGTGGCGCCAGCCGTCGACCACCACCAGCGTGCGGTTCGCGCCGAGCTGGCGCAGGTTGAGCACCGCCTGGCCGATGCCGCCGCCGCCGCGCTCGATCGAGTCCGCAACCGTGCCTGACGAAATCAGCGCCGGGATCTGGCGCAGCGCGGCAGTCGCGTCGGTCGAACCGAAATTGCGGATCGCGTCGGAATCGAGTGTGCTGATCGGCAGCGGCGCGGTGGCGTTGGGGTCGCGCGCGATGCGCGACCCGGTCACGATGATCTGCTGCTGCTGCTGTTCATCGGCTGCGGCGTCATCCTCGGACACGCTGTCCTGGGCGCTGGCGGAGGCCGGAACGAGCCCTGCAACCAGCAAGGCGGCGGCCAGCGCGGGAAGCGAAGCCGATTGAAGGGAAAGCTTGGAATGACGCATGATAAATCCTCGCGTAGGTCTGTCCTGGACACAGGCTCGCGCCGCCGGAAAGGGGGGCGTTCGCACCATGTCGTGAACGCCGGGGCACCGGGCCGGTAGAGGCTACCGCCCCCCGTCATCCGCAGTCCCAGACGATTCCTCCTGCACAAGGTCGCGCAGCCGTGTTTTGCACTGTGCCGCGCAGCCCCGTTTTGCGGGCCCACCAGTGCACCGGCGACCTCCGCAGGTGGCACAATACCCCATTGCCCTTTCGTGATAAGCTTCGATCATGAAGATTCGGGGCAATTGTGGCTTTTGTTCAGCAACTGTCACCCCGGGGCAACAATCCTGTGCGCCGGCGGCATTGCGAGCAATCCCGTCCGAACAGGATCGAGCGCGAATTTGGCGGTTCGCATGGCGCTTGCGGGTCTGCTAGCACGCCATCCATGAACGAATGGATCGATTGCGCGCGCGCGTCCCTGCCCGCGGCGCGGACCTATGGCGAAGCGGTGCGGGCGGCGGTGGAGCGGGCGGTCGCCCCGCACGGCACGCCAGATCCGGCCCTGCTGACCCGCGAGCAGCACCGCGTCCATGGCTACGCCTGGATCGCCGCGACGCTCGCCGCGCTGGAGGCGACGCTCGATTGGGCGGTGCGGGCAGAGGGCGCTGGCCGGCTGGGCGCGGTGGAGGAGCTGGTGCTGCGCATCGGCCTCGGCGAGGGGCTCGCGCAGATCGCCGCGGGCCTGCCGATGAGCGCGCACGAGATGGTGCGCCCCGCCGCCTTCGGCACCGAAGCGCAGGCGCGCGCCATGGCCGCCGACCCGGCGGTCGCGCGCCTGCTCGCCGAGGGCAGCACCCCCGGAACCCGCGCCGCGCTTGCCGCGCTGCTGGCCGAGGGCGCGCGGCCCGACGAATCGCCGGGCGAGGCCGGAGACGACGGGGCGCTCGATCTGATCCGCGACCAGCTGCGCGCCTTCACTGCCGAGGCAATCGCGCCCCATGCCCATGGCTGGCACCTTGCCGATGCGCTGATCCCCGACGATGTGATCGCGCGAATGGCCGAACTGGGGGTGTTCGGCATCTGCATTCCCGAAGCCTATGGCGGCCTCGGCCTCGGCAAGCTGGCGATGGCGGTGGTCTCGGAGGAATTGTCGCGCGGGTGGATCTGCGCGGGCAGCCTCGGCACCCGTTCGGAAATCGCCGGCGAACTGATCGCTGCCAACGGGACGGAGGCGCAAAAGGCGCGCTGGCTGCCTGCCATAGCCGACGGATCGTGCCTGCCGACGGCGGTCTTTACCGAGCCCGACACCGGCAGCGATCTTGCCGCTGTGCGCACCCGGGCCGAGCGGCAGGCGGACGGCGCGTGGCTGGTGACGGGGGCCAAGACGTGGATCACCCACGCCGCCCGCGCCGACCTGATGACGATGCTGGTGCGCACCGATCCGGCAGCGCCGGGCTATGCCGGGCTCTCGATGCTGCTCGCCGCCAAGACGCGCGGGAGCGATGCCGAGCCGTTTCCCGATCCGGGGATCGAGGGGAGCGAGATTCCGGTGCTCGGCTACCGGGGGATGAAGGAATATGCGCTGGGTCTTGATGGCTTTGCGGTCGCGGCGGACGGCCTGCTCGGCGGGCGTGAGGGGGAGGGCTTCAAGCAGCTGATGCGCACCTTCGAGGGCGCGCGCATCCAGACGGCCGCGCGCGCGGTGGGGGTGGCGTGGAACGCCTTCGACCTCGCGCTCGACTATGCGCTGGGGCGCCGCCAGTTCGGCGAGGCGCTGGCGGGTTTCCCGCGCGTCGCCGACAAGCTGGCGCTGATGACGGCGGAGACGGTGATGGCGCGCGAGCTGACCTATGCCGCCGCCCGCGCCAAGGACACGGGAAACCGCTGCGACATCGAGGCGGGGATGGCCAAGCTGCTGGCGGCACGCGCGGCATGGAACGCGGCCGACAACGCGGTGCAGATCCACGGCGGCAACGGCTATGCGATGGAATACCCGATCAGCCGGGTGCTGTGCGATGCGCGGATCCTCAACATCTTCGAGGGCGCGGCGGAAATCCAGGCCCAGGTGATCGGCCGCGGGCTGCTGACCGGACAGGGCCGGGCAGGGCAGGCGGCCTAAACCATCCGCCGCACCGCCACCCCCTGCGGCTGCGCGGGCGGGGGATCGGCCAGCACCGCGCTCCTGAGATCGACATGACGCGGCCGTCCGGCGCGCAGCTTGATGAGCCGGTCGACCCGCGCGACCAGCGCCAGCGGCTCGAACGGCTTGGAGAGGAAATCCTGCGCCCCGGCATAGATCGCCTGAAGGTGGTCCTGCTCGCCGGTCATCGTGGTGAACATGATGACCGGCAGGTCGTAGAAGCGCGGCGACTGGCGCAGGCGACGCAGCAGGGTGAGGCCGGATTCGCCGGGCATCGACTGGTCGAGCAGCAGGATATCGGGCCGCCGCCGCTGGATGCAAGCCCAGGCGGCGGCGGCATCGGTCACCCAGCCGCAGGCATGGCCGGCATCGATCAGCACCTCGCTCGCCAGTTCGGCGATCAGCTCGTCATCATCGGCAATCAGGATGCGGGTCATGGCAAACCTCGGGCTTGCGTGGATGTTGGGAAAGGCCGGATTAACCGTGTTACCCTTCCGCCCCGATTGGCCGGACCCTGCGCAGTCTTCCTTAGGCGGGGCCGTTGCAAGGTCATCCCGCAGTCGTTGCGCAGTCGTTGCGTGGTCTTGCCCATGTCTTGTGGGCTTGTAAGGGTCGCCGGATGGACAGCGATTCTCTAGGCATGGCATCCCACGGCGCCCGCATCGGCCCCTTCTTCGTCACGCAAGGCATTCATAACCTAAGGGATTATGGCGGCTATGCGGTGCCCGGCGGCGGGCGCGTGAAGACAGGGGTGTTGCTGCGCTCGGGCCAGCACATGGAAGCGTCGGATCAGGATCTCGACCTCGTCAACGCGCTCGACATCCGCACCGTGATCGACCTGCGCGGCACCAGCGAGCGGGCCGGATTTCCGTGCCGACGGCATCCCGGCTTTGCCGCGCAAGTGATTGCGCATGATGGGGAAACCTCGAACTCCCCGCCGCACGAAGGGGGCGGGGGGCGCGTGGTGATGACCCCGGCAAAGGCGCGCGAACGGATGCTGGCGGTCTATACGCGGATGCCGGTCAACCCCGCGATGATCGACATCTTCAGCCGCTATTTCAAGGTGTTGGACGAAAACGACGGGGCCAGCCTGGTCCATTGCTTCGCCGGGAAAGACCGCACCGGCATAGCCGCAAGCCTGCTGCTTCACGTGCTTGGCGTGCATCACGATGATATCATGGCGGAATTCCTGCTGACCAATGCAGCGCCGACCCGCGCCATCCTCGAGCGCCAGTCGCTTCCCCGGATGGAGGCGCACTACGGCACGATCGAGGCCGAGGCGTTGCACAACCTCATGGGGGTTCTGCCTGAATATCTGGATACTTACGTCGCGAAGGTGACAGAAGATCACGGCTCGCTCGATGCCTATCTGGCGACAATCCTGGGTGTGGACGCAGCAAGAAAAGAGCGTCTGCGTGCCCGGCTGGTGGCGTGACAATCGCCCGGCCAGACCCCATATCCCGGCCTTGAGATTCGCGCGCAAAGGCACCGCAGACATGGCCACCCACACCACCAAGATGCTCATCATCGGCTCCGGCCCCGCCGGCTATTCCGCCGCGATCTACGCCGCGCGCGCGATGCTGGAACCGATTGTCGTTCAAGGACTTCAGCCCGGCGGTCAGCTTACCATCACCACCGATGTCGAGAATTATCCGGGTTTCCGCGACGTGGTGCAGGGCCCCTGGCTGATGGAGGAAATGCGCGCGCAGGCCGAACATGTCGGCACGCGGATGATCTGGGACACGATCGTCTCGGTCGATCTCGAACACGGTTCCCCTTTCCGCGCAGTGGGCGACAGCGGGGACGAATACATCGCCGATTGTGTGGTGATCTGCACCGGCGCGCAGGCCAAGTGGCTGGGTGTGCCGGGCGAGCAAGCCCTTGGCGGTAAAGGCGTTTCGGCCTGCGCGACCTGCGACGGGTTCTTCTATCGCGGCAAGCGCGTGGCGGTGATCGGCGGCGGCAACACCGCCGTGGAAGAGGCGCTCTACCTCACCAACCACTCCGACAACGTCACCCTGATCCACCGCCGCGATGCCCTGCGCGCGGAGAAGATCCTGCAGGAGCGGCTCTTCGCCAACCCCAAGATCACGGTGCTGTGGAACAAGGCGGTCGACAGGTTCGAGGCGGGGGAGAACGGGATGCTCCACCACCTCGCGCTGACCGACACCGTGACGGGCGAAGCGAGCACGCTGGAGACTGACGGGGCCTTTGTCGCCATCGGCCATGCGCCGGCGACCGCGCTGTTCGTGGGCAAGCTGCCGATGGACGAGAGCGGCTACCTGCTCACCGAGCCCGGCACCCCCAAGACCGCGATCCCCGGCGTGTTCGCGGCCGGCGATGTGACTGACCATGTTTATCGCCAGGCGGTCACGGCGGCGGGGATGGGCTGCATGGCCGCGCTCGACGCCGAACGCTGGCTCGCCTCGCGCCAGCATCAGATCAAGGAGGCCGAGGCGGCGGAGTGATCCGCCGCCCCGCCCGCGTCAACCCTTACCCGTGCAGATCGAACACCGGAATGATCGCGTGGAATATCAGCACCATCAGCGCCGCACTTGAGAGCGCGAAGAGCGTAAAGCGCAGCGCCACCTTGTTCACCGTCGCCTGCACGATTGAATGCGCGATCCGCAGGGCGACATAGGCCCAGGCGATGGTCGCGTTCAGCCCGTCGCCGTGGCCGATCACCGCAAGCACGATCGCGACCGCATAGAACAGCGTGGGTGCCTCGTGCAGGTGGTTGTAATTGTGCGCCTTCCACTGCGCCCATTCGGGCAGGACGGCGTCGAGTGTCTTGGTGTTGCGCGCATCATCTGGCTTGAGGCCTGACGCGGTCAGTGCAGGCAGGCGGGTCGCATACATCCACACCCACATCACCATCGTCCACGCCAACAGCACCACCACGGGCTTGAGAATGTCCATTCCGATCATGTTCGTCTCCTCAGGCGGGAAGGGCGGAAGGGTCGGCAAAGAGCGTGGCGATCGCCGCGCGGATGGCGAGGAACACCAGCGCGAAGGTCGCCGAGATGAACAGGGCGAAGCGGATGTTCACCGTGTTGACGGTCGCCTGCCAGATCGAGGGGATGATGCGCAATGCCACATGGATCCACGCCGCCAGCACGGCGGCAGGCGCGAGAATTTGCGCTTGCATCGGATAATCCCCTTCGAGAGCATGCCTCTCCTGCGTGCCAGACTGCGAGGGGCACGATGAATTGTCAATTGCAACCTATCACGCGGCGGCGGGCACCTGCGGCACGCTGATCGAGCGTTCGCCGCCGAAGTCCTCGCGCACCACGATCAGGCCCCGGCGTTCGAGGTGGTCGAGCAGCCGCCGCACCCGGCTGGGCGAGGCGCTCCCGTAAAGTCGGCCGAGTTCCTCCTCGCCGGGCATGGCGGTGCCGGTGGCGGCGGCGATGAGGATCGCGAGATAGGGCGCGAGCACGTCCTCCTCGACGCCCTCGGCTGCGGCGGCGATGGTGCGGCGCAGGCGCTCGTCGAGCTGGTCGAGGCCGCTGATGGCATGGGCGAACATCCGGCGAAAGCGGGGCAGATCGACATGGGCGGATGCCACGCCGTGCTGGCGGCAGCGGATCGCGAAGTCGCGGAAGCAGGCGGACGCCGGGCGGAACGCGGCCCCTTCCGCCAGCGCGATGTCGCGCAGGATGGCCTCGAGTTCCCCACCGGCCACAGGCGGCGGCGGCGGCGGTGGGGATGGCGCGGCGGAAAGGGTGGCCGGCGTGGCCGGTGCGGCGGCCGGTTCGGCTGTGGGCACCACCTCCGGCAGCGCGCGGGGGGCGGTCAACCGTTCCTCAAGATCGGCGCGCGGAGGCGGGGCGGGCGGCGCACGGCGCGCGGGCTGGGCCTGCGCGGCGGCCTCGGTCAGGCGGTCGGTCAGCAGGGCCTCCATCGCCCCTTCCACCGTATCGGGAAGCGGGATCAGGCCCTGTCCGCCGCCCCGGCCCGCCGTGCGCACGCTGCCGACATCGACCGCCACCGGCCGGCGGCTGATCGCCGGGCCGAGGCCGAGGAATTGCCCCCGGCTCAGATCGCGGATGCGCTCCGCCTGCCGCCGGTCCATGCCGAGCAGGTCTGCGGCGCGGGCCATGTCGATATCGAGGAAGGTGCGGCCCATCAGGAAATTGCTGGCTTCGGCCGCGACATTCTTGGCGAGCTTGGCGAGGCGCTGGGTGGCGACGATCCCGGCCAGACCGCGCTTGCGCCCGCGGCACATCAGATTGGTCATCGCCGCAAGCGTCAGGCGGCGGGTCTCGTCGTTCATCTCGCCTGCGGCGGCGGGTGCGAACATCTGCGCCTCGTCGACCACCACCAGTGCCGGATACCAGTGCGCGCGCGGGGCATCGAACAGCGCGGTAAGGAACAGCGCGGCGCAGCGGATCTGGGCCTCGACCTCAAGCTCGTCGAGCGCCAGCACCACCGAAGCGCGGTGCTGGCGCACCCGCAGAGCCAGCGCCTCGATCTCGCGCGCGGAATAGGCGCCCGCGTCGATCACCACATGGCCGAATTCGTCGGCGAGCGTGACGAAGTCGCCTTCCGGATCGATCACGATCTGCTGGACCTGCCCGGCGCATTCCTCCAGCAGGCGCCGCAGCAGGTGCGATTTGCCCGAGCCCGAATTGCCCTGCACCAGCAGACGCGTGGCGAGCAGCTCGGCAAGATCGATGCCGATCATCTGCCCGTCTGGCCCGCGCCCGATGTCGATCCGTCCCGTCACAGAGGCGGGA
>Ga0208370_100326_pt1 | contig 12944 bp, 12 predicted proteins | sample Subbio12Jun_QV11_FD_184822 | JGI IMG/M metagenome (GOLD analysis project Ga0208370, IMG submission 184822) | Serpentinite rock and fluid subsurface biosphere microbial communities from McLaughlin Reserve, California, USA -CR12Jun_QV11 (SPAdes) | ecosystem: Environmental > Terrestrial > Deep...
GAGGGCCGACCTGCGGCAGCGAGGCAGGAGCCGAGCGCCGCGCGTGAGGGCAGGACGCCCGATCGCGCGGAAAGCAGGTGGCCCGATCCGCCGACAGGCTCGCCCCATGAGGTCAGCGGTCCGATCCGCCGACAGGCTCGCCTTGCCGAGCCCGAGCGTGCCACCCGATCCGCCGACAGGCTCGCCCTGCCGAGCGCACCGTCCCGCGCTCAGGCCGGCGGCGCCAGCCGGGGCGGCGGGCCGTAGAAGCGTTCGAGATGGTCGGCCACCGCCGGATAGGCCGCACGCAGCACGGCGGGCGCGGTGAAGTGGTACTCGCTGGCGACCGCGAAGAACTCCTCCGGCGCCTCCGCCGCGTAGGCGTCGATCGCGGTCTCGGCTTCGGGATCGGCGTCGAGCTCGGCGTTGATCGCCGCGAAGGCGGCACCGAAGTCGAGCGCCCACTGCCGCTGCCAGTCGCGCGGCAGCGGCGGGGTGCCGTCCATCAGACCGTCGAGGCCGTCGAGCTTGTGCGCCATCTCGTGCACCACGAGCTGGTAGCCCGGTTCCGGCGCCAGCATCTCGGCTTCGAGGTCGGCCCAGCTCAGCACCATCGGGCCGTGTTCCCAGCTTTCGCCCTCACGGTCCTCGAAGCCCTCGTGCACCACCTCCAGCGCGTCCATGTCGTGCGGGGCGCCATGGCGGCCTTGCTCGACCCGGAAGGCGCCGGGGTGGACGATGACCTGCGACCAGCCGCGCAGACCGCCCTCGCCGAAGCGCAGCAGCGGCAGGCAGGCGTGGGCGGCCAGCGCCAGGCGGTCGCCGGCTTCCAGCACCAGGCCCTGGGCCGGGGTGATCGCCTGCCGTTCGAGGAAGTGGGCGGCGAGACCGCGCAGACGCTCGCGGGCGGGCGGATCGAGGCCGGCCAGCAGCGGGCTGCGGGCGAGCAGGGCCTCCCATTCGGCCGCGTCGAACGGCGGTTCGCGGCGCCACCAGCGGCGCCAGCCGCGCAGCAGCACGCTCAGCGGAACATGCCCGGCAGGCGTTGCTGCCAGCTCGGGGGACGCACCCGCGGCGGCGCCGAGGCCGGGCGCGGTGCGCTGGCCGGGGGCGTGGCGGGTGCGGCGGGCGACACGCCCTCGGCGGCGGCCGCGTGGCCGGCCGGAGCGCCGGCGGTGGGCACGGCGGTTTCCTCGGCGCGGGCCCGGCAGGGAGCGCTGCTGGCGACCGGCGCGGGCGTGGCCACCGGTGCCGGCGCGCAGGCGGCGGGGGAACCGGTGAACGACAGCAGCAGGCAGGCGAGACGCAGCATGGCGGGCTCCTCGGGGGGTCGCCGGTCGCCCGGGGCAGGGCGATGGTGCGCGCGATGATAGCGGTGGCCGCGCCGTTTTGCCTGCACCCGTGGCGTGAAGGTTTTGTTGCCGTGCAGCATGCCGTCCCGGCCCGGTTTCCGCCAGACTCGGCCGGAATGAACGCCGCCACCCTGCCGATTTCCTCCTCCAGCGTGCCGCCGGCCGCCCCGATCCGTGCCGCCGCCCTGCGCCAGGCCCTGATCGCCGGGGTGCAGCGGGTGATCACCCATCGCGATCGCCTGAACCGCATCAACGTGTTCCCGGTGGCGGACGGCGACACCGGCAACAACCTCGCCCTCACCCTGGGTTGCGTGCTGAGCGGCGCCCTGCAGCGCCGGGCCGCCGGGGTTGGCACGCTGCTGCAGCGGGTCGGCGAGGAGGCGGTGGACGGTGCCCGCGGCAATTCCGGGGCCATCCTCGCGCAGTTCTTCAGCGGCCTCGCCGAGGCGGTGGGGGCACGCACCGTGTTGAGCCAGGGCGACCTCGCCTTCGCCACGGCCGCCGCCGCCCGCTCGGCCCGCGAGGCGATGGCCCGGCCGGTCGAGGGCACCATGCTGAGCGTCATCAGCGCCTTCGCCGAGGGCCTGCGGCAGGCCGCCGGCGCCGGCGAGACGCGGGCCTGGTTCGAGGCCGCGCTGGTGCAGGCCCGGCAGGCACTGGCGCGCACCCCGGAGCAACTGCCGGTGCTGCGCCAGGCCGGCGTGGTCGATGCCGGCGCCCAGGGCTTCGTCGACCTGCTGGAGGGCATCGGCGACTTCCTCGCCGGCCGGCCCCCGCCGGCACCCGCCGACGCCGATCCGGAACCGGAGTTCGAGGCCCTCCACGCTCGCCTGCACGAGGCCGGCCCGCAGGTCGATCCGGCGCACCGCTGGTGCACCGAATGCCTGCTGGTCGGCGCGAACCTCGATCGCCCCGGCCTGCAGGCCGCGTTGGCGACGCTCGGGGCCGACAGCGTGGTGCTGGCCGGTGGCCCGCGGCGGCTCCGGGTGCACGCCCACGTCGCCCTGCCGGCCCGGATGTTCGAGCTGCTGGGCGGCTTCGGCCAGGTCGAGGCCGGCAAGGCCGACGACATGCTGGCGCAGGCGCGCACGGCCGCCGCGCCGCGGGCACTGGTGGTGGTGACCGACAGCTCCGCCGACCTGCCGGAAGGGCTGGCCGACGCGCTCGATCTGCACGTGGTGCCGCTGCGCCTCAACTTCGGCGGCGAGGACCACCTCGACCGCATCGGCCTCTCGACCGGCGAGTTCTACCGCCGCCTGCGCGAGGAGTCGCTGCTGCCACGCACCAGCCAGCCGCCGGTCGGGGATTTCCGCCGGCTCTTCGAGTTCCTGCTCTCGCACCACGCCGAGGTGGTCTACGTCGGCCTGTCGCGGGCGGTTTCCGGCACCCTGCAGGCCGCCGAGGCGGCGGCCCGGCGCTGCCCGCCGGGCCGCGTCCATGTCGTCGATTCCGCCAATGCCGCCGGTGGCCAGGCCCTGCTGGCCCTGGCCGCCGCCGAGGCGGTGCGCGCCGGGGCCGGCCGCGACGAGGTGCTGGCCCGGCTCGCCGCACTCAAGCCGCGCACCCTCACCCTCGCCCTCGCCCGCGACGTGCGCCATGCCGTGCGCGGCGGACGTATTCCGCGCTGGGTCGGGGCCGTGGCCGGCGGGCTGCGGGCGCTGCCGGTGGCGGTGCTCGAAGCCGATGGCCGCCTGCATCCGCGCAGCGCCCTGTTCGGCCGCAGGCGGGTGCCGGAGCGTTTCGCGGAGCTGGTGGCGCGGCGTGCCCGGCGGGTCGCCGCCGGGCGGGGCTGGCGGCTGATCGTCGGCCACTGCGGCGTGCCGGAGGATGGCGCGGCCCTGCTCGCCGTCCTGCGCGACCGGCTCGATCCGGTCGAGTCCTGGCTGGTCGAGACCGGCGCGGCGGTCGGTGCCCACGCCGGTCCCGGCACCCTGGTCGCCTCGCTGCAGCCGGTGGATCCATGAACCCCGCGGACGCCGCGCTCGCCGCGGTCCTGGCGCCGGGACTGGTCCTGCTCGCCGCCTACCTGCTCGGCTCGCTGTCGGGCAGCCTGCTGCTCGGCCGCTTGCGCGGCGTGGACATCCGCACCCAGGGCAGCGGTAATGCCGGCGGCACCAATGCCTTCCGCACCCAGGGCTGGCGCTTCGCGCTCGGCACCGTGCTGATCGACGTCGGCAAGGGGGTGGCGGCGGTGCTGCTGGCGCGGGCGCTGGCGCCGGAATGGGCCCACGCCGCCGCGCTGGCCGCGGTGGCCGGCCATGTCTGGCCGCTGTTCCACGGGTTCCGTGGCGGCAAGGGTGCTGCCACCCTGGTCGGTGCGCTCATCCTGCTGTGGCCGCTGGCGCTGGTTCCGGTGGTCGCGCTCTGGCTGCTGGTGCTCCTGGTCGGCGGCTACGTCGGCCTCGCCACCGTACTGGCCGCCGCCCTGCTGCCGGTCTGGGCGCTGACCAGCGGGGCCGGGGGGGCGGACCTGGCCTTCGCTTGTGCCGCCGCCCTGCTGCTGGCCTGGACCCATCGCGGCAACCTGGCGCGGCTGCGCGCCGGCACCGAGCACCGCTTCGAGCGGGCCCGCCTGCTGGCCCGGGGCTGGGCCCGCTGGCAGGGGCGGGGGGCGCGGCGTGGCTGAGCCGGTCCTGCCGCTGTCGCCGGCCGCCCGCCGCGAACTGGCCCGCCTGGCCTGGGCCGAGGCGGTGGATTCGACCCAGGACTGGGCGATGCGCGAGCCGCTGCCGGAACGCGGCAGCGCCGTCTTCCTCGCCGATCACCAGCATGCCGGGCGCGGCCGGCGCGGCCGGGCCTGGCGGAGCCCCCCGGGAGCCACGCTGGCGCTGAGCGTACTGCGGGCCTTCGACCTGCCCCTGCCGGCGCTGGCCCCGCTCGGACTGGCCGCCGCGGTGGCCGTGGCCGCCGCCCTGCGTGATGCCGGGATCGCCGGGATCGGCCTGAAATGGCCGAACGACCTGGTGGTCGGCGCGGCCAAGCTGGGCGGCCTGCTGGTCGAGGTCCGCGTCGCCACGCCACGGCCGGCCCTGGTGCTGGGCCTCGGCCTCAACCGCGAGTTGCCGCCGGGTTTCGTGCTCGACCAGCCCTGCACCGACCTCGCCCGGCAGGGGCTGGTGATCGGAAGCCAGGACCTGGCCCGGCGGGTGCTCGATGCCCTGCTGCCGGCCTTGGCGCGTTTCGAGGCCGAGGGCTTCGCGCCTTTCGCGGCCGAGTGGCCGACCTTCGACGTGCTGTCCGGGCAGCGCGTGCGGGTGCATGGCGGCCACGGCGGGCAGGTGCACGCTGGCCACGGCGGGCAGGTGCACGCTGGCCACGGCGGGCAGGAGGGGCTGGCGCTCGGCCTGGCCGCCGACGGCGGCCTGCGGGTGCGCCATGACGATGGCGAACGGGTCCACCACGCCGGCGAGGTGAGCGTCCGTGTGGCTGCTTGACCTCGGCAATTCCCGGCTCAAGCTGGCCCGCGCCGGTGCCGACGGCCTCGGGCCGGTGCTGGCCCTGCCGTACGAGGGTCCGGAGCTGGAATCCCGCCTGCGCGCGGCCTTGGCCGGCGATGGCGCGCCGGCGTGGTGGGCCAGCGTCGCCCCGGACGAACGCAGCGCGCGGGTGGCCGCGGTGCTGGCCGAGGGCGGGCGCCGGGTCGAGCGGGTGCACAGCCGCCGCGAGGCGCTGGGGCTGCGCATCGCCTATGCCGATCCGGCCCGGCTCGGGGTCGACCGCTTCCTCGCCCTGTTGGCCGCCCGCGCCCTCGGCGGTGCCCACCTGCTCGCCAGTTTCGGCAGCGCCCTCACCGTCGACCTGCTCGATGCCGAGGGCCGCCACCGCGGCGGCCTCGTCGGCATCGCTCCATGGCATGCCCGGCAGGCCCTGGCGGCGCGCTTCCCGGCCCTGGACCGGGGCGAGGCCGAGGCCGTGCCCGGGTTCGCCGACGACACCCCGGCGGCGGTCGCCGGCGGGGTCGAGGCGCAGGCGCTGGGCCTGCTCCTCGTCGCCTGGCACGAGGCCCGGGCGCTGCTGCCGGAGCCGCCGCGGGTTAGCGTGGCCGGCGGCGATGCCACACGCCTCGCGCCACGGCTCGCCGCCCTGCTGGGGGTGCCGGTGGAACGGGCCGAGCACCGCGTCCTCGAAGGCCTGCATCGCCTCGCCGTGGCCGAGGGGGCCTTGCCGGGCCGCTGCTAGACTGCCGCGATGCTCGCCCGCGGCGCTTTCCTCGTCCTGCTCTGTTGCAATCTCGCCGCGGCCCTGTGGTGGGCCCTGCACCGACCGCTGCCGGTACCACCCCTGCCGGCCGGCGAGCCGGGCGTGCCGACCCTCGTCCTGCTCGCCGAACTCGAGCGCGAGGCGCAACCGGCCGCCGAGCTGGCGGCGGCGCCGCTGCGCCTCGCCGAATCGCTGTCCTGCCTTTCGATCGGCCCCTTCGACACGCCCTCGGCCTTGCGCCGGGCGGTCGATGCGCTCGGTGGCAGCGTCGGCAAGTTGCAGTACCGCGAGGCGCAGGTGCAGAGCCTGCGCGGCTGGCGGGTCTACCTGCCGGCCGCGGCCTCGCGCGCCGAGGCGTTGGCGCGCGCCCGCGCGCTGGCCGCCCGCGGCATCCGCGACTACTACGTGGTGACCGCCGGCCCCGGCGAGAACACCGTCTCGCTCGGCCTGTTCCGCGAGCGCCGCAACGCCGAGTCGCGGCTCGAGGAATTGCGCGCCGCCGGGGTCGAGGCGACGCTGGTGGCGGCCAACGAGGAACGGCCGAAGTGGTGGCTGGAGATCGCCGTCGCCCCGGAACTCGACTGGCGCGCCCTGCTCGGCAGCGGCGACTGGCAGGCGCGGCCGATCCCCTGCTTTTGAGGTCTTCGAGGCGCGCTCGTGGCCGGGTTAGACTGCGTGGCCAACGCCGGCATAGCTCAGCAGGTAGAGCAACCGCCTTGTAAGCGGTAGGTCGTCCGTTCGATCCGGACTGTCGGCACCACATGTTCCTATCGAAACAATGAGAAGCGTCGGCTCAGGCGTTCAGGAATCCGGGCACCCAGTCGCCGCGGCCGTCCGGCACCAGCAGCCGGAGCTCCTGAAGCTCCTTCAGATCCCGGTGGGCAGTGCGTTCGGTGAGCCGGGCATAGAGCGCACGGTAACGGGGATCACCCTTGAGCACTTTGGGGGGAACAGGCGCCCCGCCATCGAGCACCAGTCGGATGAGGGCGTACTGGCGGGCGTTGATGGCTTTCTGGTCGAGCTTCTGCCGCAATACGGCCTCGTAGAGCAGTACGCCCACCATGGCGTTGACGCGGTCGTGGAGGCGGTCGCAGACGATGCGCAGGCCCTCCAGGTGGAGGGCAACGAAGGGAGCATTGGGGCTGGGCCGGTCGGCTTCGGCCAGTTTCCGGCACTGGTTGAACAGCGCGAAGTAGCGATGGATGTTCTCCTGGTAGAACTTGGCCATCGCGAAGGGCGCGTAGTGCAGCCCCGCATGGCGCAACAGCGCGGCTTCCAGTACCCGGCCGACGCGCCCGTTGCCGTCCCAGAAGGGATGGATCAGCTCGAAGTACAGGTGCACGAGGGGCGCGCGGACCATCGGCGGCAGCTGGGCCTCCAGCAGCGACTGATGCCAGTCGACCAGGCCCACCATCAGGCGCTGGATGTCCCGACCATACTGCGGTGGGCGATAGACGCCGCCATGCTCCTCGCTGCCGACGACGGTGGGGCGCGTCTTGGGGTTGTCGCGGAATCGACCGGCCCGGTTGTCGTCCGTCTCCAGATCGCGGGTGATCTCGGCATGCACCGCCTGGATGAAGGGCAGGGTGAGCCGCCAAGTCGGGTCATCCCCCGCGCGCGCGGCAAGTTCGTAGGCGTTGCGGATGTTGCGGACACGGATGTCCTGCTCGGCCTGCACCGTGGCCGGGTCGAGGTCGAGGGCCTGGCTGGTCTCCTCCTCGCTGAGCAGGCCGCCCTCGATGGTGTTCGTGCCGTAGACCGACTGCACCAGCACCTCGCGCTGCAGGCGGGAGGTCACTTGGGCGAGCGGAGACGCGGAGAACCTGCGCCACGCATCCTCGGCGCGAACCAGGGCGGTGTGCAGTTCGACGAGATCGGCACCCACCTGGAAGGTGAAGTGGCCGAAGCGGTCGGTCTCGATGCGGAGGGCGGGCCCGTTCATGGGCCCATAATGTCACAGAATATGTCGCAAGGAAAAGTCTTGAAAAATCAATAAAAACAGTAGGTTGATGCATTCCTAAGCGTATCGTGTCTGAAAAAATGTCCGGGCATGATTGACCAGCACGATGGCATGCAGGAGCTGCTCTGAACCGGTTCGCGATACTGTACGGCGACCGATGAACCCTCGCGCCGGAGTGAGCATGCGCCGTTTCCCGACCGTCGCCCTGATCGGCGCACCCACCGACATCGGTGCCGGGCACCGTGGCGCGGTGATGGGCCCCGAGGCCCTGCGCGTGGCCGGCATCGCCGAGGCGCTGCGCGCCCGTGGCGTCGTGGTCGAGGATCGCGGCAACTTGAGCGGCCCGATGAACCCCTGGCTGCCGCCGGTCGAGGGCTACCGCCACCTGCCGCAGGTGGTGGAGTGGAACCGCGCCGTGATGCAGGCCGTCGAAGCCGAGCTGGACGCCGGCCACCTGCCGATCCTGCTCGGCGGCGACCACTGCCTCGGCCTCGGCAGCATCACCGCGGTGGCGCGCTGGTGCCGGCGCACCGGCAAGACGCTGCGCATCCTCTGGCTCGACGCCCATGCCGACTTCAACACGTCCGACGTCACGCCCTCCGGCAACGTGCACGGCATGCCGGTGGCCTGCCTCTGCGGCCTGGGGCCGGAGGCGCTCGCCCAGCTCGGCGGCAGCGCGCCGGCCATCACCCCGGAGCAGATCCGCCAGATCGGCATCCGTTCGGTCGACGCCGGCGAGAAGCGGCTGGTGAAGGAGTACGGCCTCGACATCTACGACATGCGCTACATCGACGAGGTCGGCATGAAGCGGGCGATGGACGAGGCCCTGGCCGGCATCGACGCCGACACCCACGTGCACGTCAGCTTCGACGTCGATTTCCTCGACCCCGGCATCGCCCCGGGTGTGGGCACCACCGTGCCGGGCGGCCCGAACTACCGGGAGGCGCAGCTGGTGATGGAGATGATCGCCGACACCGGTCGCATGGGCTCGCTGGATATCGTCGAATTGAACCCGGCCTTCGACAAGCAGAACAAAACCGCCCGGCTCGCCGTCGATCTGGTCGAGAGCCTGTTCGGCAAGTCCACCCTGATGCGCGACTGAACGGCCGGCGCCACCGGCCGCGCTACACTCCCCAGCACCGCCGGGTGGCGCCCGGCACCCACGACCGACGGAGTCCCCCATGGCATCCCTCCCGAAGAAGCTCCTCGCGCTGGCCGTCCTGGCCCTGCTCGGCCTTGCCGGTTGCAACACCATCTCCGGCATCGGCAAGGACATGCAGAAGGCCGGCGAAGTCGTCACCCGCGAGGCCGAGGAAGCCCGCAACTGAATGGCCACAAGCGTCCGCATCCTCACCGGCATCACCCCGTCCGGCACCCCGCACCTCGGCAACTACGCCGGTGCCATCCGCCCGGCGGTGGCGGCAAGCCGCCAGCCCGGCACCGAGAGCTTCTACTTCCTCGCCGACTACCACGCCCTGATCAAGGTGCAGGACCCGGCGCGGGTGCAGCGTTCGACGCTGGAGATCGCGGCCACCTGGCTGGCCTGCGGGCTCGATCCGGACCGGGTGTGGTTCTACCGGCAGTCCGACATCCCGGAGATCCCCGAGCTCACCTGGTTCCTCACCTGCGTGGCCGGCAAGGGCCTGCTCAACCGTGCCCACGCCTACAAGGCCGCCGTCGATGCCAACACGGCGCAGGGCGAGGACCCGGACGCCGGCGTCACCGCGGGGCTGTACCTGTACCCGGTGCTGATGGCCGCCGACATCCTCGCCTTCAAGGCGCAGAAGGTGCCGGTGGGCCGCGACCAGGTCCAGCACATCGAGATGGCGCGTGATTTCGCCGCGCGCTTCAACCACCTCTACGGCGAGCACCTGGTGCTGCCGGAGGCGGTGGTCGAGGAGCAGGTGGCGACCTTGCCCGGCCTCGACGGCCGCAAGATGAGCAAGAGCTACGACAACACCATCCCGCTGTTCGCGCCGCCGGCGCAGTTGAAGAAGTCGATCGCCGGCATCGTCACCGACTCGCGCGCGCCCGGCGAGCCGAAGGACCCCGATGCCTCGCATCTGTTCACGCTCTACCGCGCCTTCGCCAGCGAGACCGAGGCGGCGGAGATGCACGCGGCGCTGCGCGGAGGGCTGGCTTGGGGCGAAGCCAAGCAGGCGCTGTTCGAACGGCTCGACGGCCACTTGGCACCGATGCGCGAGCGCTACGAGGCACTGATGGCGAAGCCCGACGACCTCGAGGCCACGCTGCAGGCCGGGGCCGCCAAGGCCCGCGCCATCGCCACGCCGCTGCTGCGCGAGCTGCGCGCGGCGGTGGGCATCCGGCCGCTGGCGGTGGCGGGCATGGCCCGGCGCGAGACGGATGCCACGGAGGCTCCCGGCAGGGGGGCGGCCCGGAAACTCCCCGGCTTCAAGCAGTACCGCGAGGCCGATGGCCGCTTCCACTTCAAGCTGGTGGATGCCGAGGGCCGCGTGCTGGTGCAGGGCGAGGCGCAGGCCTCGCCGCGCGAGGCCGGCGCGCTCATCGCCCGGCTCAAGGTCGGGGCAGCCGCGCTGGATTGCGCGGCGGAAGGCGTACTGCGGCTCGCCGACCAGCCGGTGGGCCGGCTGGGCGAGGGCGTCGAACTCGCCGAGGTGCGCGAGGCGCTGGCGGCACTCGCCACCCCGGACTGAACCGGAGCGCGCCGGCCTGCCGGTTTTTCAGTCCACGGCCACGCTGGCGGCGTGCTCGCGGGTGGCCTCGAAGCGCACGTCCGGCGCCCGCTCCTGGGCCAGCTGCAGGTTGACGCGCGACGGGGCGAGGTAGACGAGGTGCCCGGCGGCATCGACGGCGAGGTTCATCGCGTTCTTCTCGCGGAAGGCCTCCAGCGTCCTGTCGTCCTTCGCGTAGACCCAGCGCGCGGTCTGCACCGGCACCGGCTCGAAGCTGGCGTCCACGCCGTACTCGTCCTTCAGCCGGTAGGCCACCACGTCGAACTGCAGCATGCCTACCGCGCCGAGGATCAGGTCGTTGCTCATCAGCGGGCGGAAGAACTGCGTGGCGCCTTCCTCGCTGAGTTGTGCGAGGCCCTTCTGCAGCTGCTTCAGTTTGAGCGGGTCGCGCAACCGCGCGCGGCGGAACAGCTCCGGCGCGAAGTTCGGGATGCCGGTGAAGTTCAGCATCTCGCCTTCGCTGAAGCTGTCGCCGATGGTGATGGTGCCGTGGTTGTGGATGCCGATGACATCCCCGGGCCAGGCCTCGGCGGCGATCTCGCGGTCGCTGGCCATGAAGGTCAGCGCGTTGGCGAGCTTGAGTTCCTTGCCGGTGCGCGGCTGCAGCACCTTCATGCCGGCCTGGAAGCGCCCCGAGCAGATGCGCAGGAAGGCCACGCGGTCGCGGTGCTGCGGGTCCATGTTGGCCTGGATCTTGAAGACGAAGCCGGTGAGCTTCTCCTCCTCCGGATGCACCTCGCGGCTCGTGGTGGCGCGGGCCTTCGGCGCGGGTGCGTGCTCGACGAAGAAATCGAGCAGCAGCTGCACGCCGAAGTTGTTCACCGCCGAGCCGAAGAACACCGGCGTCTGCCGGCCTTCGAGGTAGGCCCGTGGGTCGAAGGCGTGCGAGGCGCCCTGCACCAGTTCGAGTTCCTCGCGCAGCCCGGAGAGCGCCGCGGCGCCGAGCCGCGCTTCGAGCGCCGGGTCGTCGAGCTTGAGGATGGTGGAATCCTGCCGCGTGAAGTTGCGGCCCGGCTCGAACAGGTGCACCTCGTGGTCGAGCAGGTGCACCACGCCCCTCAGGCGGCTGCCCATGCCGATCGGCCAGGTGATGGGCGCGCACTGGATACCGAGCACGTTCTCCACCTCGTCGAGCAGCTCGATCGGCTCCTTGCCCTCGCGGTCGAGCTTGTTGATGAAGCTCATGATCGGCGTGTCGCGCATGCGGCACACCTCCATCAGCTTGATGGTGCGTTCCTCGACGCCCTTGGCGCAGTCGATGACCATCAGCGCCGAGTCCACCGCGGTGAGCACGCGGTAGGTGTCCTCGCCGAAGTCGGCGTGGCCCGGCGTGTCGAGCAGGTTGACGATCTTGCCCTCGTAGGGGAACTGCATCACCGACGAGGTCACGGAAATCCCGCGCTCCTTCTCCAGCGCCATCCAGTCCGAGGTGGCGTGGCGCGCGGCCTTGCGGCCCTTCACCGAGCCGGCCATCTGGATCGCACCGCCGAACAGCAGCAGCTTCTCGGTCAGCGTGGTCTTGCCGGCGTCGGGGTGGGAAATGATGGCGAAGGTGCGGCGACGCCGGGTTTCGGTGCTCTGCTGGGACATGCGGGCGGCGCCGGGCGTTCCGCCGGCGGCTCGGGAGATCGGGAAGGGCGGCGATTATACGCCGCGCCCCCGCCGCGCCCGGTGCCGGACGCGGTGGCGTTCAGGGCCTGGGGTCGAGTTCGCGGTCGTCCGGCCCGGTCATCCGGAAGGGCAGGGTCAGCAGCTCGCGGCCGTCGTTGACCTGCACGCTGAAATGCAGGTGCGGCGCGCTGCTCCAGCCCACGCTGCCGACCGCCGCCAGCACCTCGCCGGGCTGCACGCTGTCGCCGGGCCGCACCCGTGCGCTGCCGGTGGCGATGTGGGCGTAGAGGCCCATGCTGCCGTCGGCGTGCAGCACGCGGACGAGGTTCATGCGCTCGATCAGCGCGCTCTCGGTGCCGCCCTCGGTGAAGCCGTCGACGACCTGCATCACCGTGCCGGCGCGTGCGGCCAGCACCGGCGTGCCGTGGGCGGCAGCGAAGTCGAGCGCGTGCCAGTTCGCCGGGTCGCGGTGGCTGGCGCGGCCGCCGAAGCCCTGCGTCAGCCGCCACGCGGCGTCCGCGGGCAGCGGGAAGGCGTAGGGCCGGGTCTGCGCCGGCGGCAGCGGCAGGGGCGCGCCGGGACGGGCGCGCAGGCGCAGTTCGATCCCGCCGGTCCCGGGGAAGCGCCCGATCGCACGGCTCTCTCCCGCCTCCAGCAGCGCCTCGACGACGCCCTCGGGCCGTGCCGGATCCCAGACCCGCACCTGCACCGGCCCGGCCAGCGGGTTCTGCACCAGGGCCCGGCGGGTGCCGTCGGGCTGGCGTTCGACCGAAAGCCGGGGGCCATCGACATCGGCCCGGGCCGGCGCGGCCGCGGCGTCCCCGGCCAGCAGGGGCGTCAGCGCCAGCAGGGCGGGCAGCAGCAGGGCGAAAAGCAGCAGGGCGAAGGTCTTCGGCATGGCCCATGATCGCGGTTCGTCGGATGCTCCGCATCGCAAGCCGGCAAGGCGGGGCGGTCGGTGGATCCGGTGGCACGCTCGGGCTCGGCAGGGCGAACCTGTCGGCGGATCGGGTGGCACGCTCGGGCTCGGGATGGCGAGCCTGTCGGCGGATCGGGCCACCTGCTTTCCGCGCGATCGCCCATCCATGGGCTCACGCGCGGCGCTCGGCTCCTGCCTCGCTGCCGCAG
>Ga0208370_100330_pt1 | contig 12881 bp, 10 predicted proteins | sample Subbio12Jun_QV11_FD_184822 | JGI IMG/M metagenome (GOLD analysis project Ga0208370, IMG submission 184822) | Serpentinite rock and fluid subsurface biosphere microbial communities from McLaughlin Reserve, California, USA -CR12Jun_QV11 (SPAdes) | ecosystem: Environmental > Terrestrial > Deep...
ACAAGTCGATCGACAACGCGGCCAAAAAATTCAGCGAAATCGGCACCCGCACCCGCGCCATCGAGCGCAAGTTGCGCGACGTAGAAGCATTGCCCGCCAACGCACCCACCGGCCTTGAGGCCAGCGACCTGCTGGCGCTCGAGGACGAGCCGTCGAATTGAGTCCGACCATGCAAACCACCCGCGTCTTGCACCGCCAATTGCAGCACTTGCCGCCGCGCGCGGTGAGTGGTTCGGGGGCGTGGATCACCGATGAGCACGGCCAGCGCTACCTTGACGCCTGCGGTGGCGCGGCCGTTTCCTGTTTGGGGCATGGGCACCCCGAGGTGTTGCGCGCGATGCATCAGCAGATCGACCGCCTTGCCTACGCCCACACCAGTTTTTTCACCACCGAAGTGGCCGAGCAATTGGCCAACCACTTGGTTGCCAACGCCCCCGCCGGCATGAGCCACGCCTACTTCGTCTGCGGCGGCTCGGAAGCGGTGGAGGCCGCGCTCAAGCTGGCGCGACAGTATTTCGTCGAGATCGGGCAACCGCAGCGGCGCCACTTCATAGCCCGGCGCCAGAGCTACCACGGCAACACCTTGGGCGCTTTGGCGGTGGGCGGAAATGCCTGGCGCCGGGCCCAGTTCGAGCCGCTGCTGATCGAAGTCGAGCACGTCTCACCCTGCTACACCTACCGCGACTGCGCGCCCGATGAGTCGCCCGAGCAGTACGGCCAGCGCCTGCTGCGCGAACTGGAGGCAGCGATCGAGCGCTTGGGCGGCGCAAATGTGATTGCTTTCGTGGCCGAGACCGTGGGCGGCGCCACGGCGGGCGTGCTCACCCCGGTGCCAGGTTATTTCAAAGGGGTGCGCCAACTCTGTGACCGGCATGGCATTTTGCTCATCCTCGACGAGGTGATGTGCGGCATGGGCCGCACCGGCACCCTGCACGCCTGCGAGCAAGAAGGCGTGGCGCCCGATTTGCTCACCATAGCCAAGGGGTTGGGCGGCGGCTACCAGCCCATCGGGGCCGTGCTGGCCCAAGGGCACCTCGTGGCCGCCTTGGCCGAGGGCAGCGGCCTGTTCCAGCACGGCCACACCTACCTGGGGCACGCGGTGGCGTGCGCGGCGGCGCTGGCGGTGCAGCGGGTGATCGAGCGCGACCAGCTGCTGCCTGCCGTGCGCCAGCGCGGCCTGCAGTTGCAGCAGCTGCTGCAAGCGGCATTCGCCGAGCACCCCCACGTGGGCGATATCCGCGGCCGTGGCCTGTTCTGGGGCTTGGAGCTGGTGCGCGAGCGCGCCAGCAAGCAGTGTTTCGATCCGGCGCTGCGCCTGCATGCGCGCCTCAAACGGGCGGCCATGGCGCAAGGCCTGATGGTCTATCCGATGGGCGGTACGGTCGATGGCCGCACGGGCGACCACATTTTGCTGGCGCCGCCGCTCATCGTCAGCGAAGACGAAACCGCGCTGATCGTGCAGCGGCTGCGCGCGGCGCTCGATGCGGCCCTGCTTGAAATTTTGTAGCCCGGTGTTGGAGATTTTTCTCTTCCACTCGGGGAAACCATAAGGCCCCATGTGGCCGAACCGTGTTACAAACTGCAACCCGCTGGTCACAAACTGGCATCTTGCGCCGCCCATCGCATGCGGCACATTTTCAACGACTCTGGAAGCTCCACCCATGAGAACCACCCTGAAGCAAATCCTATCCGGCCTGTCCGTCGCCGCGCTCACCGCCGTGGCCTTGGCGTCCGCCCCCGTGGCCAGCGCGCAAACGCCGCAGCGCTTCATGACCATCGGCACCGGCGGCCTCACCGGCGTTTACTACCCGGTGGGTGGGGCGATTTGCCGCCTGATCAACCAAGACCGCGCGCGCCACGGCATCCGCTGCACGGTGGAATCGACCGGCGGCTCGGTGGCCAACATCAACACCATCCGCGCCGGCGACCTCGATTTCGGCATCGCCCAGTCCGACTGGAACCACCACGCCTTCCACGGCACCAGCACCTTCCAGCAAGCGGGCCCCTTCCGTGAACTGCGCTCGGTGTTTTCGATCCACCCCGAGCCCTTTACCGTGCTGGCACGCGCCGACGCCAATGTGCGCAACTTCAGCGATCTGCGTGGCCGCCGCGTCAACGTCGGCAACCCGGGCTCCGGGCACCGCGCTTCCATGGACAAGCTGCTCGCCGCCATGGGCTGGAGCACGGCCGACTTTCGCCTCGCTTCCGAGCTGCGCCCCGACGAGCACGGCGCCGCCCTGTGCGACAACCGCATCGACGCCTTCTTCTTCGGCGTCGGCCACCCGAGTGCCAACATCCTCGACCCCGTTACCACCTGCGGCGCGCGGCTGGTCAACATCACCGGCCCGGCGGTCGATCGGCTGATTGCCGAAAACCCCTTCTACGCCCGTGCCACCATCCCGGCTGGCATGTACCGCGGCAACGACCAACCCACCCAGACCTACGGCGTGGTCGCCACCTTGGTGACTTCGGCCAGTGCGTCAGAGGAATCGGTGTACCTGCTGGTGCGCTCGGTGTTTGAGAACTTCGACGCCTTCCGCCGCCTGCACCCCTCGCTGGCCAACCTGAGCCACGAGACCATGATCCGCGACGGCTTGACCGCACCGCTGCACCCCGGTGCCGCACGCTACTTCCGTGAGCGCGGCTGGATTCGCTGATCTGTAGCTTCAACTCCAACCAGGGCATACCCGCCCTTGCGCCCAATGTCGGCTAGGCTGGCATTGGGCGTTTCTTGTTGCCTTGCCGCCATAGCCGTTTTTTGAATCAGGTGCCTTTAGATGAGCGCTACCAACCTATCCGACAAACCCCCGGTCGATGTCCACAAACTGGTCGAAGAGACCGACACCGGGGGGCGCAAACCCGGCCCAGCGATCGCCAAGTTGCTGCTGATCGTGGCCGTGAGCTGGTCCTTGTTTCAGCTCTGGATCGCCTCACCCCTGCCCTTTGCCTTGGGCATTTTCATTTTCGATCACACCGAAAGCCGCTCCATCCACTTGGCTTTTGCGGTGTTTCTGGCCTTCATGCTGTTTCCGGCGCGCAAGCGCTCGCCCCGCGACCGCGTGCCCTTGCTCGACTGGGTGTTCGCTTTGGTGGGGGCGTTTTGTGCCGGCTATCTGTATCTGTTTTACCGCGAATTGGCGGCACGCCCCGGGCTGCCTACAACCATGGATGTGTATGTCGCGGTGATTGGTTGCACGCTGCTGCTGGAGGCCACCCGACGCGTGCTGGGTTTGCCCATGGTGATCGTGGCGCTGGTGTTTTTGTTCTACACCTTTGCCGGCCCCATCATGCCCGACCTGATGGCGCACCAAGGGGCCTCGATCAACCGCGCGGTGTCGCATTTCTGGCTCACCACCGAAGGGGTGTACGGCATTGCCTTGGGGGTGTCGAGCGGCTTTATCTTTCTGTTCGTGCTGTTTGGCTCACTCTTGGCCAAAGCCGGCGCCGGCAACTACTTCATCAAAAGCGCCTTCGCCCTGCTGGGCCACATGCGCGGCGGCCCAGCCAAGGCGGCCGTGGTTTCGTCGGCCGCCACCGGGGTGATTTCCGGCTCATCGATCGCCAATGTGGTCACCACCGGCACCTTCACCATTCCGCTGATGAAACGCGTGGGTTACCGCCCCGACAAAGCGGGTGCAGTCGAGGTGTCGGCCTCGGTCAACGGCCAGATCATGCCGCCGGTGATGGGCGCAGCAGCCTTTCTGATGGTCGAATACGTGGGCATTCCCTACGTCGAGGTGATGAAGCACGCCTTGTTGCCGGCCATCATTTCGTACATCGCGCTGTTCTACATCGTGCACCTAGAGGCTGTCAAAGCCAATATGCAGGGCTTGCCGCGCCGCCATGCCTCCACCTTTGCCCAGCGCATGTTGTCGGTGTTGACGACCATCACGGGCTTCATCGTGCTCGCCGGCCTCACCTACTACGGCATCGGCTTCATACGCAGCACACTGGGTGAGGCGGCGCTGCCGGTGATCTTGCTGGGGTTGCTGGCTGCCTATCTTGGCCTGCTGTGGTTCAGCTCCAAGCTACCCGAACTGGAGCTGGACGACCCCGATTCCCCTTTGTTCGAGCTGCCTGAAACCGGCCCGACCGTCAAGTCCGGGCTGCATTATCTGCTGGCGGTGGTGGTGCTGATCTGGTGCCTGATGGTCGAGCAACTCTCGCCGGCGCTGTCGGCCTTTTGGGCCACGGCATTCCTGATCTTTCTGATCCTGACGCAAAAACCCCTGCTGGGTCTGATGCGCGGCGACCGGCGCGTCTGGGCCAATTTTCGCTTTGCGGTGCAAGACCTCATCGACGGACTGGCCCTAGGGGCGCAGAGCATGGTCGGCATTGGCCTAGCGACGGCGGCGGCCGGGATCGTGGTCGGTACGGTCTCGCTCACTGGCGTCGGGCAGGTCATGACCGAACTGGTGGAAATCCTCTCGGGCGGCAACCTGACGCTGATGCTGGTGCTGGTGGCCCTGATTTGTTTGGTGCTGGGCATGGGTTTGCCCACCACCGCCAATTACATCGTGGTCGCCACCTTGATGGCGCCGGTGATCGTTGAACTCGGGGCGCAGCAGGGCTTGATCGTGCCGCTGATTGCGGTGCACATGTTTGTGTTTTATTTTGGCCTGATGGCCGATGTGACACCACCCGTGGGTTTGGCCTCGATAGCCGCTTCGGCGATTGCACGCAGCGACCCGATCAAAACCGGCATCACTGCATTTGGGTACAGCATGCGCACCGCGATTTTGCCGTTCTTGTTCATTTTCAACACCCAATTGCTGCTGATAGGTTTGACCGGGCCATTCGATCTGGTGCTTACCGTGGTGACGGCCACGGTGGCCATGCTGATTTTTGCCGCTGCCACGCAGGGGCACTTTTTTGCCCGCAACCGCTGGTATGAGGCCGTGGCCTTGTTGCTGATCTGCTTTACCCTGTTTCGCCCCAATTTTTGGATGGACATGGTGGCGCCGCCCTTTACCTCTTTGAGCGGCCAAGAAATGGTGCAAGCGCTGGAAACGGCTCCGGCGAATGCCAGCAAGCGGCTCTCGGTCGAAGGCATGAACCTTGAAGGCGATGAGATCAGTAAAGGGGTTTTGCTGCCGCTCGGGCCCGCAGGCGACCCCGCCCAGCGCCTGCGCCACGCCGGCATCACGGCCATGTTCGACGGCCAAGGGTACATGGTCATGGCTGTGCAGTTCCGCAGCGTGGCCGATCGCCAAGGCATCGAGCAGGGCTTTCGCATCACCGGGCTCGACGTGCCCAACGAGCGGCCTGAACCTGAGTGGTTTTTCATCCCGGCTTTGGCCCTGTTGGGGCTGATCATTGGGTTGCAGTGGCGGCGCAATAGCCGCCTCAAGTCGGCAACGGCGACGGTTGCCTCGACTTGAACCAGGAGCCCCTTGTGCAAGCCGTGTCTGCACCCAGGCCGCGCATCGCCCTGATCCATGCGCTGGAGCAGTCGGTGGCGCCGATAGCGCACGCTTTCGAGCGCCACTGGCCCGCGGCGCAGCGCATGAATTTGCTCGACGACAGCTTGGCCAGCGATGTGGCGCGCACCGGGCTCGACGCCGCGATGCACACGCGCTTCGAGCGCTTGGCTGCCTACGCCGAGTTCAGTGGCGCGCAAGCGATTTTGTACACCTGTTCGGCTTTTGGCCCGTGCATCGAGGGCGTGGCGGCGCGCCGGCCGCACCTGACCGTGCTCAAGCCCTATCAAGCCATGGTCGCAGAGGCGCTGGGCTTGGGGGGACGAATCGGTTTGATCGCTTCGTTTGCGCCCACCCTCGAGGCACTGCCAGCCGAGTTTGGGCCCAACGCCCAAGTGCTCACAGCCTGCGTGCCGCACGCCCTGCAGGCGCTGCAGCGCCAAGACGCGGCCGCACACGATGCCAGCGTGCTCGAAGCAGCCCTGCAGCTCCAGTCGAAGGGCTGCGCGCTGATCGCGTTGGCGCAGTTCAGCATGGCGCGCGCGGCACCTTTGATCCGGGAGCGGTTGACGCTCCCGGTTTTGACAGCGCCCACAAGTGCCGTGCTGGCCCTGCGCCAGCGCTTGGTTCCTGAGGTCGCTCCCGCGCACCAGCCGCACACTTGAGTCGGCCCACAGCCCGAAACGCAAGCCCAAAACGCTGCTGGGGCCGCTACACTCGCTGCAACTGCAGCCGCGCCGCCGAGTGCGCGCGGCGCGCACTGCACATGGCCGACCCCACCCACACCCCTCCCCCTGAGCCCGAGCCTGCGTGGCGCCGGGCGCTGGCGCGCTGGCAGGATTGGCTGCGCCCTGGCCACGCCAGCCCCGGCCCGCAAAAGCTGCGCCTGAACCTGGCCCTGCAAGGCGGTGGCGCCCACGGCGCCTACACTTGGGGCGTGCTCGATGCCTTGCTCGAGCACGAGGCGCTGGAGCTCGAGGGCCTCAGCGGCAGCAGCGCCGGCGCCGTCAACGCCGTGTTGCTGGCCGATGGTTGGGTGCGCGCTGGCCGTGCCGGTGCGCGCGCTGCGCTGGCCCAGTTCTGGGGCGAACTCGGCCAGCACCTGCCCGCCAGCCTGGTGCGCAGCAAGGGCGAGACCGTGCGCCTGGCCCCCGCTGGGCGCTTGCTGGCGCATTGGGCGGCCCAGTTCACGCCGGCGCAGCTCAACCCCTTTGACCTCAACCCGCTGCGCGACTTGCTCGAGCGCCAGATCGACTTTGAGCGCTTGCGCCGTGACTGCCCATTCAAGCTCTACATCGGTGCCACCCAAGTCAACACCGGGCGCTTGCGCCTGTTTAGGGAGCACGAGATCAGCGCCGAGGTGCTGTTGGCCTCGGCCTGTCTGCCCAAAATCCACCACACCGTCCACATCGACGGCGAGCCCTACTGGGACGGCGGCTACAGCGCCAACCCTGCCATCGCGCCCCTGGTTTACGACTGCGCCACGCCCGATGTGCTGCTGGTGCTGCTCAACCCCCTGCGCCGCAGCCAGACCCCGCGCAGCCTGGCCGAAATCGAAACGCGTTTGGTCGAACTGGGCTTTGGCACCCACATCATGAACGAGATGCGCCATTTCGCGCAAGCCGCTCGCCACGCGCGCACGCCACCCAGCGCCACGCCGGCACTGCAGCGGCTGCTGCAGCAGCGCTTCCACCTCATCGGCGGTGAAGAACTCGACAGCCTGGCACACAGCGAGAGCAAACTGATCGTGCACACGCCGTTTCTGCAGCACCTGCACCAGCAGGGCCGCGCGCACGCCCAAGCTTGGTTGCACGACAGCGCCGCGCTGGTCGGGCTGCGCTCGAGCATCGATGTCGAGGCATTGTTTGGCTGATCCCTGGATGGCCGCTTGGCACCTGGCGCAGCCACAGGCGCAAGCCGGTGTTCATCTGGCGTTCATCTACCCTTAAGCTTACCTTCATGCGTTTGTTAGCCAGCGCAAGGTTGCCAGGGCTTTAATCTAAAACAGTCATGGCGCTTGGCCGTGGCCGTGGTTGACAATCGATTGAAAGGATTTTTCGAGATGAAACTCAAACTTCTGGGCGCAGCCCTCTTGGCTTCCGGTCTGGTTTTCTCTACACAGACGCATGCCCATGCCCATGGCCCTGGCCACGGCGCCCACCGCGCTGCCGCACCGGCTACCGCACCGGCCGCCACCCCGGCAGCGCGCACCATCACCGAAGCCCAAGTGCTGGCCGCCCAGAAAGCCTGGGGCCGGGCGCTGGTGCAGATCAGCAGCGATTTCGCCAGCGGTGGCCTTGCGCGTGCCACCGCCACCGCCTCGGCCGTGATCGACGCAGCCTACGGCTACCAGATGGGCCCGGTGCTGTTCAAGCCCACCCTGACCACGGCACCCCACACCTTCCGCACCACGCGCGAGGGCGCACTGGCTTACTTTGTCGGCAACAACCCGGCCTTCCCGAATGACCGCGGCTTCGCGCTCAAAGGCTGGACCCACGTCGAGGTGCGCAACGCCGCTGTGCTGATCCACGGCGACGTGGCCAAAACCATGGGCAACGTCACCCTGACCAACCGCGATGGCAGCCGCACCACGGTGGACAAAACCTGGGGCTTCCGACTCGACCCCCAAGGCAATCTGCGCATTGTGCTGCACCACTCCTCGCTGCCCTTCACCGGCTCTTAATCTGCCGTGTTGCTTAGCCGCCTGAGCATTGCCTTTGCGGTTCTGATCCTGCTCAGCGCAGTGCAGGCGGCTTTTTCGGTGTGGGCCGTGCGCACCGCCAGCGCACAGTCTGCTCTCACGCGCGACGCCCAGCAGATGCTCACCGAGTACCAGGCGTTGGCGGCCAACAAACAGCGCTTGCTGGTCTGGTTGGCAGGCACGGCCCTGACCGGCCAAGGAAGTGCCGACACGCGCAACCAACTGCTGCAAGAAATGGAGCGCTCGCTGCACGAGCTGGAGCGGCTGCAGGCGCTGCAACCATTGCCGCCACCCTCTGGCACACCTGCTGGCAGCTCGGCAACCCAGACCGCATCGTCACCGCACGCCGCACCCCAAAGCCACCCGATCGCCCTTTTGCGTGCCAATTTTGACGCCATGCGGGCCTACGTGCTGCAAGCCAGCACCGCCACGGCGCGCAGTCCGGTTGCAGATCAGGCCCTGATGTGGTTGCAGGCTGCTGCCGTATTTGATCACCACGGCGGGCGCGACATGCGCAAGGAGCTGGCCGCTGCGATTGCGCAGCAACGCCAGGCCACCGAGCAGGCCATGGCGCAGCAAAACGAAACGCTAGACACCCTGCAGCGCTCCAGTCTGGGGCTCATGCTGCTGTCGGCGCTGTGGGGCTTGCTGGCAGGCGGTTATTTTATGCGCCGCCTGCATCAACCTTTTAGGCAGCTGCGGTTGGCCACCGAGGCGCTGGCCGATGGCGACTACCGGCAGCGCCCAGACACCGCCAACCCAGACGAGTTCAACCTGATCGGCCAGCAATTGAACGCATTGGCCCGTCGCCTCGAAGCCAATCAACGCCAAAACGAGGCCTTGCGCGCCGGGCTCGACGCCGCCGTGGCCGAGCGCACCCAGGCGCTGATGCGCAGCCACGAGGCGCTGCTGCAAGTGGATGCGCGGCGCCAGCGGTTTTTTGCCGAAATCAGCCACGAGTTGCGCACCCCGGTCACGGTCATTCGCGGCGAGGCCGAAATCGCCCTGCGCAGCGGCGGGCAGGCTGGCGTGCAAGACGCCGCCTATCGCGGCGCCCTCGAGCGCATCGTCACGGCAGCCGCCGCCTTGGGCCAGCGGGTGCAAGAGCTGGTGCGGCTGGCGCGATCGAGCGCCAGCGCCCAAAGCTACGCCTTTGCGCCGGTGCGCTTGCGCGCCGTGGTGCAAGGGGCGCAGCAGCAGATGCAGGCGATCGCCTCGAATCGCGGCATCGAGCTGCTGGACCGAGCCAGCGCCGCCGCCGGCGATTGCGTGCTCGAAGCCGACCTCGACAAATTGCAGCAAGCGCTGGTGATCGTGCTCGACAACGCAGTGCGCTACAGCGCCGCCGGCAGCCAAGTACAGATCGAGGCCGAGCCCGACGCGGCGGCGCAGTGCCTGCGCATCGCCATCAGCGACAGCGGCATGGGCATCGACCCCGAGCAAACCGAGCAGGTGTTCGAGCCCTACTTCCGCAGCGAAGCCGCGCGCCTGCGCAGCCCCGAAGGCTTGGGTCTGGGTTTGTCGATCGCGCGCGCGATCGTGCTCGCACACCGGGGCAGCATCGCCATGGAAGCCTTGGCGGTTGGCGGCACCCGCGTCACAATCGAGCTGCCGCTGGCCGGCGCCGCCGCTGCGGCCGCCTAAGCCATTCCCAAACCGCCCTTCACCCACTGCGCCCCTTTGCGATCCCCCAAGCAATTGAACGCCGCCCCTCCATTTTTTAGAGCGCCCTGCCCATGTATTTGCTGATCGTGGAAGACGACGACCGGGTGGCCGATTTTCTGCGCCGGGGGCTGGCTGCAGAAGGATACAGCACCCAACGCGTGGCCAACGCCGAAGAGGCGCTGCTGCGCCTGCGCCAGCACCCCTGTGCCTTGCTGCTGCTCGACCTGATGCTGCCGGGCATGAGCGGCATCGAGTTGTGCCAGCGGCTGCGCGCCGAGCGCCTGCAAATGCCGGTGCTCATGCTCACCGCGCTCGATGGGGTCGAAGACCGGGTGCAGGGCTTGCGCTGCGGGGCCGACGACTATCTGGGCAAGCCCTTTGCTTTCGACGAGCTGTTGGCACGCATCGAGGCGCTGCTGCGCCGCCCGACGGCGCTGGCGCAGGCTGCGCGCACGCTGGAGGTGGCCGATTTGCTGTTTGACCGCGACCAGATGCAGTGCTGGCGCGCCGGTCGCGCCTTGCATCTAACGGCCAAGGAGCTGGCGCTGCTGGAGCTGCTCATGAGCGCGCCCGGGCGCGTGTACAGCCGCGAACGCATTTTGGCCAACGTCTGGGGCAGCTACGAAGACCCGCTCACCAACGTGGTCGAGGTCTATATCCGGCGCCTGCGCGCCAAGATCGACGACGGCCACGAGTTGGCCCTCATCAAAACCGTGCGCGGGCTGGGCTACCGGCTCGACGCTGCTGCCACGCCCACCGGTTCCGGACTGCAAGCGGCTGGCTAAAGGCCTGCCAGCCCGCTGGGATGCATGGCGTTAAGCCAGAGCGGGCGGGGCGCTACACTCGCTCGTCGGCATCCGAATCGGACGCCTTCCTTTTATTCAGCATGTTCCCCTACAACCCCCTGCAACGCTCACACATCGTCCCCACCGAAGCGCCGCTGGCCCACGTGCCGGGCAGCATCATTTTTTGGTGGGCGTTTTTTGCCCTCGGTGTGGTGGCGTTTGCGGCCGGCATGTGGGGCATGGTTTGGCGCCGCGTGCGCCGGCGGCGTTTGCGGGCCGATCTGGCGCAGTGGCCCGCCAGCGGCGATCGCGCCACCCAAGCACGGTTTTTGCTCGAACTGGTGCGCCGCCACCGCCTCAAGCCGCCCGCTGCTTGGATGGAGGCCCTCGATCAGGCCGGCGACCCCCAGTTCGTGAACCCAGACCCGACCCAGCCCGATCCGCTGCTGGCCTTGCGCGACGCCATCGAGGACATGGAATACGCCGACTGAGCGCTGGCACTAGGCCGACAACGCAGCGGCCCCCGCCCGAACGGCGTTGCGGCCGGCTTTTTTGGCGCGATACAGGTTGAGATCGGCCTCGCGCAGCAAATCGTCGGCGCTGTGCATCAGGTCCAGGCGCGCACTGCCCACGCCGATGCTCACCGTCACCGCTGGCCAAGGTGCGCCGCTGACACCGGGCTGGGTTTCTTGGTGCACGCGCTGGCGCAATTGCTCGGCCATGTGCTGGGCGCCGTACCCGTCGGTATCGGGCAGCAGACAGACAAATTCCTCGCCGCCGTAGCGCGCCACCAGGTCGGTCGGGCGCTGCAAGCCGCTGGCCAGCGCAGCCGCGACGCGGCGCAGGCAATCGTCGCCGCTTTGGTGGCCGTGGCTGTCGTTGAAGCGTTTGAAGTGGTCCACGTCGATCAGCAGCGCGCTCAAGGGTGCGCCGCTGCGCTGGATGCGCGCCCACTCGACGGCCAACCGTTCGTCGAAGTGGCGCCGGTTGGCGATGCCGGTCAGGCCGTCGAGAAACACCCAGCGGCGCAGCAAATCGCCTTGGCGCTTGAGCGTGACGTGGGTTTTGACGCGCGCACGCACCACTTTGGTGTTGAAGGGCTTGCCGATGAAATCGACCGCTCCCACGTCGAGCCCATGCGCTTCCGATTCGGGGTCGGCGTTGGCGGTGAGAAAGATCACCGGGATGTCGCGCGTGAGTTGGTCGGCCTTGAGGCGCTGGCAGACCTCAAAGCCATCGAGCTCTGGCATGACGACGTCGAGCAAGATCAGGTCGGGCTGCTGCTGGCGTGCGATCTCAAGCGCCTTGTTGCCTTCGGTGGCCGCAAACACCTGGTGGTCGGCGGCAAACACGCGGTAGAGCAACTGCACGTTGACAGGCTGATCATCGACCACCAGCAGGCGCGGCCGGCGCTCGAGTTCGCCCCCAAACGGGGTTTCGGCTGGGGAGGGTTGAGCAAGTTCCATCAGGGGGGATTTTCATTCAGGCAGGCGTCGCACAACAGCAATGCAGCAGAAAAATCCAAACCTTGCACGGCCTGCAGCAGCGGTGGCAAGCGCTCGCCCAAGTCGCTGGCGTGCTGCGTGGCCAGCTGCTGCGCCCAATCCAGCGCCTGCATATCGAAGGCCAGCAAACAGCTGCGCAAGCCCTGCAAGCTTGCCTGCAGCGTCTGGCTGGGCAGCACCCCCTCGGCGGGCGGCTCCTCGGGCTTGGGCTCGCAGGTGGGCAGCGGCGGCGGCAGCGCCAAAAAATCCTGCAACGCGGCTGCGGCGGCTTGCAGCGCATCCAGCACGGCCAACAAGCAGGGCTCGCTTTGTAGGCGCTGCTCGGCGTCGGTCGATGCAGCGCCCATGCGACCAAAGCCGACAAAAACCGCCTCGGCGCGCGCTGCCTCCTGCGCCAAAGCTTGCGCCCCCACCGTGGCTGCCAAGCCCTTGAGCGTGTGCAGTTCGCGCACCACCGCTTCCAGCGCAGGCGATCGATCAGGCTCAAGCCAGCCGCGCACGCTGTGGGCGTAGCCAGGCAGCGCAGACGCCACTTCTTGCGCCACTTGGCGATACAAATGCGGCTGGCGGCCCATGCGCGTCAGCGCCGCTTCGAAGTCCAGCACCGGGGCGGTGCCGCCGAGTGTCTGCGCCGGCACCTCTTTGTCGGCCTGAACCTCGGCCAAGGCATCGAGGCCGGCCCAGCGGCGCAGCTTGGCCACCAGCTGGTCGAGCTCAAAGGGTTTGCCGATGTGGTCCACCATGCCGGCCTCCAGGCACGCCTGGCGGTCGCTTTCCATGGCGTTGGCGGTCATGGCGATGATGG
>Ga0208370_100331_pt1 | contig 12828 bp, 16 predicted proteins | sample Subbio12Jun_QV11_FD_184822 | JGI IMG/M metagenome (GOLD analysis project Ga0208370, IMG submission 184822) | Serpentinite rock and fluid subsurface biosphere microbial communities from McLaughlin Reserve, California, USA -CR12Jun_QV11 (SPAdes) | ecosystem: Environmental > Terrestrial > Deep...
CGAGCACGTGAGAAAGTGCGTGGCGAACCCGGTCAAACATCTCCCATGCCTTCAGTGTGGATCAAGCCTTCTGCAAGTGTTATTTCCCGCCTCTCAACAAACAAGGTCGGACAGTGATTTTTCGGCTAGCATTGCATTTCCTGACTGCTGCGAACCGAATTGAAGGCCATGACAAACACGATACTCCCAGTCTCGATCCGACATTTTGCACGCGCCGATCTGCAAGAAGCATTGGCTATCCAGTCAGAAGCCTATCCAGCATTTCTGGTGGAGAGTGAAGTGTCCTTCGCAAGTCGTCTTGATGCCGAATACCCGTACTGTCTGGCGGCGACTGTGGGTGGGCGGCTTGCAGGTTATGTGCTCGCCCACGGATGGCACCGCTCTTCGCCCCCTGAGCTTGGTGCGCCGCTATCAGGGGCCGGGCCGGTTGAAATCCTGTTCATTCACGATTTGGCGGTTGCGACCGCGGGCCAAGGCCTCGGGATCGGGCGCAGGCTGGTCGATCACGCCTTCGATCTGGCCGTTCACGATGGCTTAAAGTCTGCCGAGCTCGTCGCGGTAGAGGGTGCGGCTGGGTTCTGGAAGACCATGGGTTTCGTCGCGCTTGATGCCACGCCTGAAATCGCCGCCAAACTGGCCGGCTACGGGCGCGGGGCCACGTGGATGGGGCGCATGATCGGTTGACGCCCGATGCGGGCCGCGGTGACGATCCCTGCACCGATGAGGCCCATGCCGAGAAAATGGAACCAGCGGATAGGTTCGGAAAGGATGACCACGGCAAGCAGAGCGCCGATGATGGGCATGATGTTGAGATAAAGCCCGGTCGCAGCCGAACCGAGCAATTCTACGCCGCGGTTGAAGAAGAGATAGGCAATCAGCGAGGGAAACAGGCAGACATAGCCGATCGCCAGCCAGCTTTCCGGGCGGCTTTCGATCAGACGCCCGCTGGCGATCTCGGCCACGTAAAACGGCGAGATGACGGCTATACCGATCATGAAAGTTGCAGCGAGAAAGCTGAGCGGGTGCACGACCGGGCGCTTGCGGAGCAACACAGAGTATAGCGACCAGACGACGACCGCCGCGCAGATCACGAGATCGCCCGAATTGAATTTCAACCCGAGCAGCGCAGACAGATCAGCGCGCAGAACGATGATCAAGGCGCCGGTAATCGAGAGGCATATGCCGATGATCTGCGGTATCCGGACTTGCTCGCCGAAAACGAGGCCACCGAGCATCAGGATCAGTGCAGGCTGCATCGACTGAAGCAGCAGGCCGTTGACCGCCGTGGTGGTCTGCAGGCCTGTGTAAAGCAGGGTGTTGAAGGTGCCGATCCCCAGCGACCCCAGCACCAGCACCCACCGCCAGTTGGCCTTCAGGGTCGCAAAGTCCCGCCGCAGGAGCGGCCAGGCAAACGGCACGAGCAACAGCAAGGCCAGAACCCAGCGCCAGAAGGCCAGTGCAACCGGCGGCATGACATCACTGGCAGCACGTCCGACAATCGAATTGCCGGCCCAAAACAGCGCGGTGAATGTCAGCAAAAGGTAAGGACGCGACCAGAGCCAGCCGGTCATTCGGGTTCCAAGGGAAGGCATGGCGAATTGCGTCCCTATGGGGCCAGTGTTGCGAGCGCTGCGCTGGCGCATTGCTCATCGCTTGCCGACCCGCCTGAGCCCGCGACCCCGATGCCGCCAATCACCTCTCCGGCGTGCACGATCGGCAAGCCGCCGCCCAGCAGCACGAGTTCAGGGACATTCGCCAGGTTGCGTGATCCGGGATCGGTTGCAGCCCGCTCTGCCAGCGCAGATGTGCTGGTCTTCGTCGAGAAGGCAGTGAAAGCCTTGCGCTCGGCAGCCCGGGTGTTGTGCGGCCCGATGCTATCCCCCCGCTGGAGCGCCATCAGGTTTCCGCCGCGATCAACGACAGCGACAACAGCGTCCCTGTTCATGGCATGGCACGCCGCAAGGGCTGCGTCGGTTAGCGCATTGGCCATTTCGAGCGACACAGACCGCTGCACGGCAGGCGCCGGCAAGGCGGTCACGGCAGCAACCACAAGCGGGATCAACGGGCCAATTATCATCAATTGCCACGGTAGGTCGAATAGCCATAGGGGCTGACCACGACGGGAACATGATAGTCGCCGGCTTTGTCTGTCACACTGAAGGTTATTGTAATCTCAGGGAAGAAGGGCGTCGCTTCAGCCTTCGGATAGGCGCTCATATCAAATTGCAGCCGATACGCTCCGGTCTCAAAATCAGCGCCCGGACCAAAACTACGCACGCGGCCGTTCTGGTCCGTGCGAGTCGTGCCCACCTCCACCCAGGTTCCGGCGGCATCACGCTTCGACAGGGTGACAGGGACATTTGCGCCGCCAACACCTTCTGCGAGGTCGAGCACATGGGTGGAAATCTCTGCTGCCGCGGCCGGGGCCGCTATGAGGCCTAGCGCAATCGGCGCAAGCAGGCTGGCCATCTTCATCTTTCTGATCCTGATCTTGTGGCTGGGTCCGGGGAATGGGAATATCTGCCCGCAGCGCAGAGCCACTTCATACTCGAATTAAATGATTGAATGCCAATCATTCACATCTATAATGATACCGTGTTCGATCCCAGACTTCTCGAGGCGTTTGTGGCAGTTGCCGATGCCGGGAGCTTTACAGCTGCGGGCCATCGACTGCACTCGACCCAGTCAACGATAAGTCAGCAGATCGGCCGACTGGAGGGCCTTATTGGCAAGGCCCTGCTCGATCGCTCCGCCCGGCCCGTAAAGCTCACCCCAGCGGGCGAACGCCTGATCGGATATGCGAGGCGCATTCTCGCCCTTCAGAGCGAGGCTGCAGCGTTGCTGGCTGATCCGTCGGGTAGCCGCACCCTCCAGGTCGGCTTGCCCGATGATCTGATGACGGCCACGATGAGCCAGGGGTTTGCCCGCTTTGCCAAGCGCTATCGTGAAATTCGCCTCGATGTCACGACAGGGCTCAGCAGGAAACTGTCGCAGCAGTTTCGCGAAGGGGAATTCGACGTGGTTATCGTCAAGGAACCCCGTGCGCAGGCCGACGCGCGCGCAAGTTTTTCCGAGCCTCTGGCATGGATCGAGGGCGCCAACCAATTGCAGCAGTGGTCTGAACCCATACCGCTCGTCGCCTTCCCGCCGGGCGGGCTCTACCGGGACCAGATGATCGAACAGATCGAGGCTGCAGGATTGCGCTGGTATCTGGCCTTCACCGGGAACAGTCTCGTCAGTGTGCTGCGCGCCGTGGAAGCCGGTCTTGGCGTTTCGATCCTGCCTGTTGCCACAATCGCACCCTACGCAGTTGAGATTTGCCGACAGTTTGAGCCTGTCCCGCCAATGGTTCTGTCGGCTTACGCATGGGAACAGGACGCCGCAACGAACGAACTTCTGTCGGCTTTGACCGAGATCGTGTCGCTCGAACGCGCGGCGAACAGTCAACCGGGAAGCCTGGCGGCCGAGGCCTGAGCACAGGCGTGCAAAGGCCGTCCGAACATTTGATGCAATGAACGACGGCCTTTGTTCGGCTTCTACCCTTGCATAACGTCAATGATCCGCAGCGGCCGCTCCTTTCCTGCGCGATCAGGCCACATGATCGACTGGCCCGCCTTCAGGCCGAGGAGTCCTGCTCCGACCAGAGACAGGATCGAGATGCGACCTGCGTCGAAATCGGCTTCCGTCGGATACACGAGCTGCAGGGTGCGTTCGACGCCGCTTGCTTCATCGATGAACTTTACCGTCGCTTGCATGGTTACGATGTCGGCCGGCATCTCGGCATCAGGGATCACTTCGGCGCGGTTGAGTTCCCGCAGCAGGAGAGCGGCAACCTGCGGGAGGCGGTCTTCTGCTGCAATGGCAAGGTTGGTTACACGGTCGGCATCGCTCGCCCGAATCACGATCGGGGTCTGAGCATTGGCAGCTGGGTGTTCAGTCATAGCAAGTCCTTCCACGCCATTCGTCCTGGCGCGTTTAATGCGCCTGCGGGCGCAGAATATTGGATGGGTGAAGTTGGATTTGCCCCGGACGGCGCCGGTCGTGTTCATCGCTGTCCGGGGGCACTAGCCCCAAACGAGCGGACTCGTGCGACAGCGTCGAAGCTGAAGAGAGGGGCGACCAGACATTACTTATATCTGATCTTGATTGCCGATGAAGTCAAACCTGTGTTGCAGCTCGACAGATCAGTGGGTCAGAGCTTTCCTCAGTCCCTTGACCACACAGTGTGCGGCGCTCGGCGCAACCACAATTTGCAGCCCGGTCGCCTTGACCAACGCCGATTTGACCAGACTGACGGCCGCGCTGCCGCCGGTCAGCACGATACCACTATCGTGCACGTCACGGCTCAGTTCAGGAGAAAGGCTGCCTAGCAATTCGAGCACCATCCGTGTGATACCGGCAGTGTGCCTTGCTGCAACCGGCAGCAATTCGTCTACTGGCAGCCTGATCACTTGCGGAAGCCCGGTTACTAGACTGCGCCCCTTGACCACGACGTCGGTCGCCGAGGTGGTTTCGTCCTGTTCCGCACCGATTATGTCACACTTGATTTTTTCCGCAGTGGTCGGGCTGATCAGGAACTTGTGCTGAAAGTGCAGGTAATCGACGATTGCGGCATCAAGCGCATCACCTCCTCCGCGAAGTGAGGCCGATGCGCAGATGCCGCCAAGCGAAACAACGGCGGCTTCCGTTGTGCCGGCGCCGCATTCCACAATCATCGAGCCCCGCGCTTGATCGACATCAAGATCTGCACCGCGCGCGGCTGCCAGCGGCTCAGATAGCAGTTCAACTCCGCCAAGTCCGGCGTCCCGCGCCGCCGTCAACAATGCGCTGCGCTCGGCCTTGGTAGCGTCAGCCGGAACACCGATGATGGCCCGGAACGACCGCAGCCTGCGCTGACCAACGCTGGCTTGAACCGCATAGGCGAGGAAATGGCGTGCGGCCAAAATATCTGCGAGCACGCCGCGATTGAGCGGGCGCACGATCCGCAGATTGCCCGTCGTCCGATCCTTCATAAGCTGGGCGGCGTTTCCGGTAGCGACGAGCTCGCCGGAGCCAGAACCTATGGCGAAACAGCACAGGGATGGCTCGTCGAATACGATGCCACCCTCTGCGGTGACGACGCGGGTATTTGCCGTGCCGAAATCAATTGCGAGGTCCGGTTTGCCAGAGCCATTGAACAGTCTTCTCATCGCGTGCTGGTAGCAGGCCTGAAACTGGAAGTCTTGCTGCACATCGGATGCCTTGCCCGCGCACGCATTTGCAGGTCAGCCAGCGAAAATCTGTTTGGTAGCCGGAGTTCGTTTTTCCCCGGTGGTCGCAATTTGCGGGCAGGGATGTATGTGGCGGACGCACGGCAAGTGGGTAGGAACGAAAAGGACTGCAATGGCACCCGAGCCCGGAGCCACCGGCGACATTGAAGCCGTTGGCGGACATACCCCAAAGCTGGCCGAGTCCGCGCCTCATTTGTCCCGGATAGGGCGGCTTTGGCGCGGTATGAGCCGGTCATTCGGCCCCGCTATGCCCCGCCCTCGACCGCAAGAGGCGCTTCGAGCAGGCCTCGGCGCGGGGCTTGCCCTGTCCTTGAGTGGCGGGTTACTGATCGTGCTCAACGCCTGGCGCGGTGATTTCGCCAGTTTTTTGCTGATCGCGCCTCTTGGTGCGAGCGCGTTTTTGCTGTTTGCCATCCCCAACTCCCCGCTGGCTCAGCCCTTTTCAGCGATCATGGGCAACACGGTGTCGGCTCTGGTTGCGATCGCTGTGCTCCAGCTGGGGCTGCCTGCCGAAGTCAGCGTTGGCCTTGCCGTGGGCGGGGCTATTTTTGTGATGGCAATTCTCAGGGCAATGCACCCCCCGGGAGGTGCGGTGGCGCTCGCAACCGTGCTGATTGCCGTCGAAGGCGGCAGGGTTGGCATTGCCTTCGCGCTGTCACCTGTCTTGCTCGACACTGCGCTTCTTGTGTTGTTGGCGGTCGTCTACAATCGCCTTACCGGGCGGCGATACCCGTTCCGTCAGGCTCCTGAGACGGGCGCCCATCACACCGGCGATGCCGCGCCTGATCGACGTCTGGGGTTGGCACCGGACGTCCTGGAGCGTGTTCTCACTGAATATAATCTCGGTGCGAATATCGGTGCCGAGGATTTCGGACGCATCCTGGCGGCAGCCGAGGCTGAGGCTGCACGCCGCCATTTCGCTGGACTGACATGTGGCGAAGTCATGTCGCAAGATATCGTCTCGGTCGCGCCAGACACATCACTAGGCACCATTGCTGATCTGTTCCGCAAGCATCACTTCAAGACGCTGCCAGTCGTGGATGCAGACCGAAAGCTCAAAGGGATCATCTCGCAGAACGACCTCATTCAGCGGGCACGAAGTCTTTCGCTTGCGCAGGAAGGGGGGTTTGCTGGCAAACTTCGCCTGCTGCTTGATCCGGCCAACCGAAGAATATTCGCGCAAGATATCATGACGACAGATTTGCGGGTCGTCAGACCTGAAGACGGGGTCGGGATACTGGTCCAATTGCTCGCCGATGGCGGCGTTCAGGCTGCCCCGGTAGTTGAAGGTCAAAGTCTGGTAGGGATTGTCACGCGCTCTGATCTGCTGGCAGTTCTTGCACATCAGACCGTTCTTGCGAGTGCGATGTCGCGTTCGGAATAGCGCCATTCAACAGCAACGGTGCTGGAGCTTTGCACCGAGCGCCTCGAATGGAAGGGAAGGGGGAAAAAACCGGCAAGAGGGAACCTTCTTTGATCCCAAGTATAACGGTGCGACGGGAGCTAAAGCCTGGCTCCTGCCACTCTGTGTTGTGGCGCTGCCAGCGGCCGCCGCACCCTTCCATATCAAAAATGATGCGAAGGATGCTCCCGCCGGTTTTTATCGGTCAGTCATGTTGGCAGTCATTTGCCTGAAGGGTATCCATCCGGTGAAGGCCGCACCCGTTTCAGTTAGCGGTCACTGGGTTTGATGATGCGTTTTGCTGCGGCGTTACGACGAGCGGCGATCCGGCCGAGGATGCCGTTGATCGGGAAGACATCGAGTTCGTCTGGATCGTAGTCGTCGAGCCATTCGCTGACATCGGCGTGATCTGGATGGTCCGGATCGTTTCTCGCCTCGAGCATTTCGTAGAACCCCGGGATGCCGCCGCAGTCCTCGGGAGGGCAGTTGCGCTCACCGGCGATGAAACGCGGATATGCCGTGGAGCGATCCCCAGCTCGGACATCCCTGATGATCAAACTGTGTTCCCAGTAATCGCCGAAATCATAGACATAATGAATCCGGGTAGTGCCGGGAGCAAGCACATCGCGCAGTCGTGTGCGGGAGGCGACCTTGCGGGGAGCGGTCCCCCAGTCCTCGTCCATGGGCAGGCCGTAGGTCTGGTGATCGATGACCATCTCCCAGAGGTGATAGTCGAGCCATCCCATGGCGGTCTGGACGATCTCGTGCAGCACCTTGAGGGTGATGGAGGTTGGGACTTCGAGCTCTCGCCAGATGAGCGGGTCGGAATCGTTCAGCTCGATACGCAGCGTGGCGATCTCGGTAAAACTGTCGATGGCGCTTTGGCGGGTCATGCCGCCTGCGATAGCAGACCTTCACTCTTGCGCCAGTTCCAAGGCAGCAGCTGATCGAGCCTGGTGGCCGGATGATCGGCGATGCGAGCGAGGACATCGGCGAGCCAGGCCTGCGGATCGACATCGTTGAGCCTGGCGGTCTGGATCAGGGTGTAGATGATGGCGGCACGCTTGCCGCCGCGATCGGATCCGCAGAACAGCCATGCCTTGCGGCCAAGCGGGATGCAGCGGAGCGCGCGCTCGGCGGCGTTGTTGGTGAGGCAGATGCGGCCATCGTCGAGGAAGCGCGTGAACGCGGCCCAGCGCTTGAGCATGTAGAAGCAGGCCTTGGTGAGATCATGGCCGCGCGAGAGCTTGGCGACCTGCTCGGTGAGCCAGGTGTGGAGCTCGGCCATGAGCGGCGCGCTGAGTTCCTGGCGGACCGCGAGCCGCTCGGCCGGGCTCTTGCCATTGATGCCGCGCTCGATGTCGAACAACGCGTCGAGGCGCTGCACGGCTTCGAGCGCGATCGGATAGATCATGGCGGCGCGCTGGCCACGGCTCTTCTTGCGGGCCGAGCTTACGACATCGGCCAGCTCGAAGAACTTGCGCCTCGCATGGGCAAAGCAGCCAGCTTCGAGCACGGGACCGGGGTCGCGGCCTTCGCGATAGAGCTCGCCATATCCGCGATAGGCATCGGCCTGCAGGATACCGGACCAGCCTGCGAGATGGGCTTGCGGGTGCTCTCCGCGCCGATCGCGCGAGTAGTGGAACAGGACTGCCGGTGGATCGGTCCCGGCGAAGGGACGATCATCGCGCACATATACCCATAATCGAGCCACATCGGTCTTGCCCTTGGCCATGACCGGCACGGTGGTATCGTCGCCGTGGATCCGGGTTGCAGCCAGAACGTGCGCCTCGATCAGCTTGTAGATCGGCATCAGCGCGTGAGCAGCGGCGCCGACCTGATCGGCCAGGGTCGAGACGCTGAGCGGCACGCCTTCGCGGGCGAACCGCTCGGCCTGCCGGTTGAGCGGTTGGTGCTGCCCATACTTCTCGAACATCAGCATGGCGAGGAAGCTGGGGCCTGCCCAACCGCGCGGGACCACGTGGAATGGTGCCGGGGCCTGGGCGATCTTCTCACAGTCACGGCACGAGAACTTCTCTCGAACCGTCTGGATCACCTTCCACGAGCGCGGGATGACCTCGAGCGTCTCGGTGACGTCCTCGCCGAGCTTTGAGAGCCGGTCCCCGCCGCATGCCGGGCAGGAACAGGGCGCGGGCACCACGACACGCTCGCGCGGCAGGTGCTCGGGAAACGGCTTCCTTGCCGGGCGCTTGCGCTCGAACGCGGTGACCGTAGTGGTCTTGGCTGCCGCTTCCTCGGCGATCAGATCGTCTTCGGCCGCGTCAGCCTCGAGCTCCTCGAGTTGCAGCTCCATCTGATCGAGCAGGCGGCGGCTGCGCTCGGCGCTGGGGCCATACTGCTCGCGCTTGAGCTTGGCGATCTGCAGCTTGAGGTGGGCGATCAGCGCCTCGATGGCGCTCTGGTGGGCCATGGCGTTGGCAAGCTGTGCCGTGGCGGTAGCGGCGTTCTGCTCGGCCTCCTCGACTCTGCGAGCCATCGTCGCCACCAGCGCCTTGAGCGCTTCGACATCGTCTGGCAGGGGCGAGATGGCGGCTTCCACAGGAGAGATGGAATCATGTTCCACCCTCTGCCGCAAGGGCAAAACACCGCCCTGCGACGATTATCCGGCGCTCTGCGGCCGCCACGTATACTGCGGGTTGCGCCAGTCGATCCCCTCCAGCAGGCAGGCCAGCTGCGAGGGGGTCAGCGACACCGTTCCCTCGCTCGCCGAGGGCCATACGAACCGGCCCTTCTCAAGCCGCTTGGCGTAGAGCGACATGCCGATCCCGTCGTGCCAGATGATCTTGATCAGCGAGCCTGCGCGGCCGCGGAATACAAACAGATCACCGCCGTGGGGATTACGCTTGAGGCCTTGCTGCACCAGCAGCGCCAGGCCCTGCATGCCCTTCCTCATATCCGTGTGGCCGAGCGCGATCCACACCCGCGCGCCGGAAGGGATCATCGCAGAGCCTTCAGCGCGGCAGCGACCAGCGCCGGCGATGCCGCAGCGAAAACGCTCAGCCGCTTGCCGCGTGGCAGGTCGATGATCATCGCCGGGTGCTCGGCAGCGCTGACCGGCACCGCGTCCCCGTCGATCACCGCTTCGGCGAATACCGGCGTGGGAAGCGCATCCGGTGCCTCGGCCTCCTGCGCCGCGCCTGCATCGAGCAACTTGCGCCGCCAAGTGTAGATCAGCGCCGAGGAGATATCGTGCCGCCGACACACCTCGGCAACGCAGGCGCCAGGCGCGAACGCCTCGGAAAGGATCCGCAGCCGTTCTTCCTCGCTCCACCGGCGCCGCCGCTCCGGCCCCGAAAATACCGTCACCTGACCCATCGACCACTCCTAAGCGCGCTCAAAAGAGCACGCTAAAGAGCGCTCGCTACCTACCCGCGCAAGGCGGCCCCCGCCGGATGGATACGCCTTTCAGGCCTATCGCCGCCATCAGATAGAGCGACATCGCTTTGGCGATTGTCTCCGGAATCGCGAGATCAGACCGCGCTGCCGCGGCCAGCCCCCCGAGCAGAAAGAAGAGTATTGGAGCCGTCAGCAAGGTCGCGAAAAGTTGCTCCATCGGTCACGCTTCCTTCCGGACAATCATGAATGCGCATCGACCGGTCGCCGTCCGCCGGGCGTGGCGTCAGGTCATCTCAGCCGCTCGATTGCGCTTAGCCGACCTGTCGAAGACGTCGGCGGCCAGGCGTCGGGTCGCGCTCCTGATAGCTTCGTTTCTTGATCGCCAATCGAAACGGGTAGCGTTAAGCGATAGCCACCGACTATCGAGCCAGGCCGGAGATCTTGGAGTCCGAAGTTTGCTCGGTTTACACACGAGCAGTGATCGTCAGCCCATAGGTGAAAGCTATCGCAACTGCGCACCGCTTTCGATTTCCCCGCTCCGACCCCAAACCCTACCGTCGCGACCAGCAGCAAGTCGAGGCAACCACGATGACTTTGACCTACACTCGGTTCAAGATCCTGATCTATACCGGATGGGGCGCCACGGTCGCGCTGCTCGGTCTGGGCTACGTCGCTGCTCATTGAGCGCGGGTCCGACCGTGTGGTATCATGGGCGCCGCGCGAGCCGTTCGCGATAGCGGTCACTATTTCGTAGCGGGGCAGTCCTCGCTTTCGGGCTGCTCCGCGAAAGTCGATCGTTCGGGTAACGCGGGCGGCGAACTGTGAGCCAGCGCGCCGAGTGTCCTTTCGCTTGATTCCAGCTCGATGCCCTCCCCGACCGGTGGACGAACTTTGACGATCGCCTCGGATGGTCTGCGGCTCACTTGCCGAAGGACATTTTGGGCTGCGCGATTGCGTTTCTGGCGAAGAGTCAGCGTGATTGCTCCCACCAGTGCCACGAGCAGGATCAAGCCCGCGCTTTCGACAAGGAAGGGATAGCGGGTGAAAAGCAGCGCTCCGAATGCCTCGACGTTGGGCTGATGCACGGCTACGGAACCGATCTTGGCTTGCGGCGGCGCGATCGGCGAAGTCGTCGCCAAAAGCACAAGTTGAGCGAGCAAAATGAGCGCTACGGTCAAACCCAGCGCCCAGTCCCGCGCGAGGCGCGCCTTGACGGTCGATAGGTCGATATCGAGCATCATGACGACGAACAAAAACAGCGTCGCGACGGTGCCGACGTAGACGATGACCACTATCATCGCCAAGAATTCAGCGCCGAGTAGGAGCATGAGGCCAGCTCCGTTCATGAACGCCAGGATCAGCCACAGCACGTTGTGCACCGGATTTCGGCTGAAGATCGACATCGCTGCACTGCAAAGCAGTACGCCGGCGAAGGCGTAGAAGATCGCGGAGTGCACTTAAGCCGGCAACACGGGACATTGCCAGATGGTTCTTACCGAGCCGTCCGGATCACACGCCGACCGCTGTCGGAGGCGCCCGCGCCCGTTGTGCTTCGTCACCGCCGCTATCTGTCTCAGGCCCGAGTGCATCATGCGTCCTTCCGCGACTGAGGTGCTTGCGTGACGCGCTGCAATCCAATTAGTTTTTGCAGCCGAAGCCGATAGGACAGACCTATTGACCGTTTGGAGGTCGATGGTCGGCGACCGCGCTTTCGATAAATGCCTTGGCTTCCGATGATCGGCCGGCCTATCCCTCGGGCCATGCCAACGCTGCGCCAACTCGAGTACCTCGTCGCACTTTCCGACCTACGCCATTTCGGACGCGCCGCTCAGGCGAGCAATGTTTCTCAACCATCGCTGAGCCAGCAATTGCGCGCTCTCGAACAGCGCCTTGGCACGGTCCTCGTCGAGCGCAATCAATCGGCGGTCGAGCTCACACCCATCGGCCGGGAGATCGCCGATCGCGCCCGCGAGATACTGGTAGGCGTGGAAGACTTGCGCGAGCTCGCGCGGCGCGCCGAGGAAGGCATAGCCGGGACCATCCGGTTCGGCGTCACCCCGACCCTCGGCCCCTATCTGATGTCGAGAGTCATTTCGGCACTGCATCGCGAACAGCCCGGCCTCAGGCTCTACATTCGCGAGGGCATCCCCGATGAACAGGCGCTCGAGCTGGCGCGCGGCCAGCTCGACATGCTGCTGGGTCCCTTGCCGATAGCAGGCGGAACGCTGACGATCGAACCATTGTTTCGCGAGGCCCTGCGGCTCGTCGTGGCGCCCGATCATTCGCTCGCGCAAAAGGCTGTCGTGCGCCGCGAGGACTTGCGGGGCGTTGAGGTGTTGACGCTCCACTCGGCGCACCACCTGTATCGCCAGGTTGCCAGCGCGTGCCAGGAATTCGATATGGTCCTGCGGCGAGACTACGAAGGAACGAGCCTCGACAGCTTGAGGCAGATGGCAGGCACTGGCCTGGCCGCAACGATCTTGCCAGACCTCTATATCCGGTCCGAGGTCGGCGGAAGCGCGGGTGTCAAGGTGATCGAGGTCGAGAGCTGGCAGCCCACCCGCAGCATCGCAGCGGCCTGGCGGCAGGGAGCGGCCTATGCCGACGCTTTCCATAAGATCGCGGAATGCATCCGTGTACAGGCACTCGATACGCTGGAGTAATCGATAGCCTCAGCCTATCAAACTAGTCACATTCTATCGATTGGCGCAATTGCCACTGGTCCCCTATCTCAACCGTACGGACCGGGCCCCTCTGGCGTGGCGGCGGCAACGCCGCTTCGCGATGTCGGACCGTATC
>Ga0208370_100332_pt1 | contig 12828 bp, 13 predicted proteins | sample Subbio12Jun_QV11_FD_184822 | JGI IMG/M metagenome (GOLD analysis project Ga0208370, IMG submission 184822) | Serpentinite rock and fluid subsurface biosphere microbial communities from McLaughlin Reserve, California, USA -CR12Jun_QV11 (SPAdes) | ecosystem: Environmental > Terrestrial > Deep...
TCACGACCAGAACTTCAAGTACAACGCTGCCAAGGTGCTGCCGGGCGAGTACTTCGTGGCCCAAGAAGACCTGGTCATCATGACCGTGCTCGGTTCGTGCATTGCCGCCTGCATCTGGGACTCGCGCCTGCGCATCGGCGGCATGAACCACTTCATGCTGCCCGAGGGCGGCGCCGACACCTCGGGCCGCTACGGCTCCTACGCCATGGAACTGCTCATCAACGAACTGGTGAAGCAGGGCTCTTCGCGCGAGTACATGCAGGCCAAGGTGTTTGGCGGCGGGGCGGTGATTGCGGGCTTTACCACCATGAACGTGGGCGAGCGCAACACCAAGTTCGTGCTCGACTACTTGGCTACCGAGCGCATTCCCATCGTCTCCAAAGACGTGCTCGACATCTACCCGCGCAAAGTGGTGTTTTTCCCGGTCAGCGGCAAGGCCATGGTCAAGCGGCTGGCGCACGCCCACCCCGACACCCTGGAAGCCCAAGAGCGCCAGGGCGTGGCCACCAAGGTGGTGCAGACCACTTCGGGCGGTTCGGTCGATTTGTTTTGATGGTTCATCCCATGGCCAAAATCAAAGTGGTGGTGGTCGATGATTCGGCCTTGGTGCGCAGCCTGCTGAGCCAGATCATTAACCAGCAAAGCGATATGGTGTGCATAGGGGCCGCCAACGACCCGTTGCAAGCGCGCGAAATGATCCGCGAGCTCAACCCAGATGTGATCACGCTCGACGTGGAAATGCCCAAAATGGACGGGCTGGAGTTCCTCTCGCGCCTCATGAAGCTGCGCCCGATGCCGGTGGTGATGGTCTCTACGCTCACCGAACAAGGGGCCGACACCACCTTGCGCGCGCTCGAAATGGGGGCGGTCGATTTTGTGGCCAAACCGCGCATCGGTGTCAGCAGCGGGCTGAAAGCGCTGGGCGAAGAAATCGTGGACAAAATCCGCATCGCCAGCCAAGCCCGGGTCAAACGCCACGTGGCCACTGCGCCCGCCCCGATGGGGGCGCGCACGCCCGATGCGGCGGCTCAAGCCCCACACCCAAGCAGCCTATCCCGCCTCTCGACCGAAAAAATCATCTGCATCGGCGCCTCCACCGGCGGCACCGAGGCCATCAAAGAAATCCTGGTCGAATTGCCGGCCGATGCGCCCGCCATCGTCATCACGCAGCACATGCCGCCCGGCTTTACCACCAGCTTTGCGGCCCGGCTCGATTCGCTGTGCCGCATCCGCGTGCAAGAGGCCGTCGATGGGCAGCGCATCCTGCCCGGGCACGCCTACATCGCCCCCGGCGGCAAGCAGTTTTCGATTGCGCGCAGCGGCGCCAACTACGTGGCGGTGGTAGATGACTCGCCGCCAGTGAACCGCCACAAGCCCTCGGTCGAGGTGCTGTTCAAATCCTGCGCGCGCGTGCTCGGCCCCAACGCCATCGGCGTCATGCTCACCGGCATGGGTGGCGACGGCGGCGCGGCCATGAAAGAAATGCTCGACGCCGGCAGCCACAACATCGTGCAAGACGAAGCCAGTTGCGTTGTTTTTGGCATGCCCAAGGTGGCGATTCAGCACGGCGCCGCCAGTGAGGTGCTGCCGCTCAAACGCATCGCCCCCGCCTTGCTGGAGCGCTTGCAAAGCGCCGGGGCCGTGCGGCACCGGATCTAAGCCGCCTACCTTAGATCAGCCGATCGACATTCACCCCGGCACTGGGTGGCAAGGGCAGCGACGAAGTGGTCTGGTAACTTTCGGCAGCCGCCTCGAGGGCGCGCTCGATGGGGGTGGGCTGCGCCGGCGCAATCAGGTCGGCGCGCCGCTGCGCCGCTTCGCGCGCCTCGTCGCCAATCAACTGGTCGGCGGCAAAGCGGCTGGCGCTCCAGACATTGGGCAGCAGATCGCGGATTTGGTTGTCGCGCGCCACATCGACCGGGTTGGGCTGCGGCGGAGGCATTTGGCTTTCGAAGCTTCCTGACGGGCGCTCCGGGCGCTCTTGGCGCGCCCGCTCGATGCGCTCTTGCTCTCGGGCTTGCAGGCTAGGGGCCGACTCTAGGGCTTGGCGCTGCGCCAACACAGAAGCCGCCAAATCGGCTTGGGCTTGGGCGTTCATGCGCTCGGGTGCCGCCGCGTTGTCGTACATGTTGGCGCGCAGCGCCTGGTCGGTCGGGTTGACCGGGGGCAGCGCAGGCGGCGCATAGACCGCTTGGGTGCGCGAACCCTCGCCCGCCGGCGCCACCGGGGCACCCACCCCTTGGCTGCGCGGCGAAACGTGCTCGCTGGCGCGGGCGGGGGTGGTGGGCTGCACACGCGCCGCCACCGGCCCTTGGGCGGGCACAGGCGCAACGGCGACCGATGAGATGTTCAACATGGCAGACTCCAACACAAGGCAAAGGCTGGACGGTATGACGGCCTTCCTATCCATCATCGGCGCCCTTGTGCCAAACTTTAGGGCATTGCAGCAAATTTTTAAAGCAAATTTTTAAAGCTTTTTTTGACAGACCCAATCGGGCACAATCGAAAACATGAAAGCACAGACACCTTGCCCAGTGTGTGGCAGTTATTCAGGCACCCTGCTGTCGAGCACCGACGGGAAGTCGGGTCAACCCCTGCGGGTGCTGATGTGCGATGCGTGCGGCTTGGGCCGTCAAGACCCGCTGCCCACCGAGGCCGAACTGGCTCAGTGGTACGAGCAGCATTACCGTCAAGACTACAAGCAGGCCACCCAACCGAGCTTGCGCCACGTCTTGCGCGCTGGCCGCTTGGCCCTGCAGCGCTGGCAGTGGGCACGCAGGCATCAGCCGCAGTTCCAGCCCCTGCGCACCCTCGATGTGGGCGCATCGAGCGGTGAGTTCGTTTACCTGATGCGCCACCTTGGCTGTCAAGCACGTGGAATCGAGCCCCATGCGGGCTATTCGTTGCACGCACGCCAGCACCTAGGGCTGGAGGTGGCCACCGGTTCGCTGCAAAGCCAACTGGCCCTGCAAGAGCCGGGCAGTGTCGATTTGCTCAGCATGTTCCACGTGTTCGAGCACCTGACGCAGCCTATCGAAACCCTTGAGGCCTTGCGCGACTTGCTCAGCCCCAATGGCTTGCTGTTGCTCGAAATGCCCGATGCAAGCGCCTTTAGTTCGCCAAAAAATGTGTTTTTTCGCGCCCACACCCTGTACTTCACGCCGCACACCCTCGATGCGGTGATGCGCGCTGCTGGCTTGGAAGTTGTGGCCCGCAGCTATGGCGAGAGCGCCAACTTGATGGTTTTGGCACGCCGCTCCGAGGGGCAAGCAAAACCAGCTGCCCACTCATACCAGCCCAGCAACGCATTGCTCGAGGGCTTGCACAAGCGCAAGTGGCACCGCTACCTCGTGCGGCGCGTGCTCGAAGGTTACACCTTTAAACGCTTGGCAATTGCTCGGGAAGAGAAACGCAGTGCCGCTGGCCATCCAGACGCCCGCACCTTGCTGGACAGCTTGTACTCCCAGGCTGTGCGAATACCCAGTGGCGGCACCAAGTAAAATGTCACTCTCTACCTAAAATCACCCCCTACGGGACCCTCGACCATGACCGCAGCCCTGCCCTTATCCGACCGCGACGGCAAAATCTGGATGGACGGCCAGTTGATCGACTGGCGCGACGCCCGCGTGCACGTCCTCACCCACACCCTGCACTACGGCTGCGGCGCCTTCGAGGGCGTGCGCGCCTACGCCACCGCCAACGGCACCGCCATCTTCAGGCTGCAAGAGCACACCGAGCGGCTCTTTAACAGCGCCAAGATTTTGCGCATGAAAATCCCCTTCACGCAAGATCAGGTCAACGCCGCGCAGTGCGAGGTCATCCGCGCCAACGGCCTCAAAAGCGGCTACCTGCGCCCGCTCACCTGGATCGGCAGCGAAAAGCTGGGCGTCAGCCCCAAAGGCAACACCGTGCACCTGATGGTGGCCGCCTGGGCCTGGGGCGCCTACCTTGGCGAAGAAGGGCTCAAGCGCGGCATCCGCGTCAAGACCAGCAGCTACACCCGGCACCACGTCAACATCACCATGACGCAAGCCAAGGCGGTGAGCAACTACACCAACTCCATTTTGGCCAATATGGAAGCCACCGACGACGGCTACGACGAAGCGCTGCTGCTCGACGCCAGCGGCTTCGTGAGCGAAGGCGCGGGTGAAAACCTGTTCATCATCAAAGGCGGCGTGATCTACACCCCGGACCTTTCCGCCGGCGCGCTCAACGGCATCACGCGCAACACCGTGTTTCACATCGCGCGCGACCTCGGTCTCGAGGTGGTGCAAAAGCGCATCACGCGCGACGAGGTTTACATCGCCGACGAAGCCTTCTTCACCGGCACCGCCGCCGAAGTCACCCCCATCCGCGAGCTGGACCGGCTTGAAATCGGCTGCGGCAGCCGCGGCCCCCTCACCGAGCGCATCCAGAGCGCCTTTTTCGACATCGTCGGCGGGCGCAACCCCAAATATGCGCATTGGCTAACGGCGGTTTAATTCGTCATGCCGCTCAGCGCGTCGGCCTTGGATGAGGGCCGCACCGCACCAGAAGCGCTGCTCAAGCGCGTCACCGTGGTGGTGGTCACGTACAACAGCGCCCACTGCCTGCCCGCACTGGCGCAGCACCTGCGCCTCTGCCCGCACGTGCTGGTCGTAGACAACGCCAGCGCCGACGGTTGTGCCCAAGCCGTGGCCAGCCAACTGCCGCACGCCAGCGTGCTGACACTGGAGCGCAACCTGGGTTTCGGGGCCGCCAACAACCGCGGCTTGTCGCGCGTGCAAACCGAATTCGCCCTGCTGCTCAACCCCGACTGCGAACTCGAGCCCGCCGCGCTGGCGCAGCTCATCCGCAGCGCTGACGCCTGGCCCGACGCCGCCGTGCTGGCCCCACAGATCATCAACGCCAGCGGCAAGGCCGAGGTCAATTACCGCTGGCCGCACACGCTTTGGCCCTCGCAAGGCCCAGCCGCAGTCGGCCCGGCCTGCGTGGGCTTCGTCTGCGGGGCCGCCATGCTGCTTCGATTGGCCCAGTTTGCCGACATCGGCTTTTTCGACGAGCGGTTTTTCCTCTATTACGAGGACGACGACCTCTGCCTGCGCCTGTTCCAGCGCCAGCGCCCCATCATTCTGGAGCCTGCCTGCTGTGCGGTTCACCGCTCGCGTGGCTCGGTGCGCGGCCCCAGCCCTTGGCGCAGCGAATACTGGCGCGGCTACCACCACGCCCAGTCCAAGCTCATTTTCAGCCACAAACACCTCTCGCCCCAGCAGGCCCTGCGCCAGCGCCGCCGCCTGCTGCTCGGCACCGCGCTCAACCTGCCGTTGCGCCTGCTGCTGCTCTCGCCGCGCTTGCTGGCGCGCATGTGGGGCCGCCTACGCGGCACCCTCGACTGGAAAGCCTCATGACCGTTGCCACCACCCCGCAGCGCCCTACCCTGTGCATTGGCGTGCTCACCTTAAACGAAGAGCGCCGCATCCGCCAATGTCTAGAAAGTGCCCGCTTTGCCGACCGGGTGCTGCTGATCGACAGCGGCAGCAGCGACCACACGCGCGAAATCGCCCTCGAAATGGGTGCCGAAGTGCACAACTACCCCGACTGGCAGGGCTTTGCCACACAACGCAACCGCCTGCTGGAACACTGCACAGAGGATTGCGTTTTCTTCCTCGATGCCGACGAAGTCATCAGCCAAGCGCTGCGCTTGGAAATTGAGGCTGCGCGAGATTTGCGGCGCCCGCTAGTAGCTGAAACCTACTGGCAGGAAATCGCTTTCGGGCGGCCCATTTTTAACCTGCTAGGCAAAAAAAGCCCAGCCCGCTTCTTTCCGCGCAAGTTGCTGCTGCGTTTTGAAGGCGTGGTACACGAAGGGCCGGTGTTGAGCGACCCCACGGTGGAGCGGCGTGTATTTCGCTCCGCGCTGCTGCATTATTCACGCGAAACCGTACACGACAGCCTGCGCAAACTCACCCAGTATTCCATGCTTGGCGCCGCCAAACGCGCCCAAGCTGGCCGCCGCGGCGGGGTGCTGCGCGGTCTGGCCTCTGCCTTGGCCATGTTCGTACGCCTGTATTTTTTGCGCGCCAGTTTTTTATCTGGCGGGCCAGGCTTTCTGTACGCCTTTTGCATCGCGCTGGAGTGCTTTTTTCGCTACGCCGCGCTGCACTACGACCGCGATAGCTTGCAGGGCAACGTCAAGCGCTAGGCATGCGCCGCGTCGCCCAAGCCATGCTCAGCAGCAGGCCGGCCAGGAAGATGAAAAAGTGACTCTCGCGTGCACTCCACAGCGGTGAGTTGAACAGGCTATTGACCGCCAGCAAGGCGGCCAAGCCCAGCAGCAAGGTACGCGCCTGCGCGTTGCTCGAGCGCTGCGCCTGCCACGCCATGCCACCCAGCAAGGCCAGAAACACCCCCAGCCCCAACACGCCGTGGCCGGCGGCAAAAAACAGGTACTGGTTATGCGGGTGCCAGCTAAACGTGGGGCACTGTGCTGGGTCTTCCAGCACATGGCAGATCTCGGTGTGGTAAGCCCCGGTGCCCCAACCCAGCAGGGGTTTTTGCAGCACCAGTCGGGTGGTGGTCTCGATGTTGTAAAGGCGGTGGCCGATCGAGCTCATGTTGTCGGCCTGGTGTTGGCGTGCCTCGGCCCACGCTTGGGCAAAGCGCGCCTGCATCGGTGCCGAGCTGGCAAAGACCAACGCCACTGCCAACGCTGCACCGGCCAACCCCAACGCCAGCGTGCGCCCGCGCAGTTGAGCCAGCATAAACACCCCCAGCACAACCAGCAGCAGCACAAAGCCGGTGCGCCCAATCGAGAGATGCGTAATGCTCAGCGCTGCCAGCAGACCCGCCAGCGCCCACAGCGCACGCTGCCACGAAATGGTGCCGCTCCAAGCCCGCTCCAGCGCCAGCAGCACGAACAGGCACATCATCAGGTTTTGCGTGATGTAGTCGCCAAACACGTGATGATTCACCCCCCAGCCTTGGTTTTGCGATTCCGACCAAGGCAACTGCCACCAGATGTTGAGCCACGACGAAGCGGCGGTAAGACCCATCGCCAAGGCAAAAGCCAGCAGGGCGCGCTGCTGCAACGTCGGCAGCGGGGCCAGCACAAACAGCAACACCGCCACCATGATCAATTTGACGTATTTTTCTAGGTGGTTTTGAATGTCGGGCCAGGGGGCTGGGCTGTACAGCACCCCCAGCAGCACCACGCCAAACAGCGCCAGCGCGGCGCAGGCGGCTGGGTTGCTTTTGAGCAGTTGCCCGGCTTGCCCAAAGCGCCCGCTCAACAGCCAGAGCAGAAACACCCAAACCATCAGCAGATTGGCCAGGCTGAGCGAAATGGGAAAGGCAAAAAACAGCGCCACCACGCTGGTTTGTGTGACCGCGTCAAGGCGGCGGTGGTAGACACTGATCATCGATCCATTCTTTCCTCATTAAGGCCTTCATCGTCAGCGTCTGGGCGCAGCACCGCAAGCTGCTTGAGTAAGACCGGTATCGTGGCGGCCTCGCCGATGACGATGAGGCTCATGATGACGGCCTGCTGTATGTGGTCGAGGTAATCGGGCAGCCGGTTCTCGTTCATACCGGCTGCGCCTGCGCGAGCACCTGGGCGCGCCACTTTGGCGGCAGGTCGCCAGGCGTGCGCAAATCTACGCGAACACCGAGCAGCGTATGCAACTCGTATTCCAAATCGCCCAAGTCCAACAGCGTCGCGCCAGGCAGCGCATCGACCAGCAGGTCAAGGTCGCTGCCATCGTGGTCGGTGCCATGCAGCACGGAGCCAAAAACACGCGGGTTCGCCGCACGAAAACAGCTCACTGCTTCGCGCACCGCACTTCGATTCATGTCCAGCACAAGGGATGGTCGCATGGTCATCCTTTCTGAAACGGCCCCCTAGGGCGCTTACGCCGCAGACGGCAATTTGAAACCCAACTTGGGCTCGATTCTATTCGGCCAGAGCCCGGCCTGTACCACCGCGGCCTGCAGCCGTGCATCCATCAACCCAGCGCCTTAAACCAAGCCAGCGGCCGGCAGAGCCACACTCACCCTCATTTCTTGCACCGGACACCTTGTGCTCGTCTAGGACGGTACATTTACAGGGGTATTTACTCAGTCAACTGAGTAAAATTACTCATCATGCCAAGTAAAGCCCCCGCACCCTTTCAACGCCCCCAAGCCGCCGTGCTGGCGGCCCGCTTGGTCGAGCCGCGCCGCTTCATCCAAGTTGTGGCCGGTCCGCGCCAGGTGGGCAAGTCCACCCTGGTGCAGCAGGCAACCGAAACTCTGCCGCTGCCGCTGCGCTATGCCAGCGCCGACGAGCCCATGCTGCGCGGCCCAGACTGGATTGCCCAGCAATGGGAGGCGGCCCGGCTTTTGATCGCCAGCCCCGAGGGGGCGGTGCTGGTGCTCGACGAGATTCAGAAGATTCCGGCCTGGTCCGAAACGGTCAAGCGCCTGTGGGACGAGGACACCCGCTGCAAGCGCCCGCTCAAGGCGGTGCTGCTCGGTTCGGCACCGCTCCTGATTGCCCAAGGGCTGACCGAAAGCCTGGCCGGTCGCTTTGAAACCATTGCGGTGTCGCACTGGTCGCTGGCGGAAATGCGAACCGCCTTTGGCTGGTCGCTGGATGAATTTGTGTTTTATGGCGGCTACCCAGGTGCGGCCCCGCTGATTGGCGAGCCCGCACGCTGGGCGCGCTATGTGGCCGACAGTCTGATTGAAACCTCGATCTCGCGCGATGTGTTGCTGCTCAACCGGGTAGACAAGCCCGCCTTGCTGCGGCGCCTGTTCGAGCTGGTCTGCCGCTATTCGGGGCAGGTGCTCTCGTACACCAAAATGCTGGGCCAACTGCAGGACGCCGGCAACACCACCACGCTGGCGCATTACCTGACGCTGCTGGCGGGCGCTGGAATGGTCTGCGGCTTGCCCAAATTTGCGGGCGATGTGGCACGCAGCCGCGCCTCCAGCCCCAAGCTGCAGGTGCTCAACACGGCGCTGATGACGGTCATAAGCGGCCTGACGCTGGACGAGGCCCGCAGCGACCGCGAGTTCTGGGGGCGGCTGGTGGAATCGGCCGCCGGGGCCCACTTGGCCAATGCGGCCATGCGTGGCGAATGCGCGCTGCATTACTGGCGTGATGGCAACCTAGAGGTCGATTTCGTGGTGCAGACCGGGCCCCGCGTGATTGCCATCGAAGTCAAAAGCGGCCGCGCTCCGCTGGCACATGCAGGCACGGCAGCCTTCGCGCAGGCATTCAAGCCGCAGCGCAGCCTGCTGGTGGGTGGCGATGGCATCGCGCTTGAGGATTTTCTGCTGCAGCCGGCCGGGCACTGGGTGAAGGCATGAGCGCCGACCTCAAACCCTTGTGCCATAAGAGTGAAGCCAACTGCGCACCCGCACCCGGCCTGGTTTTGGGTTTTCGATGCGCAACTGCTCCGGCTTGGGCTTGCCGTGAAACACCAGCACCGCCGGGGCCGGCTCGATCCAGTCCATGCGGTAGCGCAAATCCACCTTCCACGAGGCGGCAAGGTTGGGGTGCAGGTCTTGCAGGGCACCGCTGATCTGGCCGCTGTCGCGGATAAAGTCTTGGTCACCCCAGCCGGTGCGGCCCGAATAGGCCTGCAGGTTGGCCTGCGTGTCCGCTAGAAAGCGCTCCAGTATGCGGCGGTAATTGCCGTTGACCAGCATCACGCTGGAATTGAAATCGCGGCCCTTGAAGCCGCGCAGCAGCCACAGGCCGGGCGGCGCGTCGGTGAGCGGGCTGCGGGTGATGAACACATCGAGGTCGATGTACAAAAAGCAGCGCTCGGGCAGATCAAAAATTTCCAGCTTAGAAAACCAGCCCGGCAAATCGTGCTGCAGCGCCCGGCGCTCCACCCCAGCGGGCATGTCGGGCAGGTCGGTCAGGCAGATCAGACGCGCGCCGGGCGCGTGGCGCGCCAGTTGCTGCTGCAGCGCCGCCACGTGGGCACGCCGTATTCGCCACCGCTCTTGCAGACGCAGACCACGGTGTCGCACAGGCGCCTGATCGGGTTGAGCGGGGTTGCAATCATGTTCAGAGCGCCAGCGGCTTGGATTCAAGGGGGAGTGTGCAGGCTTGGATCAGACCAAGGTCGATGACAGGATTTTGGCACAAGGCCCTGCGGGCGAATGGTGGTGCGCATGACGGACTGGGCTGCATCACAGGCCGGCTCGCGCCGCCTGCACCCTAGCAGCGAAGCTGCGCCCTACGAAGCTGGGCCGCCCCATGGTCAATCCCTGATAATCCCCCCATGCCCGATCTCGCCCTTGAGGTGCGCCGCCGCCGCACCTTTGCCATCATCTCCCACCCCGACGCCGGCAAAACCACCCTGACCGAAAAGCTGCTGCTGTTTTCGGGCGCGATCAACATCGCCGGCTCGGTCAAGGCGCGCAAGGCCGCGCGCCACGCCACCTCCGACTGGATGGAGATCGAAAAGCAGCGCGGCATCTCGGTGGCCAGCTCGGTGATGCAGATGGAGTACCGCGACTGCGTCATCAACCTGCTCGACACCCCCGGGCACCAAGACTTTTCCGAAGACACCTACCGCGTGCTCACCGCCGTGGATGCGGCGCTGATGGTGATCGACGCCGCCAATGGCGTCGAGCCGCAGACGCGACGCCTGCTGCAGGTCTGCCGCGCACGCAATACGCCCATCCTGACCTTCGTCAACAAAATGGACCGCGAAGTGCAAGCGCCGCTGGACCTGATGGACGAGATCGAGCGCGAGCTCGGCATGACGGTGGTGCCCTTTACGTGGCCGGTGGGCATGGGCAAGCTGTTTCATGGCGTTTACGACCGACGCTCGGACCAGATGCGGGTGTTTGATGCCGGCGCCGACCGCGTGGGCGGCGACGAAGAGGTGCACGCTGGCCTCGACAACCCGGAAAGCGCCCGGCGCTTTGGCTTGGAATGGCAGCAGGCCAAAGAGGAGATGGAGCTGCTGGCTGGCGCCGCCCCGGCTTTTGAGGCCAGCGCCTTTTTGGCCGGGCAGCAAACGCCGATGCTGTTTGGCTCGGCGATCAACAACTTTGGCGTGCGCGAGGTGCTCGACGCGCTGGTCGATCTGGCCCCGCCGCCGGGCCCCAAACCGGCCTTGCAGCGCACAGTGCAGCCGACCGAACCCAAGTTCAGCGGCGTGGTGTTCAAAATCCAGGCCAATATGGACCCGGCGCACCGCGACCGCATCGCCTTTGTGCGCTGCGCCAGCGGGCATTTCGAGCGCGGCATGAAGCTCAAGGTGGTGCGCTCGGGCAAAGAGCTGCGCCCCAACACCGTGGTCAGCTTTCTGAGCCAACGGCGCGAACTGCTCGACGAGGCCTTTGCCGGCGACATCATCGGCATCCCCAACCACGGCGTGCTGCAACTGGGCGACACGCTCACCGAAGGCGAGGCGCTGCAGTTCACCGGGCTGCCGTTTTTTGCGCCCGAGATCATCCGCAGCGTCGAAGTGGCCGACCCGCTGCGCGGCAAGCAGCTCAAGGCCGGTCTGACGCAGCTGGGCGAAGAAGGCGCGATCCAAGTCTTTAGGCCGATGGCGGGCACGGTGCTGATGCTGGGTGCCGTGGGGCAACTGCAGTTCGAGGTGGTGCAGCACCGGCTCGAGAGCGAATACGGCGTCAAGGCACGCATCAGCCCCAGCCCCTACCAGGTGGCGCGCTGGGTCACCTGCGCACCCGAAGACGGCGGCGAGGCCGAGCTCAAGCGATTCATGCAAGCCAACCTGCACCGCATGGCCTGGGACGCGGTCGATGCGCCGACGCTGCTGGTGGACCACCAAGCGACGCTGCGCGCCGTCGAGGCCAATTGGCCCAAAATCCAGTTCCACGCCATGCGCGAGCACGCGGGGCTGGTGTTTCACAAGGCGCTCTAGGCGGCTGCCGCCAACCAGCGCTCGACCGCGCGCGGGTAGATCAGGTGCTCTTGCGTCAGCAGCCGGGCGGCCAGGGTGGATGCGGTGTCGTCGGGCAGCACCGGCAGCACCGCCTGCTCCAGAATCTGGCCGCTATCGACCTCGGCCGTGACCTGATGCACCGTGGCGCCGACAAAGCGGCAGCCCAGATCGAGCGCGCGCTGGTGCGTGTGCAGCCCCGGAAACGCCGGCAGCAGCGAGGGGTGGATATTGAGCAAGCGCCCAGCGTAGTGGTGCACAAACTCTGGCCCCAAGATGCGCATAAAGCCCGCCAGCAGCACCAGCGCCGGCCTACCGTCGGGGTCGAAGCGGTCGATGGCCTGCGTCAGCGCGGCGTCGAAGGCGGCGCGGCTGGGGTAGTGTGCATGCTCGAGCAGCGCCGTGGGCAAGCCCTGCGCCTGCGCCCAAGCCAGGCCGGCGGCCTGGGCCCGGTTGCTGAGCACACCGGCGATGCGCGCCCCGAAGCGCTGCTCCCAGTGCTGCTGCTGCGCTGCGCGCACCAAGGCCTGCATATTCGAGCCGGTACCCGAAATCAGTACGACAATGTTCTTTGTTGCAACCATACAGACGCCTAGTGTAATGACTCCCATGAACCTACCCGACCCTGCTGCTGGTGCCCCCAGCGACCACGACACCCCCTTGCCCACAGCGTTTGAGCCGCTGACGGCGGTGCAGGCGCGCGTGCTCGCCACCCTGATGGAAAAAGCGCGCACCGTGCCCGACAGCTACCCGCTGACGCTCAACACCCTGCTTTTGGGCTGCAACCAAAAATCGGCGCGCTACCCGGTGCTCAACCTGAGCGAGAGCGAAATCGCCTTGGCGCTCGACGGCCTGCGCCAGCGCACCCTGGTGTTCGAGAGCAGCGGCGGGCGCGTGCCGCGCTTTGAGCACAACTTCCAGCGCGCCGTGGGCGTGC
>Ga0208370_100333_pt1 | contig 12815 bp, 19 predicted proteins | sample Subbio12Jun_QV11_FD_184822 | JGI IMG/M metagenome (GOLD analysis project Ga0208370, IMG submission 184822) | Serpentinite rock and fluid subsurface biosphere microbial communities from McLaughlin Reserve, California, USA -CR12Jun_QV11 (SPAdes) | ecosystem: Environmental > Terrestrial > Deep...
TTGGGTGGATTGGGGTGCGGGTGGGGATGTGGGTTTTTGGGGGGGTGGTGGCGCGGGCGGAGCTTCGGTGTCAGGCGGCGCCGGTGCAGCGTGCGGGGTGCCTTGGCTGGGCTCGGTGCGCGGGGCGCGTGGTTTGCGCGGGCTCATGGAGCGCGGCCCGACCGGCCCTCGTGCAGGTGCAGCACCTCGTCGCCAAACAAGGCCACGTCTTGCGGGTCGTGGGTGATGAGCACCATCGGCACTTGCAGGCGCCGCTGCAGCGCGTCGAGTTCGGCGCGCATGGTCTGGCGCAGGTCGGCGTCGAGCGCGGCAAAGGGCTCGTCGAGCAACAAGGCGCGCGGCTCGGCCACCAGCGCGCGCGCCAAGGCGGTGCGCTGGCGCTGCCCGCCCGAGAGCTCGTGCGGGTACTGGTGCGCCAGGGCCCCGAGTTCAAAGGCCTCGATCCAATACTCCACCGCCGGGTGGCGCGCACGGCGGCGCGGGTTCAGCCAGCCACGGGCGAGCGCAAAAGCGATGTTTTGGCGCACCGTCAGGTGCGCAAACAAGGCGTAATCCTGAAACACATAAGCCAGCCGGCGCGCCTGCGGCGGCAGAAAAACGCCGCTGGCCGCGTCGTACAGGGTCTGGCCGTCGATGCGCACATGGCCCGACTGCGGGCGCACCAAGCCGGCTATCGCCTTCAGGGTCTGGCTCTTGCCCGAGCCCGAGGGCCCGGCAATCACCACGCGCTGCGCCTGCGACTTGAGCTGCACGTCGAGCGTGAACACGCGCGTGCCCGATTGCAGCCGGTTGCGCAGATGAAAGTCGAGCAGCATGGCGGGCTCTAGTTCTGGTGGTGCGCCACGCGCCCCGGCATCAGGCGCGTGGCCGAGAGCAGCACCGCAATGCAGACGATGGAAGTGATCGCGGCCAGCACGTTGGCCATGTCGTCTTGCCCGGCCTGCACGGCCTCATAGACCGCGATCGACAGCGTCTGGGTCTGGCCCGGAATGTTGCCGGCGATCATCAGCGTGGCGCCAAACTCCCCCAGCGCGCGCGCAAAAGCCAGCAGCAGCCCGGCCATGATACCGCGCCAAGCCAGCGGCAGCGTGACGCGCAAAAACAGCGCCCATTCCGACACACCCAGCACACGCGCGGCCTGCTCGTACTGGCCCTCAACCGCCTCAAACGCGGCCCGGGCCGGCTTGAATACCAGCGGAAAGGTCACGATCGCCGCCGCCAGCACCGCGCCCTGCCAAGTAAAAATCAGGTTGATGCCAAAGTGTTGATACAGCCACGCACCTATCGGGCCGCGGCTGCCCACCAGCACCAGCAGGTAGTAGCCCAGCACCGTCGGTGGCAGCACCATCGGCAGCGTGCACAGGGTGTCGAGCAGCTCGCGCCCGACAAAGCGCTTGCGCGCCAGCAGCCAGCCCAGCGCCACGCCCAGCACCAGCGTGATCGCCGTGGCCCACAGCGCCACCTTGAGCGACAGGCGCAACACGATCCAGACGTCGGCTAGCGCATCCATGAGCTTGGTGTGGGCGCTGCAGAGCGCTCAGGGTTGCAGAAAGCCGTGGCGCTGCAAAATCGCTTGGCCTGCGCTCGAGAGCACAAAGGCGATGAAGCGCTGCGCCGCCGCCGCGTTGGCCGAGCCGGCGCTGCGCACCGTGGGCGCAATCGGGTAGGTGATGGGCGTGGTGGTGGGCACCTGGAACGCCACCCGCACCCGATCCGGCATGAGCGCGGCGTCGGTGGCATAGACGAAGGCGGCCTCGACCTCGCCGCGCGACACGTAGTTGAGCGACTGGCGCACATTCAGGGTAAAAATTGCCTTGCCCGACAGCGCCGGCCACAGCCCAGCGGCCTCGAGCGCGCGCTGGGTGTAGCGCCCCACCGGTACGCTGTCCGGGTTGCCGATGGCCACCCGGCGCACGGCGGCTTGGGTCAAGTCGGGCAGGGTGCTCAGGTTCAGGCCGCTGTCGGCCGGCACCGCCAGCACCAGCAGGTTGCGTGTGAAATCGCGCCGCTGCTCGGCCACGATCAGGCCGCGCTGCTGTGCCAGATCCATGGTGAACTCGTCGGCACTGGCAAACACATCCACCGGCGCGCCGCGGTCGATCTGCTGCAACAGCGCCCCCGAAGCGCCAAAGTTGAACACCACCCGCACATCCGGCTGCTGCGCCATGAAGGCGCGGCCGATGTCGTTGAAAGCGTTGGTCAGGCTGGCAGCCGCCGAGACCGTGATCTGCCCGGCGTGCGCGCCGGCGCTGGCGGCCAAAATGCTCACAATACAAAACAGACGACAGAGGAGGGCGCGCATGGGGACTCGCTTTCGTCGGGGTGGGGCCAGCGGTGGGGATTTCGGGAGAGGGGCTTTTGCAGGTTGGGTCCTGCAAAGCAGGGCGAGAAGGTCGGCCTGCTTTGCTCGCAGCGCAATATACCACGGTACATAACGCTTTTCGCATGCCATCTGCGCTACCGCATCAGCAAGCCGCGTGTAGGCCAGCAGGGCAGACGGGTTAATCGGGTATAAAAGGGTTCAGAACAGCTTGCGGGCTGTGAAGCTGTTTGAATCTCAATTTACTGGGGGCCTGAATCCGTGACTTCCCCCCTAAAACTCCCAAACCCCCTGTTCCCACCAACAACCATGCCCCCAGCAGGTGCAAGCGTCTCAAATGGCTGACCCAGTCGAGTTCGTTGTCAAGAAGCTGCCCTACGACCTGAGCAGCCACGGTGGCTTGGCCTTGGTGGGGCGCTTGTTCAAGCGCATCAACCTGCCGGCCATGGTCGATCCCAAGTATCCATTGCGCTCTGGTATTGCCAACAGCGACATCCTCAAGTGCTACGTCGCCATGCTCACCTTGGGCAAGAACGACTTCGAAGCCGTCGAAGCCTTTCGCAAGCAGCGCTTTGCCCACCAAGCCTTGGGCCTGCGTGCTGTGCCCTCCAGCGCCACCTTGCGCCAGCGCTTTGACGCCATGGGCTGCGAATGGAGCGAACTGGCCGACTCGATCAACCGCGCCATCAAACGGAAGCAATCATGCGAGTTCGGTTGCTTAGACAGACGAGAGTTTCGGGGGGGTTAAGGGGTGACCTACAGGTGGAATAAGCAAATCGCCAATCGCTGCCGCGCCACACCACGGAGAAATTATTGCACAAGTAAGCCGTCAAACAAGCCGTTGAAAAACTCCCCCACACCCGCCCCAGATTTGCTATCATATGCATCACGGCATCTTGCAGATATAAGAGATTTGCAATGAGAGGTGTGCAGAGCTTTCAAGGAGTCATGTTCAGCTACATCAGCCTTGAAGACCGGGTATCGCCCCAGCACCCCTTGCGCAAGCTGCGCGCGCTGGTCGATGCCTTGCTCGCCAGTATGAGCGCCGAGTTCGAAGCCGTGTATGCGCGCAAAGGCCGCCCTTCGGTACCGCCCGAGATGCTCTTGAAAGCCCTGCTGCGACTTCAAAGGCCAAGAGCGTACCAACGACACCCATGCCAGCCGCACCGATGCCGATGCGCGCCTGTACAAGAAAGCCAAGGGCGACAAGTCGCGGCTGTGCCACATGGGCCACATCCTGATGGACAACCGCAACGGCTTGGTGGTGGACGTCGAGATCACCCATGCCAACGGCACGGCAGAGCACCAAGCGGCGCTCAAGATGCTGGGGCGCCAAAGGCGCCGTGGGCGCAAGCAAACCGTGGGCGCCGACAAAAACTACGACTGCAAGGCCTTCGTGCAGGGCTGCCGCAAGCTGGGCATCACGCCCCATGTGGCGGCCAAGAAACAGCACTCGGCCATCGATGGGCGCACCAAGCGGCATGCGGGCTACCAAACCAGTCTGAAGGTGCGCAAGCGCATCGAAGAGGCCTTTGGCTGGATCAAGACCGTAGGCGGACTGGCCAAGACCAAGCTCAAGGTTCAGGCCAAGCTGACTGGGCAGGCGCTGATGTGCTTTGCGGCCTACAACTTGGTGCGCATGGGCTCCATGGGTGGCTGGTGGGATGCGCATCATGCGTGATTCTGGGCCGAGGTGCGTCCAAAATGGGCGCATTGGCATGAAACGGGCCGCGAAAGGGGCTGCAAAGGCTGGAAAATGCGCTCTGCGGCGACTCGAGAGCAACGCGGCAGGGGGCGGGCGGCTTTGGTTTGCACTTTTCAACGGCCTGCTAGACTCTGTAGCCACCCACCCATGGTAAGGCCTCTTGGAAACGTTCATCCGCCAATCTGAAGGCCTGACACTGTGGGCCGAGACCTTTGGTGTTCCCAGCCACCCTGCCGTTTTGCTGGTGATGGGCGCCACGGGTCAAGGGGTTTTCTGGCCCGAGCGTTTTTGCATACAGCTTGCGCAGAGCGGCCACTTCGTCATCCGGTACGACCACCGCGACACCGGTCGGTCTTCCACGGTCAGCGCGCTGCATCACTACACCTTGAACGCGCTCACCAGCGATGCGGTGGCGGTGCTGGACGGCTTGAACGTGGCGAAGGCCGCCGTGGTGGGTTTGTCCATGGGTGGGTTCATCGGCCAACTGATGGCGACCCAACATCCGCAGCGTGTCGAACGCCTCGTGCTGATGTCCACCACTGCGGACCACCGCCCCTGCGTCGCCGCTTCCTTGGGGATTCCCACAACAAAGCTGCTGCGCCTGCCACCACCCACCTCGGCGTTTCAGGATTACATCAAGAAGGCTCGGCGACATCGCCCCAAAAGCGCAGACGACTTGTACGCCAGCGCCTACGATGCCTTGGCCGCGACCTACGCCGGGCCCAAGGGTTGCCCGACAGCCGAGGTCAAAGCCGCCATCCGTCTGGCATCTAGCCGAACGGACAACCTCATGGCTGCATTCAAGCACGGTTTGGCGGTGTCTGCTTCAAAGAACCGGCTCAAGCTCGTCAGGGATATACGGGTTCCGACGTTAGTCATTCATGGGCGCTTCGACCCCCTGTTTCCGCTGGAACATGGGCAGTACCTGGCCGAGAACATCCCCGGTGCCCAGATGTTGGTCCTGAACATGGGGCACTCGTTCATGTGGTCTTGGGACGACGAGGTCGGAGCAGCGGTGGAGGGCTTTCTCAGGTTGCCGCACTGAGAACCTTGATGTCCAAGCTGAAAGGCCCTTCCTGCGCATCGCCCAAGCGCAGGCAAGGGTTTCGAACCGAGGCAAAGCCGCCACCGTTCTCCATCGAGACGGTTCCTGCAAAGACCGCATACCCATCCGCATGAAAGCTCAGGCGGCTTTGCGACACACCGCCCATGATGCGGTCGTCAATCGGGGCCCAAGCCTCGACAGCATCGGCTGAGCTGAAATCCACACAGAGGAGGCGCTCGTTTGTTTTTTTATCGCTGCACACGGTCATAGACCCCGATTTTGACAAAGGAAACCCCCGTGAATCGTTGTCACAGGCCCGGGAGTGCATTGTGCGCTGGCGGCAGGACTACAACGAGGTCAGGCCACACAGCAGCCCGGGGCGTATCCCGCCAGCACGATTCGTCCAACAGCACCGCCAGCCGCTGGCGGTGCTGCTGACCAACCTCAAAGACAAAAAATCGATTAATCTTCCACCCCCAGGACTTCTCCGAAACAATGGTACGGTCAATGGGGGCAGGTCAGGTTGGGTAGTAACGTTTAAGAGCCCATACGCTGGCATTGCAGGTTCGATGCCCGACCGCTGGCGGACGGTTATCGCCCGAAAAACCGGCTGTCTGGATTGGGTAGCACGCGTGCTGGTTGCTGCGGGTTAAGCGCCCAGCAGGCGGCGCGCAAGCACGGATGGCATGTCACGGCGGCCGTCGGCAATGAGGTAAACGATGACCTGGCTGCCTGTGACACGGTAGATCACGCGATACGGCTTGAAAAAGGTCTGGCGATACTCTTTGCTGCCCAGATTTACCAGCTCCCTCGGATAGCTGCCGCGTTCGGGGAATCTCGACAGGCTCTCCACGACCTGCATCAGTTCATCCAGCACATGGTTGGCGTTGGCGACGCAGTCGAACTCGGCGATGTAGTCATGGATGGCCTCCAAGTCCTGCTCTGCACCCTCGGTGAGCAGGACTTCGAACTTGGCCGGTGCGCCTGCCATCAGACTGGGGCGCGTTTGGCACGCAGGCGGGCAACGACATCGGCCACCGGCCTGACCTTGCCAGCGGCTACATCCTGATTGCCCAGCGCTAGGATTTTCAGCAAGGCCAGCGTTTCTTGTGTCTCCTCGAACGAGGCCACGTCTTGCAAGACCGCTTTGGCTTCGCCGTTTTGCGTGATGACCAGCGGTTCACGCTGCTGCGCGAGCCGCGTCAGAACCTCGGCGGCGTTGGCTTTAAGGTAGCTGATGGGCTTGACTTGTGATGAGTAGCGCATGGCCGTGCTCCAGACTTAATAAAGACCGAATATAGTCTTTTTATAGTCTCGTGGCAAGAGGATGTGGAAACGGCCTTCGGGATCATTCGCCTTCGTTTTTCGGGCGCATCAGAAGTTCGTCGAGCGCCGCCATGTCGGCCTTGAAGTTGCCGCTGGACGCAAAGATGCGACCTGCCGCCAAGTCTCGGTAACCGGCGAGGATGGCGTCCTGCACAAACTGGCCGTCACGCCGTTCCATGTCGCGGCGGATCAGGTCGCGCACGTATTCGCTGGGTGTTTCGTAAAGACCCGCCTCGCCGACCATTCGATGCACGAATTCAGCCAAGGGTCGCGACAGGCGAGCGTTGATGCGTTCGGACATGGGAGCCTATCGGAGCGATCAGATGGGCGCATTGTCGCGTAGGTGGCGGTTTCTGTCGCAACTATTGCGCACACAGCAGACTTCTTGCTGCGGGTCAAGCGACCAGCAGGCGGCACGCAAGCGCGGATGGCTCAAGATGAGCCCGCCTGTGGCGCTGTTTCATGCGTCAGCCGCCAACCCGGCCTCCGACCAAAAATGGTCGAAATCATCGCCCACGCCCCAACCGACGTTCTGCCCCAGCAGGCGCACCCGATCCAGCCGCGCAAGGAATGCCGTTTGTTGCGCCTTTGGCAAGGCCAGCACGTATTTCAGCGCCTGTTCGAACATTCGCACCAGCGAGTCAAAAAAGCCTGCGTCGTCCATGCCGCAACCGGCCAGAAAATCGAACACTTCCTCGCAGTAGAACACCGAGAGTTCGGCCAAGCCCTCGGGCTGGCCCAGCGCCTTTTTGTAGTCGCTGATCGCCTTCTTGGCCTTGCTGACCGAGATTGGATGACGATAGTCCGGTGGGTTGATCCAGCAGATGATCGCATCCTTGTAGGGCTCCAGCGGATCAGCGCCCAAACCAAAGCGGGTGTGCAGAAAAGCCTTGTTGTCCTTGCTGGCGGCGTACAGGTCTTGCACCAGCCCCAGCAGGCCGGCACGGTCGAAGTCGGCCAACTTGGTTTTGACGTCGCTCCAGCTGGGAGTGGCTTTGGTGGGTTTTTTCGTCGCCATGGGCTTCAGTCCTCGTCGTGATGGGGTGCACTCTGCTTGAGCAGGCGGTCGAAGTCGCTCTCGAACAACCGGTCCTGCACGCTGCGGTACTTTTCAAATTCGCTTTCAGCGTGGGCCTTGGCGATTTCCGCCGTGACTTTGCCTGCGTCTTGCAACACCTCGCGGTCGGTGGCCTCGATGAAGCGGTTCAGGCGAGTCTCCCAATCCTGCATCGTCATCGGGATCTTGCGTTGCGCCATGTCCTCAGCCACATCCAGATAGGCGTTGACCAGGCGCGAGAGTTGCGCCAGCTCGTGCTCGGTGAGGTAATTTTTGGCTACCCCCACATCGAAATTCTGGATCTTGCCTTGAGGCGCATCCTTCCAAGTGGTCAGCCCCATGTGGGGCTGGGCAGCATCGGCGCGGTGGTAGATGAGTTCAGCCGCCGTCTGGCCGTGGATGGCCCAGTGCAGTTTGTTTTGCACGGTGGCAAAGAAGCGCTTGGTGGCCTGCGCCGTCAAGTCGTAGTCGATCGCCGTGGCGTAGATGTCGGTGATTTTTTGGTAGAACTTGCGTTCCGAGAGGCGAATTTCGCGGATGCGCTGCAGCTGCTCTTCGAAGTACTGATCGGTGAGCCGTTGAAGACGATGGCGGTGCGCGAGCCGGGCTTGTCGCGGTTGCTAGTCTGGTAGTCTTGGAACTTGCTCACCATGTAGAGCAGGAACAGCAGGGCGCCGTCGTTGATGCGCGGCAGCTTGCCGCTGTAGCCGCGGAAGTTGGGCCAGCGGTCGATGACCTTTTTCTCCGCCTTCCAGTCCACGCCAAAGGGCGGGTTGGCCAGCAGATAGTCGAAGCGCTGGTCCGGAAACGGGTCGTCGATGAGGGTGTTGCCCAGCACCACCTAGCCATCCTTGTGGCCTTTGATCAAAAGGTCAGACGCAGCCACGGCGTAGGAGCGCGGGTTGTAGTCCTGCCCGAAGACCTTGACCGTGGCCTGTTCGTTGTGCGCGCGAATCCAGTTTTGCGCCTCGGCCAGCATGCCGCCGGTGCCGCAGGCGGGGTCACAGATGGTGACGATGACGCCGGCCTGCGTGAGCACGCTGGTGTCGGGCTCCAGCAGCAGGTTGACCATGAGCTGGATGACTTCGCGCGGCGTGAAGTGATCGCCCGCCGTTTCGTTGGCGGCTTCGTTGAAGCGCCGGATCAGGTCTTCGAACACCAGACCCATGGTGATGTTGTCAACCTTGTGTGGGTGCAGGTCGATCTCGGCGAACTGCGCCACCACATGGTAGAGGCGGTTGGACTCTTCGAGCTTCTCGATTTCCTTGTCGAACTCGAAGCGCTCGAAGATCTTGCGGATGTTCTCGGAAAAGCCGGCGATGTAGTCGGCCAGATGGCGGCCGATGTGGTCGGGGTCGCCCTTGAGCTTGGCAAAGTCGAGCTGGCTGTGGTTGTGAAAGCCCAGCGGGGTGCCGTCCTCATCCTTGGCTAGGTTGTTGAGGATGGCGTCGATGTTCGGGATGTTCTTGGCCTTGAGCTCGTCGTAGCGCCTGAGCACAGCTTCTTTGCTCGGCGCCAACACGGCATCGAAGCGGCGCAGCACCGTGAGCGGCAGCATCACGCGCTCGTACTGCGGCTGGCGATACGGCCCGCGCAGCAAATCGGCGACGGACCAGATGAAGTTGGCAAGTTGTTGGAAGTTGGCGCTCACGTGTGCGTCCTGTAAGTCGAGCGGTCTGCTTGCGCTGCTATCGCCCACGGCGCGCCGCTGGTGGTCGATAGAACCTTTTGATTCATTGGGCCGGTGCCGGCGGATCGCCCCCCCTCTATCGTCCGGCTATCGCCGGTACGGCGCAGGTTGTCCGATAGCGTCTTCATGGCATCGGCCCTGTTTGTTCCCATTTGGCCGCTCGGCCTTTGCCGGTTGGCGTGATCAGCCCTTCGGCTTTCATGGCACGCAAGACGACGCGCACCATGTCGCGGCTGATGCCCGGGCAGGCCTCTTCGGTTTCGGAGATCGAGAACGGCAGGTTTCTCTTGAGGATTTCGGCGCGCACCCGGTCGCCCTTGGCGCCGCACCCACGCTCGATGGCGCCGACACGTTCTTCGAATTCCTTGTAAGCCCTAGTAATCATACCCACAATTGAGGGTAAAGGGGTGCGTCATTGCCCCGATAAATCTGTTTGGCAGCGCTTGACTTCCAACTCGTTCAGGGCCATCAAGACCCTCCTCGCATCCTTGAGCAGCAGCAAGAGTTGCTGCTCGCGCAGCGGGGAGGCGATGAAGCCGAACCGGGTGTAGAAACGCGCCGCTTCTTCATCGATGGGGTGGGTCAGCATGGCCCGAATGCCAGCGTGCTCGGCAATCAGCAGCGTGCGGCGAATCGCATCCTGTAGCAGACTAAAGCCGATGCCTCGCCCCTGATCCGCTACCGAGACAGCGAGCCGCGCCAAGATTACCACTGGCAACGGATACTGTCCCATTCCCTTGCGGATGCGCTCCGGCGCCTCCAGCGTGTCGACTTGCCCCACGGTCAGGCTGAAGTAGCCTGCGACGCGGCCATCGTCCTCAGTCACGACGAAGGTCTTGGCCGAGCCGCTGCCTTGCGCTTGGAGGGCGTAGCGCAACAGCCAGTCGTTCAACGCGGGCTTGCCGCAATCAAAACCGTCCAGCCTATGCGGCGCGGCCAGTGGCTCCGGTGCACGCAACCTCACTTCGCATCCCAAGGCGCCTTGCGGGCAAACAACTCGCGCAGCCCCTCGTTGTCCTGTTCGGGGCGCTCCAGCAGATCCAGCAAGGCCTGATACTGGCTGCCCGAAACCATGAACAAGCGCTGATCAAGCAGCGTCTGTTCTGCGGCCAAACAGGCGCTGTCGAGGATGAAGTCGGTCAACGACTTGTGGGCCACCTCGGCGGCACGGCGCAGCACCACCTCTTGTTCGGGGGTGGCGCGCAGCCCAAGTCGGGCAGAGCGGGCGGAAGGAGGCGATGCAAGGGCAGTCATGGTGGCACCGATTTCGTGGTTTCGATTGCTGTGATGTTAGTACAAGTGACGCACATCGTCAAGTTGAGGTGTTGACTGGTGGCCTTGGTTGACGATGAACCGGCGCGCGTAAGTTGTTGATTTATAGATATCGCCATCTGTGCCTACCCGCAGGCCAAACGGAGAATAGAGACAGACTGGGAGCCTAAAACGCTGAAAACAGGGCGTTGCGGCAGGTAGCCACCCGCAGCACTTTGGCCTACTTCCTTGGGGGATCAGGTAAAAGAAAAGAGCCCGGAGATTGTCCGGGCCCTGGTGTGTGGTGGCGGACGGTTCACCATGTGCCGACTGGCCTGCCGAGTTTATGGGCACTGGCGCGGGTTGCTGCGGGCTTCCGCGAACTATCCGGAGTTTCCAGATAGTTCCAATCACCCAAAAGACTCAGCTACTCCGCAGCCCAACCGCCACATCCCGGAACGAGGCTAATGCCGCTTCGAGATGCTCAATGATCTCCTGCTGCAGCACATCCGGCGGCGGCAGATCGTCGAGGTTGTCCAGGCTGTCATCCTTGAGCCAGAAGATGTCAAGGCTGGCTTTGTCGCGAGCCATCAGTTCTTCGTAGCTGAAGAACTTGAACCGTTCGGTCGCTACGCGCTCGTGTCGATTTTCCGGGTTGTAGCAGGTGATGAAATCCTGCAAATCGTCCAGCTTGAGCGTGCGCGTCTTTAGGGTGAAGTGCTTGTTGGTGCGCAAATCGTAGAACCAGATACCCTTGGTGTGGGTCTGGCCATCCTTGGGCTTGGCGTCGAAGAACACCACATTGGCCTTTACGCCCTGGGCGTAGAAGATGCCGGTGGGCAGGCGCAAGATGGTGTGTACGTCGCAGTTTTCCAGCAGCTTGCGGCGAATTTTTTCGCCCGCACCACCTTCAAACAGCACGTTGTCTGGCAACACCACAGCCGCTTTGCCGTCCACCTTCAGCATGCTGACGATGTGTTGCAGGAAGTTGAGCTGCTTGTTCGACGTGGTTTCCCAGAAATCCTGCCGCTCGTAAGTCAGCGCCTCTTTGTCCTCCTCGCCTTCTGCATTGGTGATAGTCATGCTGCTCTTCTTGCCGAAGGGCGGGTTGGCCAGCACGTAATCTACCTTGCGCCTGGGCTCGGAGATCAGGGCATCAGAGCGCTCAACGGAAGGCTCCCCGTCCAGTTCGCCAATGTTGTGCAGGAACAGGTTCATCAAGCACATGCGGCGCGTGTTCGGCACGATTTCGTTGCCGTGGAAAGTCTGGTCACGCAGGAATTCTTTCTGACGCTTGTCCAGCTTGGCCCCAGGGCGCGTCAGCCAGTTGTATGCGCCCAAGAAAAAGCCGCCGGTGCCGCAGGCCGGATCGGCAATGGTTTTCATGGGTTCTGGCCGTACGCAGGCCACCATCGCTTCGATCAGCGCCCGTGGTGTGAAGTACTGGCCCGCGCCACTCTTGGTGTCTTCCGCGTTTTTCTGCAGCAGGCCCTCGTACAGATCACCCTTGGTGTCGGCGTCCAGGCTGATCCAGCTTTCAGCATCAATCAACTGCACCAGGCGTGAGAGCTTGGCCGGATCTTGAATCTTGTTCTGGGCCTTGAAAAAGATCGCGCCCAGCATGCCCGGCTCGTTGCCCAGCTTGTGCAAGGTGGCGAGGTAATGCGCCTCCAGTGGTTCACCTACCTTAGAGGTCAGGCAGGCCCAGTCGAAGCCCTTGGGGATGTGGGTGTTGCGGTTGTAGGGCTCTTGCGCGTATTCGTGCGCCAGCTTCAAAAACAGCAGGTAGGTCAGCTGTTCGAGGTAATCACCATAGGCCACGCCGTCATCGCGCAGGGTGTGGCAGAAGTTCCAGACTTTCTGGACGAGGGTGGAGGTGTTCATGGGTGCAATTCAGTGGTGATTGGGCGCACCAGTCAAGAACAGATGGTGCGCTAAGTATTTGATTTTTTATAAGGTCTATGCCCCTCAATGGGGGCGCCAGTCAAGTACCCGTCAAGTAAAAATCACACCCAAAACGGCACATAGCGGCGTTGCTTGGGGGCGGCTTGACCATCAAAGACCCGAATGACCTTGGCCGCTTCTGCATCCTTGAGCAGACGCGACGCCATCGAACTGTTGCCGTCCGCAATGCCAAACCGCTCGCGAATGGAGGCATTGTGGGTGTACTGACCACACACATGGCGCAGGCAAGCATAGTGATGGTCACCCGCAGCACAGTTGGCCGGAACCCCGCGCGGCGCGGGGATCGCAGGCGAAAAAAAGGGCCCGGAGATCATCCGAGCCCTTGTATATGGTGGAGCTGGGCGGGATCGAACCGCCGTCCGCAAGCCATCTGTGTGCAGTTCTACATGTGTAGTCGTCTGATTTGGGTCTCGCTAGGTGTGCCGCGCAGCGACACGCTGCACACCCTGCCAGCAA